>Ga0209942_1001784_pt1 | contig 11408 bp, 8 predicted proteins | sample SalPonR1_A_D2_MG_FD_185695 | JGI IMG/M metagenome (GOLD analysis project Ga0209942, IMG submission 185695) | Salt pond soil microbial communities from South San Francisco under conditions of wetland restoration - Salt Pond MetaG R1_A_D2_MG... ... | reverse complement strand
ATTATTGGTTTGACTGCCTTTTCCATGAACAAATAAATCATACGCTTCTTTAATACGCTCCCATCGCTTATCGCGGTCCATACCGTAGTAACGCCCTACAAGACTGGCAATCTCTCCATTAGAATGCTTAAGATGGTCTTGCAAATTTTGAATAAACCCCAGCCCACTTCTCGGGTCGGTATCCCGTCCATCGGTTAAGGCATGTATATATACTTTATCCAGATTATAATCTTTCGTAAGATCACACAGTTTATATAAATGTTTATCCAGCGAGTGTACGCCCCCATCGGAAACCAACCCGATAAAATGCACAGCCACATTTTTTTCTTTGGCATAATTGAATGCACTAACTAATGTTTCGTTTTTGGATATACTATTATCTTCAATGGCTTTATTTATCTTTACCAAATCCTGGTATACAATTCGTCCGGCACCAATATTCAGGTGTCCCACTTCAGAATTCCCCATTTGCCCGTCTGGCAAACCAACATTACTACCCGAAGCCTGCAACTGTGCATTGGGGTACTTTTGTATCAGACGATCCATATTGGGGGTATCCGCCTGGGATATAATGTCGGCTTTTGATTTATCACCTATTCCCCAACCGTCAAGAATCATTAATATAACTTTGTGTGAATTATTCATAATCGTTTCTTTTTCTATACAACTAAAACAAGGATGATATAAAATTGTTTGACACAAAATTATCCATTTTAAACCCGAAAAGAAATGTTTTAGACCATATTTTGGCAACTAAAGGAAAGAATAAAAAAGAAAAAAGAGAATAACGAAGATTTCTTGTCATTCTCTTTTTCACTAACCCTAAAATTTAACTACGAAAAAACTAATCCTAATAACCTAAAAATTTAACCCTTCTTTTAAGTTGAAGATAAGCAACCTATCTGTCTTAAAAAAGATGCAAAAATAAATAAAAACTTAATCTGCCCAAATGATTTTTTACATTTTTTTATATGATATACAACATATTTTTAAAATACTGATTTAACGAGCTTTGAGCATTTATTAAACTTCTATATACCTTTTTAATCAAATTAAAATAGTACTGGAAAATCATAATTATTTAAACCCTTTTTACAATGGCAAACATAACGCGCGTTTTTAAAAAATTCCCTAAAACTTTTTGGATTGCCAATACCATGGAACTTTTTGAACGTTGGGCATGGTATGGTTTCTACATGCTCCTGGCCAATTACCTTACCAAATCAACGGATATTGGTGCCCTGGGATTAAGTCAATCGGAAAAAGGGCTGATTATGGGTGTAGGAACTGCTCTTTTATATTTTCTCCCCCTTATTACTGGTGCTATTGCTGATCGCTACGGATACAGAAAAGTATTATTTATTGCTTTTTTGATTTATATTACCGGATTTATTGCTATGCCTCATTGCAGGTCCTTTGCCTCATTTTTTGCTGTTTTCCTGTATGTAGCCATAGGCGGTTCATTATTTAAGCCTATAATTTCCGCTACCGTTTCCAAAACCACTGATGATGAAACATCTTCCATTGGCTTTGGTATATTTTACATGATGGTAAATATCGGAGCTTTTGTAGGACCCCTGTTTGCTCTGCATTTTAGTAAAGTTTCCTACGACCAGGTTTTCTATCTAAGTGCAATATTTATTGCCGTAAACTTCCCTATCCTTTATTTTTTCAAAGAGCCGGGAAGAAAAAAATCCGACATCCCTTTTGGTCAATCATTAAAAATAATTTTTTATAACATATGGGTTGCGCTAAAAGATTATAAGTTGGTTTTGTTTCTGATTATTGTTGCCGGGTTTTGGTCCATGTACTACCAATTATTTTATACTTTACCCGTTTTCATCGACCAGTGGGTTGATACACGTATTTTATTTAATTTTATTCAGGATGTATGGCCCTGGCTGGCTGAGAAGATAGGTTCCGAAGGAGGAACCATCAAAGCGGAATATATTACCAATATTGATGCGCTGTATATTATCATCTTTCAAATTGTGGTGTCTACGCTTATTATGAAATGGAAGCCGCTAAGCTCAATGATCTCGGGATTTTTGGTTTGTGGTATCGGTATGTCGCTCACCCTGTTAACCAACGACCCGTTTTTTATCATTGGCGCCATATTTATTTTTGGTGTTGGCGAAATGGCCGGTTCGCCCAAGGTTACCGAGTATATTGGAAAGATTGCCCCAAGAGACAAAGTAGCTTTGTACATGGGAACATCTTTTTTACCGGTTACGCTGGGAAACTTTCTGGCCGGATATATTTCAGGTGGCGTTTATGGTAAGATGTCTGATAAGACAAACATACTTCAACAAGAGGTTGCGAAAAGAAATCTTGACATTCCTGAAATTTCTGACACCTTTTCACAAACGGATTATTATAACCGTGCCGCTGATTTAATGAACATGAATCATCATGAGCTCACTCAATTTTTATGGGAGAATTACCAGCCAAACAAAATCTGGATTGTATTGCTTGGTATTGGAATCGGGGCTTCGTTCTTACTGTTTTTATATGACCGTTTACTAATTCGCCGAACAGCAAGAAAAGAAAAACCAGTTACCCCATAACACCCTTTGATTAACCGGTATAGCGCATCGCCTCGATAATTTTTTCTTCTTTCGTTACGGAGCCTCCGGAAATATTTTCGGCCGTTTCGATTAATGCCAGGTGCGAATAAGCCTGGGGGAAGTTACCCAGCAAACGCTTGGTTTCAAAATCGATATCCTCGCTAAACAGTCCCAGATGATTGCTGTAAGAAAGCAGTTGTTTAAATAGTTTTTCTGCTTCTTCCTTTTCGCCAATTTTATGCAAACTATTAATCAGCCAGAAGGTACAGATGGTAAATGATGATGATGGTTTCCCAAAATCATCTTTATTCTTATATCGATACATCAATCCATTGCGACACAACTTTTTGCGGGTTACTTTCACAGTACTCACATATTTTGGATTTTTAGCTTCAATAAAACCATAGGGTTCCATCAACAGTGTCGAAGCATCCAGATCGGTAGATTCGTATGATTGGGTAAAAGCACCAATCTCTTCATTCCATGCATTCTCAAGAATATTATTTTTAATCTCATTACTTAGCTCACGCCATTCATCCACATATTCCCTCATATTTATCAAACGTGCTATTTTTATGGCACGGTCAACCGCTACCCAGCAAAGGACTTTTGAAAAAGTAAAATGTCGGTGCTCGGTTCGTATCTCCCAAATTCCACGGTCTGGCTTTTGCCAGTTATCTTTCACAATTTTAATGATACTACGTATGATAGTCCACAGCTCTTCACTATTCTGCATCGATGTATCGTAGATACTAAAATGCTGGTAAATTACATCTACCAAAATACCGTAAATATCGTTCTGCTTCTGACGGTAAGCATCATTTCCTACTCGTATTGGGGCCGAATGCTCATATCCGGCCAAATGCTCCAGAATATTTTCTGTTAATTTCTTTTCCCGGTTGATGCCATACATAATTTGAATTTTCTCATCCTTATCGGGAATGATATCGATAACAAAATCGAGATATCGGCGTGCTACATTATAATGCCCCAAACTGGTCATTACTTTTATTACCATCGAAGCATCACGAATCCAGCAAAAACGGTAGTCCCAGTTTCTGATTTCACCCAGCGTTTCGGGCAACGAAGTGGAAACAGCCGCTAAAACAGCGCCTGTCTTGTTATAACTTAACAGTTTTAAAACAAGGGCACTGCGTAAAATTTCATCATTATATTTTTTATACCTTCTGGTACGTTCCGACCAGTTTAACCAATACACTTTAGTACGCTCCAGTTTCAGATAAGCCCGTTCTACATTCTGTTCTAAAATTTTCTGGTTATAGCTTAACAAAAAATAAGCATCCCCGGTAAGCGTTATTTCCTGCTGACTAACAATAGCCTCATAATCAAAATTGGAATACAAATACACCGAGTTATAATTTCCTTTTTTTGTATAGCTTTTGATATATTTTTTATTGAAGATGGTTTGGGTAGCATATTTAGCATACTCCAGCTTAGGGTCATATTTTATCTTAAATACCGGTTTCCCTGAAATATATTTGACAAATCGAATAATATCGGGTGGAGCATAATAACCATTTTCGTCACTTTGGTATCGTGGCATGAAATCCACTACCTCAAAACAGTTGTTCCCCTGCTTAAATTTAGTAACCAGAATATTGGTTTTACAGATATATGATTGAGTGATCTTATAGTCATCATCAACCAAAATTTCAAAGCTGCCACCAATATCTTTATCTAAAATTTTGGCAAATACCGAGCTCGAGTCAAACTCAGGTAAACAACACCAATCCAGAGAACCATCCTTAGCAATCAGTGCCGCACTTTTACAATTCCCAATAATTCCATAATCCAGATTATCCATACAGTAAACTATTTAACTTTTTAATTGCATTACAAAATTCTAATAAATAATTTGATTTTTAATAAAAAAACTGTATTATATGCCATCATTATAAAAAATAATGCAAAAAAGAGCGAACCATATGAGCAAAATAATCATTGTTTCCAATAGATTACCCTTAAATATCAAGATAGAAAACAACAAACTGGACATCCAGCCCAGTGTTGGTGGGCTGGCAACCGGCATGAAATCGGTACACAAAGCTTACGAGAGTAAATGGATTGGCTGGACAGGATTGGCTAAAGAAGATTTATCGAAAGAGCTGGACAAAAAAGTGAACGAAGCTGTTAAAAAAGAAGATTGTATTGGTGTTTCATTAACTAAAGAAGAAGTTGATCTTTATTATTACGGTTTTAGCAACAAAACCATCTGGCCCCTATTTCACTATTTTACCGAATTTGCCGAATTTAAAAAAGATTATTGGGAAGCTTACCTTAAGGTAAATCAAAAATTTGCAGATGTAATTACCCGGCATTGTGAAAAAGGGGATAAGATATGGATTCATGATTACCAGTTATTGCTGTTACCAAAACTTATCCGGGATAAATGCCCTGATATATCCATTGGTTTCTTCCTGCATATTCCCTTTCCATCGTACGAAGTGTTCAGGCTTTTGCCCTGGCGCAAGGAGATCATTGAAGGTGTGCTGGGTGCCGACCTTATCGGATTTCACACGTACGACTATGAAAGGCATTTTTTTAGTTCGATAAGGCGATTGCTGGGATTCGAGATAAATTTCAATAAAATAAATTTAATTACACGAATAGCCAAAGCGGACTCGTTCCCGATGGGTATTGATTACGACAAATTTCACCATGCGGCCATTCAACATCATAGCAAATCAATTCGCGACAAATCAGATATTCAGCAACAGCTGGATAAACATATCCTAAACTCGCCCGATATAAAACTGATAATGTCTATCGACCGATTGGATTATACCAAAGGTATTGCCAAACGGCTGTTGGCATTTGAATATTTTTTGGATAAGTACCCGCAGTTCAGAGGTAAGGTTGTTTTAGTAATGCTGGCCGTTCCCTCCCGGTCGAACATTGACCAGTACCAACGAATGAAAAGCGAAATTGACGAATTGGTAGGTCGCATCAACGGCAAATTTGCCACCATCACCTGGTCGCCTATCTGGTATTTCTACCGTGCACTGCCATTCGAAAACTTAATTGACCTTTACTCATCGTGTGAAATTGGACTCCTTACCCCCATTCGTGACGGCATGAACCTTATAGCCAAAGAATTTGTGGCATCAAAAGTGGATAAAAAAGGGGTGTTAATTTTAAGCGAAATGACCGGAGCAGCCAAAGAGATGAGCGAAGCCCTGCTAATCAACCCCCAAAATTACGAAGAGATTGCCGACACCCTGAAGGAAGCTATAGAGATGCCTGAAGAGGAACAGGTGGAGCGCATTACCATCATGCAAAACCGGCTAAAACGTTATAATATTGATAAATGGGCTACTGACTTTTTGCAATCGCTGGAAAAACAGGACCAGGACAAAGAGAGGTATATCGCTAAAAAGCTCACTCCGCCCATTGAAAAAAATATTATCAATGCTTACCAAAAAGCAAAAAAACGAATCCTTTTCCTCGATTACGATGGTACGCTGGTAAGCTTTAAAAACAAACCAGCCAATGCATCGCCCGATAATACACTTTACAGTATTTTAGATTCGCTGGCTACCGATCCGGCCAACGAAATTGTCTTGATTAGCGGAAGGGACAAAAATACGTTTTCAAAATGGTTTGAAAAGAAAAAATTCACCCTGATTGTTGAGCATGGGGTTTGGATTAAAAACCCGGACAAAGACTGGGAAATTATTGAAAAAATGAAAATTGACTGGAAAGAAAACATCAAACCCATTTTGGAGTTCTATGTAGACCGTACACCGGGAACATTTATCGAAGAGAAGAACTACTCATATGTATGGCACTACCGCAAGGCCGATCCCGAGCTGGGGGATATCCGTGCCAACGAGCTAAAATACGATTTAACCAGTCTGGTGGCCAACCACAACCTGGAAATACTGGAGGGCAACAAGGTGATTGAAATAAAGAACAGTGGTATTAACAAAGGTCGTGCGGCACTCCATAAAATAAACAATACGCACTACGATTTTATTTTGGGTATTGGCGATGACTGGACCGATGAATATCTTTTTCAGGATTTACCGTCCAAATCGTATACTATTCGTGTAGGACTTAAAAACACGCTGGCCAAATACAATGTTAACGAAGTAGAAGATGTACGGAGGCTACTGAGTAAGTTGGGTGGATAAGGATTCTTGTATTTAATTATATTTAAAAACTATACAAAAAGAGCCTTGATTTCTCAAGGCTCTCTGTGGTGCCACTCGGAATCGAACCAAGGACACACGGATTTTCAGTCCGTTGCTCTACCAACTGAGCTATGGCACCTTTTTGCTCAATTGCGAGTGCAAATATAAAGGAAAAATCGCTTTTACAAAATATTTTTACTCAATTTTTAGAAAATCTTTTATTCCATCATTTATATTAACATTTACATTTTTGATTCATAGTTTTTTATAATTTTGCAGCAGATAAAAAATAACGATGGATTACGAGCGATATAGACTAGAGAACGGAATACGAATAATACATTTACATTCAGAATCACCCGTTGGGCATTGCGGGCTAATTATTAATGCAGGCTCGCGTGACGAGGAGGAACACGAGCATGGAATGGCACATTTTATTGAGCATGCCATTTTTAAAGGCACCAAAAAACGCAAAGCTTACCATATCCTCAGCCGAATTGATGATGTAGGTGGTGAAATAAACGCTTACACCAGCAAAGAAGATACCACCATCCATACCTCGTTTTTAAAAAACGATTATGAGCGTGCCATTGAACTCATGGCCGATATTACCTTCAACTCCATCTTTCCGGGCAAAGAAATTTCTCGCGAAAAAGAGGTGATTATTGAAGAGATAAAATCTTATCAGGATGACCCGGCAGAGCTAATTTTTGATGATTTTGAAGAGCTTATTTTTAAAAATCAACCGCTGGGAAAAAATATCCTGGGGAATCCGAAAGACTTGCGCCGCTTTACCAAAGCAGACATTGAATCATTTATTCAGAATAATTACCATACCAACGAAATGGTGTTGTGCTCGGTGGGAAATATTCCTTTTGCCAAACTGATTCGACTGGCTAATAAATATTTTGGAAGCATTAAGTCTAACCCAAGAGTTAACCAACGAATAAAATTCGACAACTACACCCCCGAAATAAAAACCATCAAAAAAAGAACACACCAGGCACATTGTATTATGGGCAACATTGCCTATAATACTCACGACAAGAAAAAAATCGGCATGACCCTGCTGGATAATATTCTGGGTGGCCCGGGACTGAACTCAAGATTAAATTTACTGTTACGCGAAAAATATGGGTATGCTTACCATGTGGAATCCAATTATACCGCATATTCGGATACCGGCATTTTTGCTGTTTATTTTGGTACCGATAAAGAGAATCTTGAAAAAAGCATCAAACTGGTAAAAAAAGAGTTTGCCCGGCTGCGCGAAAACAAACTAGGTGTGATGCAATTAAAAAAAGCCAAACGCCAGTTGTTTGGACAAATTGCCATTAATGCCGAGAACAACGCCAACCTCTTGCTGGCCATAGGCAAAAGTTATTTATTATTTAACAAGGTGGATCAGCTGGACGATATCCGCCAAAAGATAGAAGCGATTACGGTTGAAGATATCCAGGAAATAGCTAATGAGGTGCTGAATGAAAAAAAATTATCTATGTTGATTTATCAATAAAAATGCCTAAATTGACTAAGATGCCCAGAATACTTAAAATTTCATCCCCATGTCCGACTTCTTTTTTAATATAGAACAATACATCTTAGAACATTCCGACCCCGAGGATTCGCTTTTAGCAGAGTTGAACCGCGAAACCAATCTGAAAATTTTACGCCCCCGTATGTTGTCGGGACATTTGCAGGGAAAAATACTGGAAATGATAAGTAAGATGATCCGCCCCGAAAAAATTCTTGAAATAGGTACGTATACCGGTTATTCGGCCATTTGTTTAGCTAAAGGATTATCAAAGGACGGTGAGCTTCATACGATTGAGATAAATGATGAGCTGGAAGATTTTATCCGTAAATACCTTCAAAAAGCCGGACTAAAGAATATAGTAAATCTGCATATCGGGAATGCCCTGAAAGTTATCCCTAATCTGAAAGAAACTTTTGATTTAGTTTTTATGGATGGTGATAAACGACAATATTCAGCATATTATCACACCCTGTTTGATTACGTAAAACCCGGTGGCTTTATTTTAGCCGATAATGTACTTTGGAGCGGAAAGGTCATTGAGTTAGAGTCGCCTGATGATGAATATACCAAAGGGATTTTTGCATTTAACGAATTGATTACAAAAGACCCCCGTATTGAAAAAGTAATTTTACCCTTACGGGATGGATTGGCATTGATTCGGAAGAAAGGGTAAAAACCCTCTCAACCAAGGTATTATATAAAGTCTTCTTAAATCAAGAAATATCAATAATCAGGGGCAGTGATAAGTTTTTAAAGATCCAAATCAGTTTCTTTCCTTTGTTTCCTTTTATATTTCGTCTTCATCTCCTTTACCCAGGGCCTCCCTGGGATCTGCTTTATCATCATCCATCTTACAGGCCATCAACCCCGCTCTTTTAATCAGGTAATAAGTAAGCCCAAGGGCAACAATCAGGACAGCAATTCCAATAATCTTATCCCCACTCATATTCTCTGTTTTTAAAGCAATTACTTTTCTTGCCAGGGCAATAATAGCCACCAGCACAACCACTTCAACATGCACAATATTACTATGCAGATACACTTTAATGGTATCTAAAAGCTCAATACCTATTAAAACCAGCATAAAAACACCAAAAAGATCCATTAAATCATTCAAATCTATCAATAAATAATCAGAGCTGAGGATGGTACGTATCAAATAATAACCCAACTCTACAGTAGCAAGTATAAGTATACCTGCCATCATAACAATAAGCGAATAAATAATTATTTTTTCTACTTTTCTTGCCAGCTTATTCATAATGTATTCTCCTTTAAAATTTGATTTAAAGATAACAAATCCGAATCAATATTCGTATTTTTGTAAGGGTAATCCTTTTTAATAAAAAACAATTACATCCTATGCAAAAATTAGCTGTTGGAATAGACATTGGAGGAACAACTGTTTCGTATGGAGTGGTAAGCGAAAATGGGGATATTAAGTTAAGAGAGTCCTTTCCCACCAAAAATTACCAGGATATTAGCGAGTTTATCGTTTATTTATCCGAACGTATTAATCATGCCACTGCCGGGCTAGACTCGAAACATGCATTAACAGGAGTGGGCATTGGTGCCCCAAACGGCAATTATTACAAAGGAACCATTGAACACGCCCCTAATTTAAGCTGGAAGGGTATTGTTCCCATTACAAATCTGTTATCGCAAAAAATTAATCTTCCGGTTTTTCTTACCAATGATGCCAATGCTGCTGCAGTAGGCGAAATGAGATATGGCGGAGCAAAAAACATGAAAAATTTTATTACCATAACCCTTGGAACAGGATTAGGAAGCGGATTTGTTGCCAACGGCCAACTTATTTTAGGACACGATGGTTTTGCCGGAGAGTTTGGACATACTACCGTTTTCCACGATGGTAGAGAATGCGGATGTGGAAAAAGAGGGTGCCTGGAAACCTACGTTTCGGCAACGGGCTTAAAACGAACCGTTGTCAAATTATTATCCAAAGCAAAAATTGATAGCATTTTGCGGGATTATTCTTATAACGAGATTACTTCGGAACAAATTTATAAAGCCGCCATGAATGGTGATCAGCTTGCTATGGACGCCTTTGAATTTACCGGAAGAATTCTGGGCATGAAGCTGGCTGATGCTATTACTATTTTAAGCCCCCAAGCTATTTTTCTTGCAGGAGGGATGGCTAATGCCGGAAAATTAATTTTCGAACCAACCAAAAGGTATATGGAAGAATTTAACTTTCCTATTTACAAAAACAAAGTTAAATTACTTTCCTCGTCATTACCTGAAAATGATGCCGCCATTTTAGGTGCAGCAGCTTTGGTGTGGGAATCAAAAAAGTAATTTAAAAGACATTACTATTGCCGGTAAACAATGGCATTAATGCTCATTCCTGCTCCCACTGAAGCAAAAACAATAATATCTCCTTTATTTATGCTATGGTTTTTAAATTTTCCCTTTAATATCATATCATAAAGTGTAGGTACAGTAGCAACAGAGCTATTACCCAATTCACCGATACTCATAGGCATAACTTCTGATATTTCAGGTTTTATTCCGTAAAACTTAAAGAAACGCTGCACAATCGCTTCGTCCATTTTTTCATTGGCCTGATGCAACAATATCTTTTTTAACTGTTCAACAGGCAATCCCGACTTATCCATAGCAACTTTAATGGCTTTCGGAACATTAATAATAGAGTATTCATATATTTTTCTACCGTTCATTTTCATGTACCTGATATCAGGATCGCTATCCGGTTTATTCGATTGCCCCAGGTATAAATAAAATGCTTCATCTTTAGCATGTGTAACGGCTGCAGAGGATAGCACTCCAAATTTTTCATCAGATTCAACACCTTCAATAATTGCAGCTCCGGCACCGTCAGAAAAAATCATGGTATCCCTGTCGTAAACATCAACTACTCTCGAGAGGGTTTCTGCTCCAATAACCAGGCAACGCTTGGCTAATCCGCTTTTTATAAATGAATCAGCCTGTATCACCCCCTGGATCCATCCGGGACAACCAAAAACAATATCGTAGGCTACACACTCAGGATTTTGAATTCCTAATTTATTTTTTACTCTTGCTGCAATACTGGGTAGTAAGTCGGTCTGAATGGTACCTTTTACAACATCACCAAAATTGTTGGCAACTATAATATGGTCAATGGTT
>Ga0209942_1001783_pt1 | contig 11409 bp, 11 predicted proteins | sample SalPonR1_A_D2_MG_FD_185695 | JGI IMG/M metagenome (GOLD analysis project Ga0209942, IMG submission 185695) | Salt pond soil microbial communities from South San Francisco under conditions of wetland restoration - Salt Pond MetaG R1_A_D2_MG... ... | reverse complement strand
TTTAGGCTGTTTATATTCCATAATTAAGTCTAGATACCACTGGCTTTTATATTTATATAATTTGGCAGTTTTAATTTTACTTAATTGATATTGTCCAAAAGCTAATGGGCAATAGATCGAATGTCTAACTTCAATGAGAACCTTAGCAAAAAATCGCCCCTTATTATTAATTAACTTAAAACCCCTGTTATTGATTAAGGTAACCTCAATTTGTCCGTGGAATTGGGCTTTTTTATCACTTTTATAGGTTTCAACAGTTACTTGTGAAGGCAGATTAAAGTTGTTCCTTGCGACGTAATAAGTATGATCATGGGATTTAGTGTAGCTGGTAAACCTCCAGTGTTTAACGATTTTGAGGGCTGACCGAAGAGCATAATTTTAATTTTTAAGTAAGCAGTTCAACTTTTTAATTTTTTTTACTTGGTTTATATAGCTTTAGATGGTGTATGGTAATATAGTATTTATCAGAGAAGTTAATCACCTACATTTGATTATAGTATTGATGCCAATTAATTCAATCATTCATTTGAAAGTAGATTGTGTGCTTTCGACTTGTATATCAACTCTATATTAATTATTTATTATATAATTAGAAGTATCAAGAATTAATAGAAAAAAATGGAAATAGAAGTAAAAATATTATTTCCGATAATTATACCGGGATATATAATCAAAATAATAAATAATTAATATAACAGCTAAAACTATTAACTCAAAAATTAATACAACCGATCCGATATTATCAGATAACATCGCAAACCAGGCAGGTATATTTTCACTAATTTTATCTGCAGTTTTAAAGAAATAACCCACAGCAACTTGACCAGATGCAGCCAGGGTAGAAAATGCAAATATTCCTAATGAGGCAATCGCAGAAATACTGACGACTCCAATTGATAATAAGATAGAAAGTGCAATAACAGCAGCACTAAATAATCCAATAGATAACCCTCCAAAAGACAAAATACCAATACTAAAAACACCAATTGCTATTAAACCATAGGCTGACTTACCCAAAGCTATTATCCCTTTGGCTTTTTTACCAATAGCAACAACTCCCTTAGCTACATTATAATCGCCCAATTTGGGATCAAGACCACTGGTTATATGGATAAGGGGTAAGTTGCCGATCTTCATCTGGGTTTTCAAATTCAAATGAGGGACCTTAGCCGAAAATTGAATTACATTTATTATTCCCATATCTTCTATATATTCAGCATTTTCTTCGGTCAATCTCAGGGCCCTGTATATAGCAGGTTCTAACTCCTCATTAAAAGCAACCCTGTCATCTTCATATCTGCTCAAAACTTGATCAACCTTTCGGCTGACTCTTTTTTTAATCTTTTTGCTTTTCTCTTTGTTCAAAAATAAATTGCGAGAAAAAAGCTTCATGTATTCTTTTTTTACGTCCATTTCATCACCCCATATGAAATTATATATTTAAAAAACAGACTTTTTGCATTTATATATAATATCAATTATTTAACTTAATTAACTATATCAAATGTCATCTAAAAACAAGATCAGAAATTAAGTACTTTTTATAAATTTTTTAATTACTTTTCCATAAATTATTTATTATTTTTAATAATTCACTTCCAGCCGGCTTGGTGGGCCACATCTCTCTTATAGAATCTTCTCTCATGGCAGATGCTATATTATAAAAAATTTGTTTATTATATTCAACTTCTTTCAGCAATCCTTTAATCTCCTGCCTTTTACCCTTGTCTTCATAAGGACATTTATTAATTGAATCATTAAATTCTATTCTATTTTTTGCAGATGCAATTCGCTTTTCTCTTAAATATATTAAAGGCCTTATAATAAAAACCTCATTTCTACTTAAATATCTTTTAGGTTGTAAGGTCTTAAGTTGACCCGAATATAAAATACTAATCAAAAAAGTTTCTATTGCATCATCGTAATGATGACCAAAAGCTAATTTTTTATAACCATTATTTCTCATATAATTAACTAGAGCACCTTTTTTAAAATGTGCACATTTTGCACAAGGATTATTCTCCTCTTTGTTTAAAATATATTTATAAATATCTGTTTCTATAACTTTAAGATTAACTTCTAATTGTTCAGATAAGTATTGTAAATAAGACAAATGATTACTGGATTTAAAACCAAGATCGACCGTAATAGCATCTACTGTAAAATTTAAGGTAGTATGCTTGCTTAAAATTTTTAAGGCATAAAGTAAAAAGGCACTATCCTTCCCGCCTGATAAAGCAACTAATATATTTTCTTCCGGATTAATTAAGTTAAACTCAGCTACCGCTTCCATTATTTTATTATTATGTATTTTATCCAGATATAAATCCAATTTTCCACCTCATATCTGCGAGAAAGCTTCTTATAATCTAAAAATAAATACCTGACTATATCTTAATCTCTTTCACAGATTTTTCTATACTTACAATAACTGCATACTTTATCATTTTTTCTTCTTGTAAACTCTTCTTCTCGCAGGGGGATATTCCATTTTTCATCTTTTAAATATTTTTTCATATTTTTGAGACTATCTTCTATTGCATTTTCAACCTCAGGTACAATCTTATAATTAAATAGTTGTTTTTTGCATTTCTGTTCATATAAATAGATAAAAGAAGTTTCTGTTTCACCAGTATACTCATTATTTTGATAATAGTAATAAACATATAACTTTAATTGGTTTAAGTTGCTATTTTTTTCTTGACCTGTTTTCCAGTCGATAATATGAGGCTTTTTATTTTTTCCCTTCTTAAATATTAAATCAGGGATTGCATAAACCTTTGTTCCTTTATAATCAAAACTTTCAAATGTATTTATATCAAAGGATTTAACATAAAAAGAATTTTTAATATTTTCTATAATATCTGTATTAAGCAGGTAGTTTATGATTTTATCCTTTTTGTATTTAATAAAATCTATTTTGCTTAAACTAAGCTGGCCATCATAATAAATATCTTTTAGCATAGTGTGTTTTGTTGGGCTCATTTCCCAGGCAGATTTATTTTTGGATTCTAAAACAGCGTCATTAAGATTTTTTTTAATATTTTTATCTAAGTTTGTTCTACTGAGTGAAAGGCCTTCATCTATTATTCTGTGTAAAAGATGGTGGACTGAACTACCCAAAACTGAATCTAAAGATTCCAATTTTTTTAATCTATATGTCTTTTTCTTTTCCTCCGGTGCATCCCATTCCCAACCATTATGACTCTTATAATACTGATAATAATATTTACGTAAACAGGTTTGAAATAATCTATCCCTCGAAAGAGACCAGGACCACTCCGGATATTTTCTGTGTTTATAGGCCATTTTTGTATTCACCCTTAATTTCTTTTATTAAATTGTTGATTTTATCAAGATGAGAACCCTTCCAGTAAATTTGCCTGCAGTTTGGACAAATATAAAATTTATTGTAATATTTTTTTGTTTTTGGTTCTAAAAGATCTATAATATCCTTTTTTTCAACCCTTTTTAAAAGATGATTACACTTAGGACAACGGCTTGATTTTTTTATATACTTTAATAACTTATATCTAAATATGACTTCTTTCAACTGCTGATGAGGTTTGTCAGCACGAATAAAATATCCATATTTAACAACCTTACGCATTAACAGTCCATGATCTCTTGTTAATAGTATTCTATTTTCCTGGCTTGATTTTTCAGCTAAATATTTATCCCCATAATCATTATAATAAAGAGTATCAAAACCCAAAATCCTCAGGTAGTTAACCAATTTACCCAGGTGTGCATCTGCAATGAATTTTGGTTGATAGGGATATTTTTTTCTGATTGTTTGCTGTGAAGATTCGATATCTAACTTTCTAAAAACAGGATATGCACTTATCTGATCTCCATCAGATACCAGATAATTAAAATCTATAACAAAATTCTCTTTTATTAATAAGTAAACCTCGGTATGGGGAATACCTTCCCCCTCTAAAATATCCTTGATGGTCTGCCTGTTTTTAAAACTTATCTCCCTTACTTTCTTATTTTTTGATTTAAAAAAATGGTTTAATTCTCCAAATAGCCTTAGATATACCTTTTTACCCATAATAATTCCTCTTTATTAATCATTTATGAAAAATACTCCCACTCCATCCTTACCTAGATGAACTGTCAGAACATTACTGATCATGTTAATCATAAAATCAGTTGTACCAAAGCGTTCCATAATCATATCTTTTAACTTAAGTGCATATTCCATCTTACCAGAATAACTAATACCAATTAATTGATTTTTAAGGTTAGAACCTCTCTCTTCCATAATTTTTATTATTTTATCATAAGCCTTATTGTAACCGCGAACTTTTTTAAAAAACTGTATTTTGCCTTTTTTCACCTCTAAAATGGGTTTTATATTGAATAGGTTACCAACAAAGGCAGTTGTTTTATTGATTCTTCCACCTGTTTTTAAACTCTCTAAATCATTTAAAGTAAAAATATGTTCTATTTTTTCAGAAATATTTCGCAAATTTTTAACTATTTCCTGAAACGACAAATTATCATTCTCAAATTGAATGGCCTTTTGTACTAAAAGTCCGATTGCAGTTGACCCACACTGTGTATCTAATATTTCAATCTCAAAATTAGGATATATTTCTTTTGTATTATCAGCCACAATTTTTGCGGATTGATAGGCACCTGACATTTTGGAGGAAAAAGCTAGATATATGCATTTCAGCTTTTCTTTGGCACATTCTTTGAAGATGTTTTCAAAATCTATTACCCTAACCTGTGAAGTGGTAATATGACGTTTTTCTTCTATAAAATTAATAAGTTGTTTATTGTTGATATCCACCCCATCAAGATATGTTGTTTGATCAACAATTATTCTGAAGGGTAATATCTTCACATTATTATTCTCCAAATATTTTCGCGGCATGTCACAGGCACTATCTACAACTATTTTTATATTACTCATAACATCATTCCTCAAATCTCTTGATTTTTATAATTCTTCTTAATTAAGGTGCTTGCTGTGTTCAGTATATTTTGCCCTTTCTCCCCCAATTAATTTGGGACGAGTTCTGGCTAATGTCAAATGGGCTTCACCTATTTTATTTATATCTATTCTAACCGGTATGGCTACATGTTTTAAGTGCATACCTATAAAGGTGTCTCCAATATCCATTCCAGCATGTGCCTTGATCTTTTCTATCGATACTGGATTATCAAAATGTTGATATGCAGCAGTTGCTAAAGAACCGCCGGCACTTTTATGAGGTACAGCATTGACTACTTCCCAATTATATTTTTCAGCACATTCTTTTTCTACTATTAATGCCCTATTTAAATGTTCACAGCACTGAACAGCCAGATATAGCTCATTCTTTTTTATTATAGGGAGTATAGCTTGTATAATGGCTTCACCTATTTCTAGATTGGTCGCAGTGCCTATTTTATTACCAGTAATTTCACTGGTACTACCTCCTAATATGAATATGCTTCCTTTAAGTAGATTCGTTATTTTCAATAATTCTTCCAATGAGTTCTTGGTTTGCTGGACAATCTTTTCTATATCCATTTTTATAACCTCCATCTTATATGTTCTTATATCATTTTAACTATTAAATTGACATTTTTCAAATTTAACTTAGTTATAAAAACTTTTTTAATGCCTTACCATCCAGATAATTATAACCGGAACCCTGCTGAAAATCAATACGATTCATTCTATTTAAGATCATCTGATGTATTTGAGCCCAGTGCTTACCCCAGTTAACAAAAAGAGTCTTATCTTCAGGCGCTCTACCTAATAATCTCTGAACAGCAATCTCAGGTGATAGATATTTTAAAAATGTTAAAACCCTTTTTATATAATCTTCTTTACTACATATTTTTATTTGTCCCTTTTGATACATTTCAGCAAATTGAGTATTCTCTCTTATATATAAAGCATGTAACTTCACATTATCAACTTTTAAAGCTGACAATACTTTTGCATTTTCAATAACATCTTGTTTCTCATCTCCCGGCAGATTCAAAATTAAATGAACTCCAGTATCTATCTCAAATTTATGAGCTGTTAAAACTGCATCTATAAACTCAGCCAGGCTATGCCCGCGATTCACTTTGTTTAAAGTATGATAATTTACCGTCTGCAAGCCAAGTTCTAAGGTTAAATTAATATCCAGATTTTTTCTTTCAATCAAATTAGTTAGTTCTTCTATATAATATTCATTGATACAATCTGGTCTGGTAGAAAAACAAACTTCTACAACATCTTTGACAGAAGCGGCTTTTTGCAAATGTTGTTTTAAAATATCAAGTGGTAAATATGTATTACTAAAGTTTTGGAAATATGCAATAAATTTTTCTGCGTTATACTTATTAGATATATTTTCTTTTAGAGATTCTATCTGAGTTATAACATCCTGTTCATAATCATTACTTTCAAAAACCGCACCTGATTCTCCACAAAAGTAACAGCCCCCCCTGCCCAAGTTTCCATCTCGGTTAGGACAGCTAACTTTTATATTGACTGGAATTTTATATGTTTTAACCCCATATTTATTTTTTAAATGTTCAGAATACTTATAATATCTCAAATCACCACCACCTTATAAAAAAGCAAAAGACAGTCTAAACTGCCTTTTCTTAGAATTAATCATAATTTTCTATTTTTTCTTTAAATTTTTTCAAATCAGGAAAGAGATAACCATAAAATTCATATAAATTATATTCACTGTCATGGTCGTATTGTTGTTGTCTCTCTTCCCAATCTTTTGACAGATAATGAGAAATCATTTCAACGAATTCCTCTGCTTCTTGACTGGTTAAATATACTTTGCTAGATGAAGTTAATAAATCTGAAGTGTAATTAAATTTTTCAAGTTTTTCTTTAGGATCATCTAAATTTCCTAAAAATTTGTAAAAATCGACTATGCGATTTTCTAGATGATTTATATAACCATTAAGCCAACCTAAGTCATTCTCTTTTAGATATTTAAAAATTATCTCCTTGCCTTTAATAGATTTTGCTGTCAACCTTATCTTTTTTTCTTGAGAATCTTCTGATTCAACCTCGGTTAAGATATCATATTTTATTAATCTGTCAAGATAATCATCAATCAATTTAGCATTCCCATCTAGTCCGTTAATTATGGTCTCTCTACTAACAATATCAAAATTAATGATATCTATGATATCCTGTACCAAAGGATCCCCTATTAATTCCAACTGTTCTTTTTTGTCTAATTTAAGTACATCCCGCATGCTAAAAACCTCCTATTAATGAAAAAACAAATTATTCGTTATACATCTTATTATTCTATAAATATATTTGTAATCCTTTAAAAAAGGATGGGTATTTAACCCATCCTTACTTTTGACATCGTAGCTGCTTGCCCACAAAACTTATAACCAAAATTTCATTATCAGATTTGCCAAGATGTTTACTGCTTAAACACCATTTTATTTCTAGTAATTATTTTTAAATATAGTTTTCCGTAACACTTGAACCAATTTTTATGGAAGAAAATATAATAACCCCGGTAATTGCATTAATAATACTGGCTGGAATTACTATTGTATAAAATAAAGCTGTAAAAGGACCTGGAAGGCCGAAAAGTAAAGCAGCTGTCCCTAAAAATACCGCACCACTGATTAAAGTTCCTATTAATGTTATTATAGCCACACCTATTTTATTACTGAATTTACTCATAACTGGGCCCAATATAGCAAATACAATGAAAAAGGTTAACATCTTATCAACAATATTTGCTACCTGTCCTCCTGGAAACCCAGTTGTTAAGGCTGTAAATATTCCTGTTGCCAAAGCAACTAAAAATCCTAATTTAAAATCCCTCTTAATAATTAATACTATGAACATCATCGCCAGTGAAAAATCCGGCTTCATTCCCAATAATAAAGGTGGAAACACCGCATGTAATATAAAACCAATCGCTACCAACAAAGAAGCCTGTACAATATCTTTAGTTTTCATTAAATTCATCTCCCTTTTATTTTTTAAATACTAAACTAACTACTTTCACCATCTATCTTAGAAAGGGAGAAACGCCACCAGGTATCCATGTTTAAGTAATAATTATTAATATTCTTCATTCTCATAATCATCCTCACTACTCAATATACTTTTTAAAATTAAAAAAATCCTTCACCCCATCAGGGACGAAAGATTTAAATTCCGTGATACCACCCATTTTAATCAATTAAAATGATTCACTCTTAAGGAAACCAAAATTTGAGTTCCTTCTTTATTTATAACGGTAAGCATCCGGCCTAGAATACTCTTTTCTTGAAAAGAAAATTTCACCCTGCATCTCCCAAGTCCATTCACTACTTTTTTAATACCGGCTTCTCAGCTCCACCGATTCTCTGTAATTAAAATAAAATAGTTACTCGTCTTGTTCACAGATTTTTCTCTTTAGATTATAATATTTTATATAATATTAGCATATATTTAATCACCTGTCAAGGATAAGAGGAAAAATTAGTTCATCTTCGAGTATATTAATGTTGTTTATAAAAAGTAGTTAATTTTATTATTAGATCGTTCATTTTGTTAGTGTGACCTTTTGCTTTGTAGCTCTATGTTTTGATCAATTTGAACTTTGAACTATTAGAATCCATATTTATTTCCTTTACCATATCAACCATTAAGTCTACATTACTCATCTTTTTTTTATTCAATAATTCATCTATTCTTTTTTCTATTCTTACTTTTAAAACAGAATCCTCTATGTTCTTTTTCTTGACAGCCTTAAATCTGATATTTTTATCATCTGTTCTTATAACCTGAAATTGTTTTAGACCTTTAATGTGCAGTTCAACAAACACAATTGGATGGATAAAGTCGAGTTCTCCGTTTTTATTTCTTAACCAAAGTAAATCCTCTTCTCTACCGGAAACCGGTTGTACATAAGTAAAGGGCCATTTTTTATTTTCTTTATCTATTTTTATAGTCAAATCATCAATCTTATATCTTATAAGTGGTTCGGTATAATTATAGAGGTTAGTAAGCAAAATATGATCTTCCTTAATCTCAATTATATTCAAATCATCAAATAAATACATTCCCTTTTGACCACAACCAATTCCCATCAATAAAGACTCAGAAGTCCCATAAAAATTATAAGGGATTTGTCCCCAATATTCTTCTATAACAGAAGCTGTTTGGGCTGTTAAGGGTTCACCTCCACATAGAATTGTTTGTGGTTTAATATCTAAATTGCCCTTTTGTTGATAGTCTAATAACATCTTGATGACAGAAGGATACCCGCTTATAACATCAGGTTGTAACTCATTCAATTTATCAAAATAATTTTTGAGTGGATAATTTACATCAACTAACAAAAAATCTTTATAAAAATGTTGTTCAAATTTATTGATTGGACTCAAAAAGAAACTTACCCCTGCATAATGTCCATCAACTGCACCAACATAACAATATTTTTTTCTCTTTAGACCAAAGTGATCAAATAGTCGACTGGCCCCCACCGCCTTAAGGAGTTCCCAATTATCTTTACTATAAATATAATAACCGATTTCACCTGTAGTGCCAGAAGTATGAATAATATAATATTTATCCTTATATAAAGAATTAGGATCAGGATTTTTTTCTATAAATTCTGTGACAGAATTTTTATCAATTTCATTATTGGTCACTAATTGATTGAAGTTGTCCATTATCATCTTTTTGTTTGTTTGAGGAAGATCTTCGAGTTTTAAATCTTTTATGTTTTCAAAATATATATCTGCATCTTGAAGTAATTCCCTGTAAAACTGGCTATTTTGATAGCTGTATTTGATAAGATTAATCAATTTTAGCCGCTGAATTTTACTAATATGTTCTTCACTATATTTAAGATGGCGGTCATAAGAAATTTTCTTCCATAATATATTTAAAAAACCCATTTGTATTCCTCCATTAACAATTAATTAAAAATCTGATACAATAAAAATGGTGATAGATATGTTTTACTATAAGTTTAACAAAGAAAAAGAAAGAAATTGTGATGTGTTACTTTTTGCCAATCAGCAAATATATGAGAAAATTGAAGATGACTCAATACAACAATTATTTAATGCAAGTAAATTACCAGGTGCTGTAAAGGTAATTGGTCTGCCCGATATTCATATTGGTTATGGATTACCAATAGGTGGTGTTCTGGCAGTTAATATGAAAGAAGGAGTTGTATCTCCTGGAGCTGTCGGTTTTGATATCAACTGTGGTGTTAGGCTATTAACGTCCAATTTAAAAAAAAATAATATTTTAAACCAAATAGAAACCATATTACAAAAATTTAAAAATAATATACCTGCCGGTGTTGGAGTAAACTCCAATCTAGATTTAACTAAAAGTCAATTTAAAAATATAGTTGAACAGGGTGTGCCATATTTAATTGATGAATTTAGCTATGGCAATATAGACGATATTCAAAATATTGAAGATGGCGGAGTATTTCCGAAGGCAAACTTTGCTTGTATATCTAATAAAGCTATGAAAAGAGGTATTACACAGGTTGGTAGCCTGGGTTCAGGCAACCATTTTGTTGAACTTCAGTATGTTGAGCAAGTGTTTGACAGCAATCCTGACTTTAAAGAAGGTCAAGTCACAATAATGATCCATACCGGTTCGAGAGGCTTTGGGCACCAAGTTGCCAAAGATTATATAAACAAAGCAGTTGCAATGAGTAAAAAGTCATCCTTCGATTTTCCCGTTAAAAATTTAGCTTATTTACCACTTAATACAAAAAATGCACAGGATTATCTCTCTGCAATGGCCTGTGCTGCCAACTTTGCTTATTCGAATAGGCAAGTTTTAACTCGAGAAGTAAGAAAAATCTTTAAGTCTCTTTATCCTAATCATGTCTTAACTTTATTTTATGACTTAACACACAATATTGCAAGATTTGAAGAACATAAGATTGATAGAAAACAGGATAAATATCTAATTCATAGAAAAGGTGCAACAAGATTAGATTATAACTCATATGCACTTCTACCCGGATCAATGGGTACAGCAAGTTATGTGATTAAATCTGCTAATTCTCAATCAAACAAGGATTCATTAACATCTATTGCTCACGGCGCAGGTCGGGTAATGGGTAGAAGAGAGGCCAAAAGAAATATTACCAATCATCAACATAAACAGGCATTAAAATCAGTAAAGGTTCTCTCTTCTTCTAATGATAGCTTATTGGATGAATCTCCTCTTGTATATAAAAATATTGATGATGTGATAGAATCAATGATAGAAACAAAACTAGCTTACCCTGTAGTTAGATTAAAACCACTAGCTGTTTTAAAAGGATAAAGGAGCATTCCTGTTAGGTAGTTAGATCAAATTGGACAAAGAAAAAGCCTCCTTGATATTATATATACGAGGTGTCAGAAAAACTGACCCTTAAATTAAAAATATCAAGGAGGTAACTCAAGTGA
>Ga0209942_1001780_pt1 | contig 11418 bp, 9 predicted proteins | sample SalPonR1_A_D2_MG_FD_185695 | JGI IMG/M metagenome (GOLD analysis project Ga0209942, IMG submission 185695) | Salt pond soil microbial communities from South San Francisco under conditions of wetland restoration - Salt Pond MetaG R1_A_D2_MG... ... | reverse complement strand
ATACCGTGCTCAAGCCCATTTACTATGGCTTCGCGATGAAGCAAAACATCAATTCCGCGCCCGCGATACTCAGGCAGCACACCCATTAGTGCCGTACGAACCTTATTGATATTTTTCTTATTCCAGAGCACTTTAAAAATCCCGAAAGGGAACAGCTTACCATTCATATCCCGGAATATCTGATTATAGTCAGGTAACGCGATCGAAAACCCAACGGGTTTTCCGTCAATTTCTGCAACATGTGCAAAATTCGTGTCGATAATGGATTTCAAATCTTTGGCGAGCACTTCAAATTCTTCAGTTGAAAGTGGAATGTAGCCCCAATTATCTTTCCAGGCGCTATTGAATAGTTCTCTGATAATCTTGATTTCGCTATCCATTTTCTTCAGGTTGACTTCCCGAATATGGATTCCCGGCAGTCTTTTTTTAACGATCTCAACCGCGCGGTTTGCTCGCTCACGATCTACATTTTCCTGTGTTACATGGTATGCGAGCAGATCCATCTCTTTTTCGTAGCCGCTGTTTTTTATCAGCTCATCATAATACGGTTTATGGTAGGGCATTAATATCGTTGGATACTTATCAAAACCTTCCACAAGAATGCCTATTTCATCCATCATACCGGGGTTGGCCGGGCCCAACATTTTTTTAACCCCTCTCTCCTGGAGCCACCCTTCGGCAACTCTGAAGAGCAGATCAACTGTACTTTGGTTGTTGTCACATTCAAAAAACCCGAAAAACCCGGCTTCTGTGTTGTGGTACTTATTAAATCTGTGATCGATAATTGCCGCAATTCGTCCAACAAGCTTACCATTGAAGTGCGCCAAAAACATGGCCATCTCAGCGTTGTTGAAAAAAGGGTTTTTCTCTTTATCTATAAGCTTTTTTTGCTCAGTCTTAAGGGGGGCAACCCAGAATGTATCGTTTTTATAATGCTCGTAAGGAAAGTTTATAAACTCTCTGATCTCTTTTTTTGAAGTGACATAAGTGATTTTATGGGTGTTTGTGCTCACTTCGACTCAGAGTTAGGAGTTAGCCAGCCAGATTTGTGAGAGGCCGTCCGTTTTCATCTATTATGCCGCGTTTAATGCCAACTTTTCTAAACACTTCAAGAATTTTATCAAGATGATCGTCGGTATGAGTTGCCATATAGCTTGTGCGAACTAATGCCTGTCCCTGGGGTACAGCTGGAGGTACTACCGCGTTTACATAAACACCTTCTTCAAACAGGTCTTTCCAGAAATGGAAACAGTCGTACATTTCACCAATTACTACCGGAATTATGGGCGACTGGCTGTTCCACACATTAAAACCGAGGTTTTTAAGCTCTTTTCGCATATAACTTGAGATTTCATCGAGGCGGGTAAGCCTCCAGGTCTCTTCCTGTAAAATTTCAAGGGACTTTAATACCGTTGCCACATTCGCCGGCGGCATGCTGGCGCTAAAAATATGTGCCGGTGACTGATGGCGGATATAATCTATTACCGGCTGATCGCCTACCAAAAATCCACCCAGCGATGCAAAAGATTTTGAGAATGTACCACTAATTAAATCTACCTGGTCCATTAACCCAAACGCCGACGCAGAACCTCTTCCTCCCTCACCCACAACACCAATTGCATGGGCATCGTCGAGATACAAACCTGCTCCAAACTCTTTGGCAATACTTACAAGTTCGGGGACATTTGCGAGTGTGCCCGACATGGAGAAAACCCCATCTGTAACAATGATTTTTCCCGCATCGGGATCCGATTTTTGAATAAGTGACCGCAGGTGTTCCATATCATTGTGACGGTAACGAACGGTTTTTGCTTTCGAAACCTGTGTCCCAACCACTATACATGCATGGTTATCTTTATCAGAGAAAATAATATCGTTTCTGTCAGCAATGGTTTGAATAGAGCCTTCATTCGTTTGATAACCTGTACTAAAAAGAACGCAGGCCTCTTTGTTCATAAACTCGGCAAGCTTTTCTTCCAGCTCCAAATGAAGATCCAGCGTACCGTTTAAATACCGAGATCCCGTGCATCCTGTGCCATAAACGGTAATTACATCCTGGGCTGCTTTAATAACGCGCGGGTCGTTTGTAAGGCCAAGATAGTTGTTGGAACCCGCCATGATAACGTCGCGTCCCTCTATACATACATTCGTTCCATCCGTAGCCTGCAGAGGTTTAAAATAAGGGTATAGACCCATCTCCTTAATTTCGTCGGCGGTCGTAAACTTATGAGCCTTCTTAAAAATTTTCCCCTGCGAGGTCCCGGCCTTTATATCGCTCATTATAACAGCATTACATTATATATTAAACAAGTAAATATACCGAGTATTCGTGATCAATCAAATTCCGCGAATGCGATATAAATACCTATATATTTTTCAGAAAGTTAACATACTGATCGGCTACACAATTCCAGCTAAATTTTTCATTTACATATTTTTTTGAGCTCTCCGACAGCGCCTGTAAATCGCCATGAAGCGTTTCAGTAATTTTTTCTGCAAACTGTTTTGCGTCGCTGTGCGGAACCCTGTAGCCATTTACTCCCTGTTTTATCACATCACGCATTCCTTCAATGTCTGATGATATTGCAGGAACTCCCGCTCTGTTTGCTTCAAGGAGAACAATCCCAAATCCTTCCATATCTCCTTCAACCGGAATATTGGGCATCACAAAAAGGTCGGCGGCAGCGTAACAAAACTGTAACAGCTCATCAGATATTTTACCGGTAATGATAATTCGCTGAGCAGATTCCGATAGATCCCGGGCTCTCATAATCGTTTCATATTCCGGACCGTAACCGACTAGAAAAAAAACAACATCATCCGGCAATTTATCCATCACCTCACGAATAAACCATTCGTGCCCTTTTCGTTTCACTTGTCTGCCCACTGTAACAATTACGTTTTTGTCTTTCAGTGACAGTTCATACTTCTTCTCAAGCTCTTCAATTGCTTCATTCTTCGATGGCAAATCATTTTGAGCAGATCCATCAAAGCCATTTGGAAGGGCCACTCCTTTTTCGGGAGAAAGCCCCCGAAGAATAGAAGCCTTACGTGTTGCCGAAGAAACGGAAATCACACCTGATAACGCTTTAAAAATTTTGGGTACGTACCACTGGTAAACAGATACAGGCAGAGTAACGTCCTGACCGTGGTTAATGGTAACCATTGGAACATTCACTCTTTTTTTCAGCAACGGTGCTACGGAGGCCGTCACCATCGATGAAAACAGGATCACATCGGGCTGAAATGATTTCGTCCGCCTTGGAATTTTCCTCAGCAGAGAAAACAAAAAACCTGTCGTCTTTACATTGATATTTTCCCACGACGATTCCATGATTATCTTCTCCAGTTCTACATCGTCTCTTTTTTGAAGCTCATTTGTAAGCTGAATACTTACATTTTGCATGCCGCCTATATTTTCAAGAGGAGCATTTTTTGGCGGATGAAGATGAGATATATATAAAATTTTCAAAACTGTTACTTACTTAAAACTTCTTTATAAAATTTTAGCAAACGGTTATTTATAGCACTCCAAGTATACTGCTTCGACTTTTCAAGAGATGAAGCTCCCATTTTTTCCCGAAGTGTGTTATCTGCAATTAACGTTTCAAGAGAGTTATAAAATTCATCCTTCCTCTCAACCGGAATAACGAACCCGTTTTTATGATGCTCAACAAGTGACTTGCTGCCGGTTGCATCGGCCACAACACAAGGAAGTCCGCTTGCCATTGCTTCAAGCGTTACATTACCAAATGTTTCCGTATCTGAGGGAAAGAAGAAGATATCGCTGTTTGCGTAGCTCGCGGCAAGCTCTTCGCCCTTCAAAAAACCGGTATAAACAGCTTCAGGAAATATCTCTTTTAAACCGGAAAGTGCCGGCCCGTCACCAACAATCAGTGCTTTTACCTGTTTAAATTTTGTTTGAAGCCGTTTTACGACATCTGCGAAGAGATCAGGATTTTTTTCCCAAACCAATCTCGATACATAGGTAATCACAATGTCTGACTCCCTGAGCCCCATTTTCATTCTCCAGCTCTCATCTCTTTTTGATGGATGAAAAAGCTCTGTATCAATTCCTCTTGCCCAAATTTTGAGATCCGTTTCGATATAATGCTCTTTCAAAATATCCGCCATTGACTGTGATGGCACATAAACCTGTTCACAATGATTATAAAACCAGCGAAGATATTTCCAGAGTATAGGTTCGAGAAATCCTATATTGTAGTACTTTAAATAGCTTGAAAAGTGAGTATGAAACGATGAGACAATTGGTTTTTCGGCTTTTTGAGCCCATTTTAAAGCTTTGTATCCAAGAATATCGGGTGTTGCAATATGAACAATATCCGGATTGAACTCTTCAAGAATACGGCGCTGTTTTTCAGGAAATCCGGTGCTAACTCGATATTCGGGCCTACCGGGCAGCTTTTTTGAGGGGACAGCTACAAGCGTTCCCTTGTGATCAAGTGCCGGATCATCTATAGTTGGTGCAAAAATCATTACTTCAACTTCATTCATTAACAAAAAAGCAACGAGCCTGTTAAGCGTTAGCGAAACACCATCCCGAATATGATTATAGTTTCCCGTAAATATTGCTACTTTGATCTTTGCCATACTGTTTTAAATGCACTTCTCAACTTCGTATCTTCACATGTGATACAGGTGGAAGGTTAATCGTCATTTACCACAAGGTTTCATTAATTTCACAGAATTTTTAATATACAAATTAAATGAAAGCATTTGTTACCGGCGGAACCGGATTTATCGGCAGTCATTTAGCAGAGCAACTTATTGAAGATAGCCGGTGGGAAACCGTAAAATGTCTTGTTCGTAGTGATGAAAAGTGGCTAAAAGGAAAATCTTATGAAAAGATCAGCGGAGATCTCGACTCTATAAAAAAAATAGACACTGCTCTTACAGATACTGATACCCTTTTCCACCTCGCAGCTATAGTTAAAGCCCCATCAAAAAAGGAGTTTATTCACGCAAATGTACAGGCTACCGAGAACCTGGTTCGCCTGGCAAAAAAAAATAACGTTCGCAAGCTGGTCATACTTTCATCTCTCGCTGCTGCCGGGCCAAGTAACAAGGAGCCGCTCACAGAAGATGCCGAAATGAAGCCCGTGAGCATGTATGGAGAGTCAAAAAAAATGATGGAAGAGATGATTCACAATCTTGCAGACGATGACATGTCTGTAACAATATTGCGGCCTCCTGCCGTTTATGGTCCAAGGGAAAATCAGATTTTTACGCTTTTCAATATGATGAGCAAAGGTTTAGCGCCAATGGTTGGCGATGGTGAAAATCCTAAGCTATCTTTACTTTTTGTTCAGGATTTGGTTCAGGCCATTTTGAAAGCTTCCAAACAGTCTGAAAAAGGTGTTCATACCTATTTCATAGGTGGCGACCGAATTACAAACTGGAACGAAATAAGAGATATCGTCTCTACTGTTTTAGACAAAAAAGCGATCACCCTGAAGATAAAACCAACCTGGGTGAAAAAAATAGCCGGTGCTGTTGAAACAACTGCTGCACTGTTTGGTTCATATCCTGTACTAAACAGGGAAAAAGCGAACGAAATGGTACTAACCTGGACATGTTCACACGAAAAAGCAGCAAAAGAACTCTCTTATAAACCCGAATATTCGCTTGAAGAAGGTATTTCCAGAACACTTCGCTGGTATAAAAAACATAACTGGTTATAAATATAGATATGAGAACAATCGCAACAGCTTTAATAGGCCTTATACTTCTTGGGAGCTCCTTTTCTACAGAAACCGCTGAAGCACAGCTGATAAAAGACCTGAGCCGTGAAATTGAAATCAGTGATATAGTAACGATGAACGGAACTGAAACACATCTCTACATTCTATCTGAAAAAGAAGGGTTGGTAGTTTTCAGATCTTATGATGATTCCCTACAGTGGCTCTACTCTTCATCAGGTATGCAGGAACGCGGACAAACCCTGAAAAGCGATATACGATTTGCCTACCTTTTCGGCAACAGCCGACGACTAACTGTTGTGGAACCAACATCGGTTCTGGGAGTCTATTCATCAACCATACTACCCGCCCGCCCCTTAAACGTAAAACGTATTGGCCTACAGCTATTTACCGCCCTCGGCGAATCGGGCCTCGGGATTGTCAACCTGGCCACTCCAGAAAGTGTAGATACCGACATAACTTTAGTAAACAATATTCCATCTGCTATCGATTTGGCGTCCGACGGTGAACAGCTTCTTTACGTTTTAAGTGCAGGCAACAGATTAACCATACTGAATATTGATGAAGACGAAATTCTGATACAGGAGAGCATCTCTATAGACAGAAATCTTTCAAGACTTTTTCTGGTAGAGAATGACCTGATTGGAGCCGATAACACAGGAAATGTTTTTTACATCAATTCAGATGGTGATACTAACCAGTTAACAAACGTGCAGGGAGCAGCAGTTTCCGTACTTGAATGGAATGGGCTATATGTAATCAGAACGGCTGAGAGTTTAGTTTGGACCGGTAAAGCTGACGGAAATTTTGAGCAGTGGAAATCTAGAACCAGTGCCGGAAACCACACGGCGCTTTCGGGCAAAGATCTGTGGTTATCTGAATTTAACTCTGTTGCACCGGTACTATTAAGAGAGTCATTAGCGGAAGACTCCGGTTCCGATACTCAGTCGGGCGATTCCGTTTTTTCATTGAAACCCATTGAAAATGTTACCATTCCTTATCCACGCCCGCTACTTCTGCCCATAGAGTTTGAAACCGAAATTGACCCCGGCAGCGTAACCATTGCTTACGAAGCTACTTTTGATAATGCGAGTATACGTGGAAACTCTTTGTACTGGCAGCCGCGATCATCCCAGACGGGTCGCCACGACGTAACCATTACAGCAACTACGACAGATGGAAAATCGGCCACAAGCACATTTACTGTCGATGTAAGAAAATTCAACTCTCCGCCCAGAACAGGAAACATGAGGCCGGTAACGCTGCCTGTGGGAGAAGAATTTGAGCTGAGATTGTCGGCTGTGGACCCTGATGGGCCTAATCCCGACCTGATTCGATACATTGGTGTAGACATGCCCGATGGCGCTTCAATTGATGAAACAACCGGTGTTTTTACATGGTCTCCAACGATCAGACAGGTTGGCAACCACTCATTCCGCGTTATCGCTACCGACCAGTATGGAGCAGCAGCATCTCAAAATTTTGAGTTCAACGTAATAGAAATTGATATTAACGAAGGACTCGATGAGGATCTGTTTTAAATATGGTGCCTGAATCTTTTTCAGACCCGCTTATTGAATGGTATCAAACACATAAACGGGAACTGCCCTGGCGAAACACAAGCGACCCTTATGAAATATGGGTGTCCGAAATTATGCTTCAGCAAACTCGTGTGGATACGGTTATTCCCTACTACCACCGTTTTTTAAAAGCATTTCCTTCCATTTATGAATTGGCAAAAGCAGACCAACAGCAGGTCCTTAAACTCTGGGAAGGTCTTGGTTACTACAGCCGCGGAAGAAACTTGCATCATGCCGCGAAACAGGTTGTTAAGGAGTATGATGGAGCTGTTCCATCCACATACAATGAGATTACTTCGCTGAAGGGGATTGGACCATACACCGCATCTGCCATATTGAGTATCGCCTACCAAAAGAAATATGCCGTTGTAGACGGCAATGTTGTTCGGGTAGTAACCCGGTATAACGGCATTACGTCCGATATCAGAAAATCATCTGTAAAAAAAGAGGTTCAGGAGTTTATGGATGATGCCGTTCCTGCGTTAAATCCCGGTGATTTTAATCAGGCCGTAATGGAGCTTGGAGCTACGGTTTGCACTCCGTCAAACCCCGATTGCGGTTCCTGTCCCCTTCAAACAGATTGCAAAGCGTGGAATACAGCTCAGACTGAATCCATACCGTATAAATCGCCGGCAAAAAAAATCCCTCACCATCAAATTGCCGTGGGTATTATTGTTAATGAGAATGATGAAGTTTTAATATCGCTGCGTCCGCAGGAGAGCATGCTGGGCGGGCTTTGGGAGTTCCCCGGTGGTAAACAGGAAAAAGGTGAGACGCTTGATGAAACACTCAAAAGAGAGCTAAAAGAAGAGCTGGGTGTAGAAACAGATGTTTTTGATAAATTTAAAGAGCTAAAACACGCTTACTCCCATTTCAAAATTACAATGCATGCTTATTGGTGCAAAATAAAAAGAGGCTCCCCGAAACCAAATTCCAGCGACAAACTGGAGTGGGTACATCTGAATAATATCGACCACTTTCCTTTTCCTAAAGCCAATAAAAGCATCATTCATGATCTGTTAGAGCTCGACGAACAATCCCTTCAGAAATTTGTAAAAAATGCAGGGTAACTACTCCTTGAGAAAACGTTCATTGCATACTCTAATGGATCTCAAGCCCTATCTTGACGAGATTAATGCAGAGGTGGAAAGATCTGAATATATCCCGCACGATCCCGTACAGTTTCTGCATGCATTTGAAAATAAGAAAGACATTGAAATCGCCGGTTTTTTTGCCGCTACAATGGCCTGGGGACGGCGTGATATTGTCATTTCAAAGGTTGGCGAGCTACTCAGCAGGTTTAATTACCAGCCGTATGAATTTGTCATGGACTATAAACAGTCTGATTTTATTATTCTGAAAGGATTTAAACACCGAACATTCAAGCCTATAGACATTCACGGCCTCATCTCGGGGCTGCAAACCATCTATACACAATTCGACGATTTCGAGTCTTTTTGGTCGCATTGCTATGATCTTGCACTAAAACAAAACCGCCATTTCCTTGCCATATTTCGTGAGCTCTTCTTCGAATTGAGTTTCGACTCTGCTGTTCGTACAAGGAAACATATTTCCGATCCGGAAAAGGGGAGCACCTGTAAACGACTTTATATGTATTTGAGGTGGATGATTCGGAAAAACAGCCCGGTAGATCCCGGACTCTGGAATTTCATGCCTCCGGCTGAGCTTCAGGTACCCTTTGATGTACACGTTGCAAGACAGTCGCGACGCTATGGGCTCATAACACGCAAGAGCAACGACCTGAAAACCGTAAACGAGCTTACAAATACGCTTAAGCTGATGAATCCTGATGATCCTGCAGTGTACGATTTCGCCCTTTTCGGGCTAGGAGCTCTCGATTATACACTTCCCAAACGTTTTATCCTGAATAAGGTGCAGTAGTTATCCCTGACCCGAGAGCTCAGCAATTCTGCGAATAGCAAAGATCATATATCCCAGAATTCCTGATATGAAACCTGATAACACAATGTACAGAATAAACCCGGATGCAGCAGTTGAGAGCTGACGAATGACTGAAATCGGTGTTTTATCGGGAAAAAACTTGTGATACATCCACAACAACGGCAAACCTAACATGGCAATTGCGATAGTGAAACGTGCTGAATTGTTTATAACTACTTCAGGATAGATCAATAAAATAGGTAACCACAACAGAGAAAAAAGTGTGGCCCCGGTAACTATATAGGTGTTCAGGATCAAATTATCATAAAACCCATCCAGCTCATTCCGGAAAAAAACCAGACCGCTGACTGACAGTGCCGGAATTAAGATAAAAACAGATGAAATGGGCAGATAAGTAGTTGCCATGCTTCTTGATACAGATTCAACCCAAAGCTGAATCATTACAATAGTCTCATTTTCTCCTTCTGAGGGAACAACACCGGGCAGATCATGAAAAATCCAGTCTGCCAGAAGCAATATTGCCACAAGTGGCAGACATACTGAAATCATAAAAGTAAATGGGTGCAAAAATATTCTATTTTGATGGGTAAGAAAAGAATCAACCACATTCCTGGGATGTGTAAAAAGCTCAAAAATCGTTAAAAATAAATTCTTCATGTATTGAGTAGTGAGATTTTTAAAAAATGATAAGCCCAATACCGTTTTAACCGAAATAGAAAGAAACTGTGTTCGGCTTACCTACACAATTAATACAGCAGAACCTATCAAAACTTTTTTAAATCAGGCACTGTATTTTTGATTTAACAATAGTTATATTTCTAGTCTATCAAAAAATTGAAAATAACCAACAAATATGATTGGAGTAAACGTAAAAGATAACGAAAGCATTGATCGTGCGATTAACCGTTTTAAGAAAATGGTTACCCGGTCAAGAATTCTTAACGAGTATAAAGAGCGGCAGCAGTTTACAAAGCCCTCAGAAGAGAGAAGAGAAGCTTTAAAGAAAAGCGTTCGGGAAGAACGTCGACGTCAAAGAGATAATTACTAAGACGTTTACATCAGTTCTGAAATTTGAGCCGCAGTTTTAACATTTATTTTTAAATGTTCTGCGGTTTTTGTTTTTGGGCTGTATACCGTTTTTATTCCCATCTTTTCAGCTTCTTTTAGTCTCTGTAACAGAAAATTCACTTTTCTGATTTCTCCGCCAAGCCCCACCTCTCCCAGGTAGATGCTCCCGTTTTCTACCGGTCTGTTTCTTAAACTTGACGCTAAAGCTGCCACCACGGCAAGATCTGCTGCAGGATCAGAAATTTTTAATCCGCCGGCGATATTGAGATACACGTCCTGTCCGGCAAAGCTTAAGTTGGCTCTTTTCTCAAGTACGGCTATCAGCAAAGATAATCTTCGCTGATCGTATCCATTTGCTGTTCGCTGTGGTGTTCCGTAATTGCTGCTGGCAGCTAAAGCCTGCACCTCAACAATGATAGGTCTTGCCCCCTCCATAATACAGGTTAATACACTTCCGCTCACATTGGCTCCCGTAGAGTCCATAAAAAAAGCAGATGGATTCGGCACCTCCTTTAATCCGCTCTCAACCATCTCGAAAACTCCAACCTCCTGGGCAGGACCGAAACGGTTCTTCACACACCGCAGCAGCCTGTAGAGATGATCCTTATCTCCCTCAAAGTGCAGTACAGTGTCGACCATATGCTCTAAAATTCGCGGGCCCGCTATATCGCCGTCTTTGGTCACGTGGCCGATCATGAGCGTAGTAATATCCTCTTTTTTAGCGATTTGCTGAAGCAGGGCAGAACACTCCCTTATCTGCTGAACACTCCCGGGCAGGCTTGTCAGCTGATCGCTAAACAGTGTTTGAACCGAATCGATTACGAGCAGATCCGGCTTCATCTTTCTGGCCTGTGCTACAACCTGCCGCACCTCTGTTGATGAACTGATGTAAAGATTTTCACCTTTTAGGCCCAGCCGCTCACCTCTCTGTTTTATTTGTGATGCTGATTCTTCACCGGCGATGTACAGAATTTGCATCTCCGGACACTGTTTAACTACCTGCAGCATCAGCGTACTTTTGCCAATGCCGGGATCACCTCCAAGAAGCATAAAAGATCCTTTCACAAACCCTCCGCCAAGTACTCTGTCAAACTCCCGGATATTCGAGGAGAAACGTCCGTGCGACT
>Ga0209942_1001776_pt1 | contig 11438 bp, 8 predicted proteins | sample SalPonR1_A_D2_MG_FD_185695 | JGI IMG/M metagenome (GOLD analysis project Ga0209942, IMG submission 185695) | Salt pond soil microbial communities from South San Francisco under conditions of wetland restoration - Salt Pond MetaG R1_A_D2_MG... ... | reverse complement strand
CGTCTCATCTCGTCTCATCTCGTCTCATCTCGTCTCGTAAAAATTTAGTAAATATGTCTTTTAACATTAAAATTTAGAAACATTTTAAAAATGATGCCATTACCCTTCAATTTATTACGCATTAGGTTAATAGACGGATGATAAGAGTTACTTTCCGATTTAATTATTATATGTTTTATATATCTATAAGAGATTGTTTATCATAAACTTAATTCGTAATACTAATCCTACATTAGTCGTTTCTAATTTTAAATGAGATATAGATTTTCTAATTAAATACATAGAATAAATTAGGAGAATAACAGGAGTGAAAACCAATCTTCGAATTATTTCAGCCGGTAAATTTGAGAGACGATTAACAAACAACCAATAGGGGTATACAAAATGACAAATAAACTTAGCTTTGGGTTACTAATTCTAATATTAGGGGGTGTCTTCATCACCGCGTGCGACAATATGTCAACTAACACAAATACATTAGAGGAATCTTTAAACCTATACACAAACTTAGATCCTATAGAGGAAGGGGCTAATACAACAGTAACTATTAATAAAGGAAGTGATTTAAATAAAGATGGATATTTTGAAGTAAACATTAGCAATGTTGAAGCAAATGAATTAATAGATACCGGTACTTATGGGGCCTGGTGTATTGAGTGGAAAAAACCACTTCGATCTTCAAATGACGAACACACTGGAGTAAAGCTTTACACAACAGGAGATCAAAGTAAATGGAAGCCGTTAAACTACTTTTTCACAATTAAAAACGAACTCAAGGACGAAGATCCCTCATTAACGTATAAGGAGTTACAGGCCGCTATATGGTCAATCTCAGGCTACATAGGGATAGCACCGGAGTTTGACCTTGATAAATTATCTATGGATGAAGTCCCAAGTCGTCTAAAAGATAATGGGCAGCTAGATGTAGATAAAGACAAGGTCAGAACAATTGTAAACAGAGTAAGAAGCGAATACACTGACGCTACTATCAATCTGCCAGGTGGAAAAAATGGTTTAATAATAGCTGAAACTGAAGGTGACGAACAGGATGTAGTACTCGATCCGGTAGCACGTATTACGCTAACACCATCTCCACTTAATCTTGCTGTTAACGAACAGCGTCAAATGACTGCAAGAGCTTTTGATGATGAAGGAAATCAATTAACAGATGCTGACTTTACCTGGAGCATCGATGATGAAAGCATAGCAACTGTTAATCAAAACGGAATTGTTACAGGTGTAACAGTCGGTACAACAACTGTAAGAGTAGAAAGAGGTGGAGAAGTTGCGACTGCGACAGTTGGAGTTACTGCAATTGTTGACAATTTTGGTAACGAATTCATAATTGGTCTGTTACCAAATACAATTGATGGCCCTCCTGTCACTGAGGTACACTTAAGCTCAGCTGTTGAGGCAAGTGTGACGGTTGAATATCCTATGAATAACCCGACATTCTCTGAAACTGTTTCCGTTGTTCCTGGTAGTGTAACAATCGTATCACTACCTTCTGCTACGTCAAGTGCTTGGTCTCCCGGTTCGCCTGATCAGAATAATGCGATACGTGCTTTTTCTGACCAAGATTTTGTGTTGTATGCGGTTAATGTTCTTAATTTCACTTCTGATGCGGCTTTAGGACTTCCTGCATCTGTTCTCGGCAACGATTACATCGTTACGAATTACACAGCCCTTTTCTATGGCCTATTTTCTGTTGTTGCAACAGAGAATAATACGCAGGTTGAAATTACACCTACTAAAGATCTGCAAGGCGGGTATAGTGCTAATACACCTTTTACAATCACTCTTGATAGAGGAGAAGGGTTTTTAGGACAGGCAGTAAGTTCAGGAGTAAGCGGTGACCTTACAGGTACTATGATTTCATCATCTGCACCAGTCGCTGTAACAAATGGTAATTACTGTGCTAACGTACCAGTCGGTGAAAGGGCTTGTGATCATATGTTTGAAGTTGCCCATCCCACAAGTAGCTGGACGACCGAAACTCTTGCAGCACCACTTCCTAATCGTCCTAGCGGATCAACTTACAGAGTCATTGCAAGTGAGAATAATACAACCATTGAACGAAATGGATCAGTAGAGGCAACTTTAAATGCTGGCGAATTTTATGAGACTTCAGTTGTGGCTGGCCCACAGCGCTTTACGTCAAATAATCCAATTTTTGCCACGCAATTGATGACCGGAATAACCAGTCCAGGAGCCATATTAGGCGACCCTGCAATGGGGAACCTAATACCCTCACAGCAATTCCTTTCATCTTATACCTTCAGTACAGTTGGGGGTAGTCTTTTTGCGGAAAATTGGTTAAATATTGTCGCACACAATGATGATATCTCTGCAGGAAGTGTTTTCCTAGACGGCTCAGCAATATCTGCTAGTTCCTTTTCCCCAATACCTGGTACTGACTTTTCATATGCTCAAATACAATTAACTGAAGGGTCGCACACAACTTCTTCTACCAGTCAACCTCACGGAATCTACGTGATTGGATTCAATCAAGCTAACTCATACATCTACCCTGGCGGTGCAGGGATTAGTGATTTATAAATCTTTAAATTAATAGTTATCCAAACCTCTTCAGGATTTAGTTCCTGAAGAGGTTTTTTTATTCTGTCTGAGTTCAAGTAATAAGTGCAACACGAAAGTAAACCCTGAAGGGCGAGCCCTTCAGGGTTTTCGGCCAAGCGGCTTATATTCGTGTTATCATGCAAAAATACAAACAACTTGACCTTAACGATCGTCACAAGATTAAAGCTCTGCTCGAGGCAGGCCACTCTCTTACCAAAATCGCTGAAATAATCGGTGTTCACAAATCGACTATCTCCCGGGAGATCTCCCGCAATGTCCCAAACCGTGGTCGCTATGCTAACGAGTATCGCCCGGAGGCGGCGCAGCGAAAAACTGACAAACGCCATGCCACTAAGCGCAAACATCGCCGGTTTACCGAGGACTTAAAGGAAGACGCCATACGGTGGCTGGAAACCGAAAAACTCAGCCCGGAGCTGATCAGCGGTCGCTGGGCCGTCCGCGGCGTCGATGGCGTCAGCCACGAGGCGATCTATCAGTGGATCTGGAGAGGCAAGCGCCAGAAAGACCCGGCGACCAAAGAGCTTTACAGGTACCTTAAACATGGCCGTCGACGCCGCAAACGAGGCAATTACAACGACGCCAGGGGGATTCTCACCGGCCGCGTGGGTATCGACCATCGTCCGGAGGTAGTTGACAGGCGCACCCGCCTGGGAGATCTTGAGGCCGACTTCATGATGGGCAAAGCCCATAAATCGGCCCTGCTGGTCATCACCGATCGGGCGACGCTTCTGACCCGGCTGACGAAGGTCCCCACGCGCCAGGCCGATCACACCGAGGCCGCATTTGAGCAGATGCTGGCACGGGTCCCGAAAGCATTCATCAAAACCCTGACTCTCGACAATGATAAAGGCTTTGCCAACCACCGGTCGATTGGCCGCACATTAGACGCTGACGTGTACTTCACCCGGCCGTACACATCGCAAGATAAGGGAACCGTTGAAAACAGAATTGGCGTGATTCGTCAGTTCTTTCCAAAGGGCACGGATCTCCGGCAGGTGACCGATCAACAGATTAAAACCGTCGAACATCACATGAATAATCGACCCATTCGAAAATTTGATTACCTTTCACCCATTCAACAGACTCTAAAATACCGCGCCGTTGCATTAATGACTTGAACACGGCATTTTCCCAGCTCAAATACCCGTTTTTCTGATCTATTCAATTAAAATTGTATAAGTCATACTTCCTGAACCTCCCAAATTTAAAAAAAGGAAATATCGATGTTGTGTATCTTATAGCTATTCATCAAAACAATTCCCCCACCACATAGGTCGTAATCGGGGAATTTTGGGTGGGATTATTGACAATACCTAACTAATCTATTTAGAATTCGCAGAAGTTGGCATCACTCAGAGGGATCAGCTACGGCATGCGCTCTTTTTTGCTACTGTTTGACTTCATTTTTACAGAATTTTTAGGGCTCTGATGCTTTACGCTATAGATCGGTTCATCTTTAATTAATGTACCAAACACGATGTCAATTCGGCGAGACGCCCGTTCCCTACGGCTGGATCGAGCCCCCACTAGTGTCATGTCAAAGGTGTGATTCCTTAAGCAAGTCAACGGATGAGTCATTCATGACTGATGTATTGATCCGAAGCGACCCGATTTTTTGAAAAACTCATCCGATGACTTCACGACACTTCATCAATGACACTACACTAGTTTATTAAGCTGATCTCCAATATCGTTCATCTCCTGAGCCTGCGATAATAGTTCTTGAGTAATGCTCTCTTTTGAAAAAGGGAAAGAAATAATAGCCCATGGATAATTAGACGTCTCTGCTATATTATTTTGAATCTTGAATAGTGGCAATAAGAGAACTACCAAGGTTATCCTAAAATAGGATTTGCAAGTTTTTCTATCTCTCCTCTTACAACAATTTTCCTTCGAAAGGATAGTTTTTGAACACTAATATCGCAACATGAGACTTTTATGACTTAAAACTGTGATCTTCTGAGTACCATAAAAAACTTCCGGAGTGCATCTCGGAAGGCTTCTGATTTTTTAAGAAGTGATATGGATAGCAGACCACTACTTCAGCTTGAGGATGTTAGCCAATCGTCTCAACCTGCTCTTCTCTCATCAGGAACGGCTGATTGTAATACCGCTGACCCGTTGCCTTGTAAAGCGCATTGGCATATGCACCAATCACCGGCGGAAGTCCCGGCTCTCCAAGACCGGTTGGGTGAATCTGGCTCTGAACGAAATGTGTCTCAATGTCCAGCGGTGCCTCATTGGTTCGAATCAGACGGTAGTTGTCAAAGTTTGAAGCATTTGGTGCTCCGTCTTCAAACGTGAGCTCACTGTACAATGCGTGCCCAAGTCCGTCGATAGCCCCACCCTCGACCTGGTTCAATGCTCCTTCCAAATTCACAACAATGCCACAGTCCACTGCGCACCACACTTTTTTGATGCGAGGCTGGTCATTGACCATTTCCAGATCCACTACCTGGGCTACATATGAGTTGTGGCAGTAATAGGCCGACACTCCCCTGTAGACTCCGGGCGTCTCTGTATCCCAGCTTGACTTCTCCCGAACGAGCTTCAGAACTCCGGCATAGCGAGCGGGGTCATAATCATTATCACTGCCAACGGGATTGCTCATTGCACGTTCAAAAAGCTCAAGCCTGAAATCGATGGGATCTTTTCCAGCTGCTTCGGCCACTTCATCAATAAATGCCTGTTCAGCTCCTGCCGTAAAATTTGACCTGGGAGCACGCCAGGCTCCTGTAGAGATGTTGGTTTGAACCGGAATATTTTCACTTGAATAGTGGTCTACTGTACCGGCTGGAAATCGGTTTGCAAAAAGAGGACTCTCCGACATTCCGGTACCCCTTGCCTGAAATGAAAGCATGTTGCCGTCTTCATCAAGTGAGGCCTTGTATTTGATTGCATACGCCGGACGATAGGTTCCCTGGGTCATATCGTCTTCACGGGTATAAAGCAACCTGACCGGCGCACCGATCTGTTGGGAAATGGCTGCGGCTTCGAGGCCAAAGTTACCATAAAGCCGTCGACCAAAGCCTCCGCCCATACGGGTCATATCAACTCTGATATTATCTTCAGAAATACCCAGCAGCTGTGATGCTGAAGCGCGAAGCTGCTCAGGTGTCTGTATCGGCCCAATTAGTTCGGCAGAATTCTCCTTCACATCTGCAAAAAAGTTCATCGGCTCCAGCGTATTATGGGCGATGAATGGTGCCGTATAAGTTCGCTCAACAATAGTTGCGGCACTGTTTGCTACTGAATCAGGGTTTCCATCCTGCCTTGCTATTTCTCCCGATCCATTGTTTACTGCTTCAGCGAGCTTGTTGTTGTGCCCGGATGTATTTTCAAGCTCCCCGGTGGCTTCCCACTCAACGTTAATGGCACGTTTGGCTTTCATCACTTCCCAGGTAGAATCACCGGTAATCACCAACAATTCATTAAAGGCATTAACGTCCGACCATTGAGGTTCGTCGATCGACGTATTGATCGTAAAAATATCCTGAACACCAGGCATCGACCGGGCCTCACTGTCATCATAAGACTTCAGCGACATGCCAAAGGCTGGCGGATGAATAATCATCGCATGAACCATGCCCTCACGTTTAAAATCGATCCCGAAAAGTGGTTTGCCGGTGACGATCTCTTCACCGTCTACATTTTTAATTCGATTACCAATCAGCGTAAAATCATCCGGACTTTTCAGCGTCACGTCCGACGGGATTGGCACATCAACCGCTTCTGATGCCACATCACCATACGTTAGTGTTTCGCCGTTAGCGGTGTTTGTAATGACCCCTTTTTCAGTTTTTAATTGGTTCGGTGAAACTCCCCATCTGTTGGCTGCAGCCGTCACAAGCATCATTTTAGCTGTGGCTCCCGCTGTACGGAGGCTATCCCAGCCCTGCCTGATCGACTGACTTCCACCGGCCAGCTGCCGATTATATTTTTCCGTATTAAGAGGGGCTTGTTCAACAGTCACACGATCCCAGTCTACATCCAGCTCTTCTGCTACAATGAGAGGCATGGAAGTTTTGACATTTTGACCGATCTCGGGATTTGGAGAAAAAATGGTCACTCCGCCCCGATTATCTATTTTCAAATATGCGTTCACATCATAAACTGCAAGTGGTTCCTCCGTAGAGCACGACATCCAGCTAAACCCAATCATGAGTCCGCCGCCGCCAACCGCTATCGTTTTCAAGAAAGAACGTCTGTCCATGTTTGATTTTACGACTGTCATAATTTATGCGTTTTGGGCTGCGGTTTTAATGGCTCGTTTAATTCTGATATAGGTTCCACACCGGCACAGGTTACCATTCATAGCGGAATCGATATCTGCATCAGTAGGATTCGGGTTTGATTTCAGCAGGGCAGCTGCACTCATAATCTGTCCGGCCTGGCAATATCCGCACTGTGGTACATCATGCTCCAGCCACGCCTGTTGAACCGGGTGATCTCCATTTTCTGAAAGTCCCTCAATCGTGGTTACTTCAGAATCACCTACTGAGGATACCGGATATGAACAGGACCGTATCGGCCGTCCGTCAACATGAACGGTACAGGCACCGCACTGGGAAATACCGCACCCAAATTTGGTTCCCGGAAGGTTCAGGTGCTCTCTCAAAACCCACAAAAGCGGGGTGTCGTTGGTTACATCTACTTCTCGTTCTTCTCCATTTATTGAAAGCGTGTATGCAGGCATATGCGGATAAGTTTGATGATCGGTAAGTTTGCTTAATTAAATGATTAAACCTGCTAAATTCAACGTCGCGAACGGCTTATGTAAAAATCGACATGAAACGTGCAGTTGAAAAGCGGCTTAGTGTGCGTTCAGTTAATCAGTTGATTGTTGCGAAAAAAGTGATAAGAGAATAAAGCTGAACACCCGATGGCTACTTTAATTAATAAAAACCTATTTCCTATTTTTAGCAATAGTTTATTTATTATTCTTCGCAGATTATGAGTTTTTTACATATTGACAGTTAGATTCATATATGAAAAACAGTTCAAAAATATACCTGGATTACAACGCTACAACTCCGGTTGATGAACGGGTCGTTGAAGCAATGCTGCCGTTCTTTACACGGTTATTTGGCAATGCGTCTAGTAATGATCACATTTTTGGGTGGGAAGCTGATGATGCTGTTGATGTGGCTCGCGAACAGCTGGCAGACCTGATCGGCGCCTCTGCCAATGAAATCTGTTTCACCTCAGGAGCTACGGAAGCTATCAACCTGGGCCTTCGTGGCTTTTGCAACGCGAATAAAGCCCGGGGAAACCATATCATAACCTGCAAGACCGAGCATAAAGCCGTTCTGGAAACTTGCCGGCATCTCGAAGAAGTGGGATTCGACATCACATACCTTGATGTCAACTTCAACGGAGCTATTGACCTCGATGAGCTTAAGACTTCAATTACAAAGAAGACACTTTTGGTCTGCCTGATGCACGCCAACAACGAAACAGGCGTCATACACCCCGTTAAAGAGATTGCGGAACTATGCAGATCAAAAGGCGTGCGGTTTTTCTCAGACGCGACCCAATCCGTGGGTAAACTGCCGATAAACGTAAAAGAAATGTGTGCCGACATGATCGCCTTCTCATCTCATAAATTATACGGACCGAAAGGAGCAGGTGCGCTCTATATCGCGGGCGAAAATAAACCCACCATCTATCCCCTCTTCACGGGGGGCGGACAAGAAAAGGGGCTTCGTCCGGGTACGCTTAATGTGCCGGCAATTGTCGGTTTTGGAAAAGCGTGTGAGATATGCAAGGATGAATTAGCTGCTGATGCCGACCGTCTTTCAGACCTGCGAAACTACGTGGAACAAGAATTGATTGAATTGTTTGATGTAAGTATCAACAGCAGTTCTGAGGACCGGCTTCCCCACACAACCAACGTTCAGTTCAAGAACATCGACAGCATACACCTTCTTCGTCGCCTCAGAAATCTGGCGATCTCAAGAGGCTCTGCCTGTTCATCAGCAATCAGTCAGCCATCCCATGTTCTAACAGCGATGGGTCTGTCAGCTGATAAAGCCATGTCGAGCATTCGAATCGGGTTAGGCCGGTTTACAACCCGCGAAGAGGTTCATATGGCCATAAAGGAATTTGAAGACGTCATTCCCCAACTCAAGCTTGTAGCCGGATGAGAGAATCAGACGCCATATTAGCCTCCTACGATGCAGCCGTAAAGAACGGCCTTCAAACTATTTTGGCAACCGTTGTTCACGTCGAAGGCTCCTCCTATCGGGCGGCAGGTGCACGTATGCTGGTTGATGAATATGGCTATATGACCGGGGCGATCAGTGGTGGCTGCCTCGAAGGCGATGCACTTCGGAAAGCACTTCTTGCACTTGAGCAAAACAAAAACAAATTGGTTACTTACGACACCAGCGATGAAGACGATGCCGTGATTGGTGCTCAGCTGGGATGTAATGGCATAATCCAGGTTCTGTTTGAACCTGTCGATCCGGCCAATGATTTAAATCCCGTTGAGCTGCTGAGAAGGGCCAATAATAAAAACCAAACCTATGCACTTGTTTCTATATTCAACCTGGATAAATCAGATCACCAGCAAGGCACGTCGCTTCTCATTGATGAAACCGGCTCCATAACGTCGGACACAAGTGATACATCACTATCAGAGGCTATTCGTAATGTCGCTGTTAATGCGATGAAGAGTCGGGTCAGCCACTTTGGTGAATACGTAACTAAAAGCGGTACTCAATATGCATTTATTGACATAATGCCTCCTCCACCGACACTTGTTTTGGTAGGTGCCGGAAACGATTCACAGGTTCTGTCTAAAATGGCAGGTCATCTTGGATGGTCTGTAACTGTGGCCGATGGCCGTCCCACACATGCCAATGAGAAACGTTTTAGCAACTGCCAGGTGGTGGTGGCAAACCCGGAATCAATTCTTGATAATATTGAGATTAATGAATCAACAGCCTTTGTACTGATGACCCACAACTACAATTATGACCTGGCGGTACTAAAGCTACTGCTGGATTTTGATGAGCTACCTTACATTGGCATTTTGGGGCCCAATAAGAAGCACAGGCGTATGTTTCGTGATCTCGAGAATGAGGGGATTATTCTAAATGAAAAGCATAACTCAAAAATTTATGCCCCCGTTGGCCTGCAGATCGGAGCCGAAACACCAGCAGAAATCGGGCTTTCTGTTTTATCAGAAATTCAGGCTGTTTTGACAGGATCAGACGTGAAGCATCTTCGTGAAATTGACGGCTCTATCCATCAAAAAGATCAGTACCAATTTGAAAAAGTACAGCTATGAACATTCCCGCAAATATGGGCGCTGTGATTCTTGCAGCAGGATCATCGAGCAGACTGGGCCACCCGAAGCAGCTGGTTAAAAACAAAGGGAAATCCCTACTGCAGCATACTATTGATTGTATTGATAAGTTTGAATTCAATCCTTCTATAGTCGTTTTAGGCGCAAACAGAAATGAAATACTGGCTGATATAAACAGACATTCAAGTAGCGTTTTCATTAATTCTGACTGGTCAGAAGGGATTGCATCAAGCATTCGATTTGGTCTTAAAAAATCACTGGAATTAAATCCCTCAATGAAACAGATTCTTTATTTACTGTCAGATCAGCCATACATTTCAAGTGACGTTATTCAGAATATTATTGACAGGCATTCAACTGGCAGCCAAATAATTACGGCATCTACTTACAATAATAATATTGGCGTACCAGCTATTTTTGATGAATCGCTGTTTCCAAAATTATTGACGCTAAAAGGCGATACCGGGGCAAAGAAAATTATGATGCAGCATCGCAATAACGTCCAAACGTTCCCTTTTGATGATGGTGCTTTTGACGTAGATACCGAAGACGATGTAGAGAAACTGTCCACAATCAATCAGCAGTAGATTTCTATGAGCATTACCGTAAAACTTAAATATTTCGGCGTCATTGCAGAAGAGACGGGAAAAGCTGAGGAAACGCTGGAACTGGAATCGAACTCAGCAGATGTTAATTCTATAAAGGCCCACTGCTACGAAACGTATTCAATCAGCGACAGAGAGTCCATTCAGGTTGCGGTAAATCATCAAATGGGCAAAGCCGGTGCGTTGAAAGATGGTGATGAAGTCGCTTTTTTGCCACCGTTTTCGGGAGGATGACAATGAACAGCAACGATCTGAATAACAGGCACAGCCGGCAAATACGACTCCCTGAAGTCGGGCCAGACGGCCAGGAAGCGCTCAGACATGCCCGTGTTCTGATTGTTGGTATGGGCGGCCTGGGGTGTCCTGCAGCCCAGTATCTTGCTGCAGCGGGTGTTGGGTCGCTTGGGCTGATGGATTACGACACGGTAAATTTATCCAATCTGCACCGGCAAATTCTTTACAAGGAAAACGATATTGGTCAACATAAAGCCAAAATGGCGAAACGTGCACTCCAGGAGATTAATTCTGAGATAGAGATTCTTGCCATTATGGATTGGCTTACCGAGGATAATGCAGTAGAACTCTTTAAAAGCTTCGACCTGGTCATTGACGGATCCGATAATTTCAGAACCAAGTATCTCATCAATGATGCGTCGGTCCTGACCCATACGCCATGGATTTATGCGTCTATCTATAAGTTTCAGGGGCAGCTTTCGGTCTTTAATTACAAAAGTGGCCCTACCTACCGATGCCTCTTCCCTACTACGACCAATCGTAACATCAGCTGCGAAGAGGTTGGCGTGATGGGCCCGCTGCCTGGCGTACTTGGTACCCTGCAGGCGTCAGAAGCAATTAAGATGATACTCAACACCGACGGCGTGTTATCGGGAAAACTTAAACTAATTGACTTGCTGACTCAT
>Ga0209942_1001772_pt1 | contig 11444 bp, 10 predicted proteins | sample SalPonR1_A_D2_MG_FD_185695 | JGI IMG/M metagenome (GOLD analysis project Ga0209942, IMG submission 185695) | Salt pond soil microbial communities from South San Francisco under conditions of wetland restoration - Salt Pond MetaG R1_A_D2_MG... ... | reverse complement strand
CGAATTAGATCTTAAAGGGGAAACAGCTGTACAAAATCCTTGGTATTTAGAAATGCTGCCAACGATATTCTTAATATTAATCCTTGTAGGTTTTTGGTTCATCTTTATGCAAAACTCTCAAGGTGGCGGTTCTAAAGTAATGAAGTTTGGTAAAAGTAAAGCCAAGCTTAATAAACAAGACCCGAATAATCGGTTAACCTTTGATGATGTAGCAGGATTAAAAGAAGAAAAAGAAGAAATGGCAGAATTAGTAGATTTCTTGAAAACACCTAAAAAATATATTGATTTAGGTGCAAGAATTCCAAAGGGTGTCTTAATGATTGGTCCCCCAGGAACAGGTAAAACTTATTTAACAAGAGCCGTTGCTGGAGAAGCAGAAGTACCATTTTATAGTATCAGTGGTTCTGACTTCGTTGAAATGTTTGTTGGGGTAGGTGCCTCTCGAGTAAGAGACTTGTTTAAGGAAGCAAAAGAAAATTCACCATGTATTGTTTTTATAGATGAGATTGACGCTGTTGGTCGTAAAAGAGGCGCTGGTCTTGGCGGTGGGCATGATGAACGTGAACAAACCCTGAACCAGTTATTAGTTGAAATGGACGGTTTTGAAGAAAACCAGGGAATCATTTTAATTGCTGCGACAAACAGACCGGATATACTTGACCCAGCACTTTTAAGACCTGGACGTTTTGATAGAGAAGTAACCGTTGGTATGCCAGATGTTAGAGAACGTGAAGCAATATTACGTGTTCATTCTAAGAAGAAGCCCGTTAGTGATGACGTAGATTTAGAAGTTGTTGCAAAAGGGACACCAGGATTTACACCTGCTGACTTAGAGAACTTATTAAATGAAGCAGCTCTTTTATCCGCAAGACGTAGTGATAAAGTTATTCGAATGGAAACCGTTGAAGAAGCAAAGATTAAAGTGATTGCTGGTGTTGAGAAAAAGAGTCGTGTGACAAGTGAAAAAGAAAGAAAAATTACTGCATACCATGAAGGTGGCCATGCTTTATTAGCTAGATTATTACCAGATACAGATCCTGTTCATCAGGTAACAATTATACCAAGAGGTCGGGCAGGTGGGTTTACACTACAACTGCCAAGAGAAGATCGTACGTATAAAACTAAGAAAAGTTTAGAAGATGAACTGGTTGTATTACTTGGTGGGCGCGTATCAGAAAAAATCGTACTTGGAGATATATCAACAGGTGCGAGTAATGATTTAAGTCGTGTAACAAAAATTGCTCGTTCAATGGTAACCAAGTATGCCATGAGTGAAAATTTAAGCTCTATGTCTTATGATGCAGGAGATGAAGTTTTCCTTGGTAAAGAAATGACATCAAGAAAAGAGTATTCAGAACAAATCGCTGCAGATATTGATCGAGAGATTAGACGAATTGTTGATGATGCTTATGATAAAGCATTTACTTTACTAGAAGAAAATGAAGAAGATTTACATGTTGTTGCAAAAGCCTTACTTGAATATGAGACCATTACTGGTGAAGAATTTGAGTTGGTTTTAAATGAAGGTTTTGATGCATTGAAAGAAAAGATTGAAGCTGAAAAAGAACAAAAGAAAAAAGAACGTGAAGAAAATATTAAAAAGGCAGAGGAAGAAGAAAAAAAACAAGAAGCTTTATTAGATGAAGATGAAGCTGACGATTCTGATGATTTTGTTTTTAATGATAAAGAATAAATACTTCAACCCTCTAGAATTTCTAGAGGGTTTTATAATTTAAGGAGGAAACAATGAATTTTAATTTAAAAATTGGAATGACAAATGAGTCTGTTTTAACTGTTGAAGAAAAACACACAGCTAGTGCTTATGGAAGTGGTTCTATCTATGTATTTGCAACTCCAGCCATGATTGGCTTAATGGAAAATGCTGCTTTGAATTGTATTGATGAAACCCTAGGTGATGAGTGGACAACCGTTGGTACCCATGTAGATGTAAGTCATATCGCTGCAACAAAAATGGGAAAAGAGGCAAAAGCAATCGCCGAGCTGATAGCTATTGATGGCAAGAAACTAGAATTTAAAGTAACAGCTTACGATGAAGATCAAAAAATTGGAGAAGGTTATCACAAGAGATATATAATTAATCACGAGAAATTTATGACACAGGTGAACAACCGATAGAAAAATATTAATAAGTATTTTTAATTTTTTTTTGAATTCTGAGTTTTTTTTGGTATACTTAAGTCAACTGATAAATAGTCCCTTGAAAATATAAAATAGATTGTTCTATTTAGTTTAACAGTGGACTCTAAATTAATGGGGTGATTTTGTTGGAAAATGAGATTTTATTAACAGGATATGCTCGATTGCCAAAGGGTATTACAGCAACAGAAATTTATGGTTCAGTAGCTGTTGGTATATTAGCAGATATTAAGACTGGCGAAATTATAGATATTGAATGTTCTTTAGTAACAGATTTGGCTAGAAACTTTGTAAAAAGAATAGTTAAAGGACATAATTTACTGGAATTTGATAAAATTGAAACCGTATTTACAAAGCGGTACTATGGTTCAGCAGAAAAAGCACTTGTTACAGCAATTAAAAGATGTTCTGATAAATACATTCAAATAATAGAAAATTAACGATTTTACTATGGAAGTGAAATGACCTTTTACTTCATTAGTAGTAAATAGAAGTTAGAAAAAGTTCTGAAAAAAGGGCTTAGTCTAACTTTTTTTGTTTAGAAAGGGGTTTTAATGAAAGATAGAATTCGAAACTCGAGATTTCTAGAAAAAATTATGAGTGCCGAAGCTGCTGCTGAATTCATTAAAGATGGTATGATCATAGCGACCAGTGGTTTTACACCTTCCGGTTATCCTAAGAGTGTACCAAAAGCTTTGGCTAAAAGGAAAAACGAAGGGGAAGATCTAGGTATAACCTTAATTACTGGTGCATCTGTAGGCGATGAGTTAGACGGAGAATTGGCACGTAGTGGTGTTTTGAAAAGAAGGTTTCCCTATCAAACCCATAGAGATACCAGACGAATGATTAATGATGGTCGCATTAAATACCAAGACCATCATCTAAGTCATATACCACAGATGATGTCCTATGGATTTTTAGGAAATATTGATGTTGCCATTGTAGAAGCTGTTGCAATTACTGAAGAGGGGGGCATTGTACCGTCTACTTCTGTAGGGATTGCCCCCCAGGCATTAAAATTAGCTGATTATGTAATAATTGAGATCAATAATAAACAACCGATAGGACTTGAGGGGGTGCATGATATATATATGACGAAAAATCCTCCGAATAGAGAACCCATACCAATTACCCATCCAAAAGATCGTATTGGCAAACCTTATATGACAGTGGATTTTGAGAAAGTTGTCGCTGTTGTTGAATCAGATGTACTGGATAAAGTGCGGCCTTTAGGTGCTATAGATGGAAATTCAAGAAAAATTAGTGATTATATTATTGAGTTTTTAAAAAAAGAAGTTGACGCTGGTAGATTACCAAAGAATTTGTTACCTTTACAGTCAGGGGTAGGAAGTGTAGCCAATGCAGTTCTTGGTGGATTAGTTGAAAGTGATTTTGAAAATTTGACATGTTACACAGAGGTAATTCAAGATTCAATGTTAGATTTAATTGATGCGGGTAAAGTAACGGTGGCTTCGGGTACAAGTTTTACACCATCAGAAGAGGGGCTTAAACGATTAATTGATGGAATTGATCACTACTCAAAACACTGTATCCTTAGACCCATGGAAATATCAAACAACCCTGAAATAGCAAGAAGATTAGGGGTCATAGCTATGAATACTGCAATCGAAGTAGATATTTATGGTCATGTGAACAGTACCAATGTTATGGGATCCCGTATGATGAATGGTATCGGTGGATCAGGTGACTTTACGAGAAATGCATACCTATCAATTTTCACCACTGTTTCCATCGCCAAAGATGGAGACATTTCATCTATTGTACCAATGGTAAGTCATGTGGACCATACGGAACATGATGTTGATGTGATTGTAACTGAACAAGGGATTGCTGATCTAAGAGGTCTTTCACCTGTTGAAAGAGCGGAATCAATAATTCATAACTGTGCCCATCCACAATACAAAAGCAAGTTAAAAGAGTACTTAGGTCGTGGGCTAGAAATATCGAAATACAAACATGAACCACATGTGATTGGTGAAGCTTTGTCTTTTCATGATAGATTTCTTAAGACCGGGAGTATGAAATAGTTTGATTGAATAATCTTTAAAACAATAAGATTATAAGGAAACATATGATAGTATTGATGTATACAATTATATTTGCAATTAATTATCACAAATGTTAAAAAGTATGGTATTCTACTAATGATATTAAGTTATTGTATAAGGAGGAAAATTATGTTCCGTGAAGATGTGCTTTCAGATTTAAAAGAAGAAAAGAAGAAATTTGATGAGAAAACTGAAAAACTATTAGAAAAAAGACCTGAGCGAAAAGATGTATTTTATTCAGGATCTGGTGAGGAAGTTAAGAGAGTCTATACACCATTAGATATTCAAGAGATGAATTACAATGATGACATTGGTTTACCTGGTGAATATCCATTTACTCGTGGTGCTTACGGTTCAATGCATCGTGGTCGATTATGGACTATGCGGATGTACGCTGGTTTTGCAACGGCTGAAGAGTCAAATAGACGCTATAAATACTTAGTTGAACAAGGTTCCAGTGGTTTAAGTGTAGCATTTGATCTACCGACTCAGATTGGTTATGACTCAAACCATGAGCTTGCCAATGGGGAAGTTGGTAAAGTTGGTGTAGCTATTGATTCTTTAAAGGATATGGAAGTTTTATTTGATGGTATTCCATTAGATAAAGTATCAACTTCAATGACAATTAATGCGCCGGCAGGTGTTTTATTGGCAATGTATATTGCTGTTGCTGAAAAACAAGGTGTTTCTCCTGATAAATTACGAGGAACGATACAAAATGACATTTTAAAGGAATATATTGCAAGGGGTACATATATTTATCCAACGAAACCATCTATGCGTTTAATTACGGATATTTTTGAATATTGCTCTGAAAACGTTCCTAAGTGGAACACTATCAGTATTTCTGGTTATCATATTAGAGAAGCAGGATCAACTGCAGCTCAAGAAGTTGGATTCACTATTGCTGACGGTATTGCTTATGTTGAAGCGGCTTTAGAAGCGGGTTTAGATGTTGATGCATTTGCGCCAAGATTATCTTTCTTTTTTAATGCACATAATGACTTATTAGAAGAGGTTGCGAAGTTTAGAGCCGCAAGAAGATTATGGGCAAAGATTATGAAAGAAAGATTTGGAGCGAAGAATCCAAAATCTATGACGATGAAATTTCATACCCAAACAGGTGGTTCTACATTAACAGCTCAACAACCTGAAAACAATATTGTTCGTGTAACCATTCAAACCCTAGCAGCTGTATTAGGTGGGACTCAATCCTTACACACTAACTCAAAGGATGAAGCATTAGCATTACCAAGTGAAGATTCTGTTAGAACCGCTTTAAGAACGCAACAAGTTGTTGCCCATGAAAGTGGTATCACTAATACTGCTGATCCGTTAGCAGGTTCTTACTTTATTGAATCAAAAACAAATGAAATTGAAAAAGCTGCTTTAGAATATATTGAAAAGATTGATGATTTAGGCGGAGCACCAGAAGCAATCAACAAAGGATATATCCAACAAGAAATTATGGATGCAGCTTATAATTATCAAAAAGAAGTTGAAACAAATGAACGCGTTATTGTTGGGATGAATAAGTTCCAAATTGATGAAAAACCACCAACAGGTTTATTAAAAGTAGATCCTGCTGTTGAAGAAAAACAAACCAAACAAATAGATGAACTAAAAGAAAATCGTGATAGCAAAGCAGTAGAGACATCATTAGAAGATCTCAAAAAAGCATGTGAAACAGATGAAAATGTGATGCCTTATATTCTTAAAGCTGTTAAAGTTTATGCTACATTAGGAGAAATTTCTGATGTCATGCGAGAAGTATTTGGCGAGTATCAACAGTCTGTAAAGTTATAAAGGAGGAAGAATTTTGAGACCAATAAGAGTTTTAGTTGCTAAACCGGGTTTAGATGGACATGATCGTGGAGCAAAAGTAATTGCTAGAGCATTAAGAGATGCTGGAATGGAAGTTATTTATACGGGTTTAAGACAAACAGTGAACCAAATTGTAAATGCTGCAATTCAAGAAGACGTTGATTGTATTGCTGTAAGCATATTGTCTGGGGCTCATGAAACTTTATTACCAAAAATTTCAAACTTATTAAAAGAAGAAGGCGTTGACGATATATTATTTATTGCTGGCGGTGTAATACCTGAAGATGATATACCATCATTAAAGGAGAGAGGTGTAGCGGAAATATTTACACCTGGTACGCCGACAACGGTGACAATTGATTATATAAAGGAAAATATAAGGCGTTAATTTATGACATTAATTAAAAGACTACTAGAGGGTGATAAACGTGCCTGTGCTCGATTAATTAGCCAAGTCGAAAATAATGTTCAAGGAATTAATGAAAAGCTTAAAGAAATTTATCCTAAGAGTGGTGGGGCTTATGTTATTGGTATAACCGGGCCCCCAGGTTCTGGGAAAAGTACTTTGACAGATAAACTAGTAAAGCTTTTTAGAAAAGAGGGTAAAAAAATAGGGGTTATTGCAGTGGACCCAACAAGCCCCTTTACTGGTGGGTCGATTTTAGGTGATCGGGTACGAATGAATGATTTAAGCAATGATAGTGGTGTCTTTATTAGAAGTATGGGCGCAAGAGGACATTTAGGTGGTTTAAGTGATGCGACTTCTGCAGCGATAACTATCCTTGATGTCTATGGTTGCGAATATATTTTCTTAGAAACCGTTGGTGTTGGACAGTCTGAAGTTGAAGTTATGAAAAGTGCAGATACAACGGTAATGGTTATGGTACCTGGGCTTGGCGATGATATTCAAGCGATAAAAGCAGGAATTATGGAAATTGGTGATGTCTTTGCGATTAATAAAGCAGACTTAGATGGTGCCAAACGTACGAAACGAGAAATCGATATGATGTTAGATTTTTCTGAGAAATCCTGGCGACCACCTGTAACATTGGTTTCCGCTTTAAGAGACGAAAATATTGATGTCTTACAAGAAAAAATACTTGAACATCAAGAATATCTAAAAACAAATGGTTTATACCATACGGAGCGAAAAAATAATGTAAAAAACGAAATCCTATCGCTTGTAATCAAAGAAATCAAAAGTAAAGTGATTGGTAACCAGAAAAATAACGAAATATTAGAAAATTTATCACAAAAAGTTGCCATGAGAGAAGAGAATCCATATACAGCTTCTGAGTTAATAATGGAGTTACTAAAAAAATAAAGTTTATGTAAGTAATTAGTTTTAATTAATAAAAATATATTGGAAATACATTTTTTATTATATGTACTTATGGTAGAATGCTTGTTAAAATTTACTTTAAAGGGGGAGAAATGAAGACGCTAAAGATTGACCATATTGGTATTGCTGTAAAAAACTTAGATGAGACATTAAAGTTTTATAGAGATGTTTTAGGATTAGAAGTTGAAGGGACGGAAGTTGTAGAAGAGCAAAAAGTAAAAGTTGCTTTTTTACCTGTAGGAGATACTGAAATAGAATTATTAGAATCTACCTCAGATGATGGCCCGATTGCTAGACATATTGAAAGAAGTGGTGAAGGAGTTCAACACATTGCTTTTGAAGTAGACAATATCCAAGAAGGCATTGACTACATGAAATCAAAGGGTATGCGAATGATTGATGAAGAACCTAGATATGGAGCGGGCGGAGCAAAAATTGCCTTTGTTCATCCCAAAAGTTCTCATCGTGTACTTGTTGAATTGACAGAAAGATAATAGGAGGACATTTATGGCGAATGATCGGTTACAAGATTTAAAAGAACGTAAGAAAAAAATACTTAAGGGCGGCGGCGAAAAAAGAATAGAAAAACAACATGCCAAAGGTAAATATACTGCCCGAGAACGAATGGATTTATTATTTGACGAGGATACATTTGTTGAATTAGATGCATTCGTAAAACACAGAGGTGTAAACTTTGGACTAGAAGGTAAAGAAGCCCATGCTGATGGTGTAGTAACAGGCTATGGTAAAGTTGATGGGCGTTTAGTTTATGCTTATTCACAAGATTTTACTGTTTTAGGTGGTTCATTAGGAGAAATGCATGCAAATAAAATAGTTAAGGTCCTTGATGGAGCGATTAAAGTAGGTGCACCAATTGTTGGTATTAACGATTCTGGTGGTGCAAGAATTCAAGAAGCCGTAGATGCCCTTTCAGGTTACGGTAAGATTTTTTATAAGAATACTTTAGCATCTGGTGTTGTTCCGCAAATTACAGCTATTATTGGACCTTGCGCTGGTGGAGCAGTTTACTCCCCGGCATTGACAGATTTTATTTTCATGGTAGATCACACTTCAAAAATGTTTATTACTGGACCGCAAGTTATTGAAACAGTAACTGGAGAGATTGTATCTGCTGAGGAATTAGGTGGCGGTTTAACACATAATACAAAATCAGGTGTTGCACATTTCTTAATGGAAAATGAAGAAAAATGTTTTGATGAGATTAGAAGATTATTAGACTTTTTACCATCAAACAACTTAGAAGCGGCACCAACAATGCCTACAAGTGATGATATTAATAGAGTTGATATGAAATTAAATGATATGGTGCCAGAAAATCCAAATAAACCATATGAAATAAGAGATATTATTAAAATTTTAGCAGATGATGCAGATTTTATGGAATACATGCCAAGATTTGCTAAAAATATTGTCACTGGATTTATTCGAATCAATGGTAAAAGTATTGGTGTTGTGGCAAATCAGCCAAAAGTATTGGCTGGTTGTTTAGATATAGATGCATCTGACAAATCGGCAAGATTTGTTAGAACATGTGACGCATTTAATATTCCTTTATTGAATTTAGTTGATGTACCTGGTTTCTTACCAGGATTGAACCAAGAATTTGGCGGTATCATAAGACACGGAGCGAAAATGCTTTATGCATATTCAGAAGCAACTGTTCCAAAGATTACTGTAATCTTAAGAAAAGCTTATGGTGGTTCTTATCTAGCAATGTGTTCAAAGGAATTGGGAGCTGACTTAGTACTTGCATGGCCATCTGCAGAAGTAGCAGTAATGGGTGCAAAGGGTGCTGCAAATATTATTTTTAGAAGAGATATAAATAATGCAGATGATCCAGCAAAGATGCGTGAGCAAAAAATTGAAGAATACGAAGAAGAATTTGCAACACCATATAAAGCTGCAGAGCGTGGTTTTGTTGATGATGTAATTGAACCAAGTACAACACGGCCAAGATTAGCGGATGCTTTTGATATGCTTGCATCAAAACGTGAAAGTCATCCAAGTAAAAAACATGGTAATATTCCACTGTAAGGAGGGATGAGATGACGTTATTAGATAAATTAGCAGATCCGAATTTGTTAGAACAGATGACAACAAGTGAAAAACTTAGTGCATCTTTTCAAGCGACAGTTTTAGGAATGGGTATTACCTTCGCTGCCCTCATTATTATTTGGGGATTAACAGTTCTTTTGAAAAATGTTGTATTAAGTATTGAAGGTAAGAAAGATAGTGGTGTAAAAGTAGTCAATACACCTCAAAAGAAAACAGAAAAAGTATCAGAAGTTGTTGAAGAAGAGGTAACAGACGATGAAGAGCTAATTGCTGTTATTTCTGCTGCAATTGCCAGTAGTATGGAAACGTCTGTAAGAAACATTGTTGTAAAAAATATTGTTAGAGTAAATGACGATACACCAACATGGGGTAAAGTTGCTAGAATAGATCAAGTTAATTCTCGATTATATTAAATTTGGAGGGACTAAGAATGAAAAAATTCAGAATATCTGTTAATGGAAACTCATATGAGGTAGAAGTAGAAGCATTAGATGCAGGTAGTGAAACATCAGCAGCACCAGTGCAGAAATCTGCGCCAAAACCAGCTGCACCTGCAGCAAAAAAACCTAAAAAAGCTGCACCAGCGCCAAAACCAGAAAAAACAACAGCGCCGATAACAGGTGGCCATACTGTAGAATCACCAATGCCAGGAACAATATTAAGTATTAGTGTTTCTGAAGGTGACACTGTAAGCAATGGTGACGTACTTTTAGTGCTTGAAGCAATGAAAATGGAAAATGAAATTACATCAGAGGTAGATGGAACAGTTGCATCAATTAATGTTAAAAACGGTGCTGCTGTTGACGCAGGTGAAGTTTTAGTCGTTATTGAGTAGCTAGGAAGGAGATTTTTATGTCGCAAGCTTTTATTAATTTTTTAAGCAGCACAGGGTTTGCCGCGATCACGTATCAGCAAATCTTAATGCTTTTAATATCTTTTGTCCTTTTATACTTAGCGATTAGAAAAGGCTTTGAACCATTATTACTAGTACCCATTGCTTTTGGTATGTTGTTAACAAACCTACCATTATCAGGAATTATGAGTGGTCCTATTGTTGAAACTGTTGGTAGTGGTCATGGCTTTATATCAGGGACTGTTGTTGATTCCCCGTTATATGAAGGTATGCTTGAAACAACGCAACCCGGTGGTTTATTATGGTATCTATACCAAGGGGATCATTTAGGATGGTTTCCACCGATCATTTTCATGGGTATTGGTGCAATGACAGACTTTGGACCGTTAATGGCAAATCCTAAATCATTGTTATTAGGTGCAGCAGCTCAATTTGGTATCTATACTACTTTTGTTGGTGCCATTGGCACTGGCTTATTTAATGCCCAGGAAGCAGCAGCTATTGCAATCATTGGTGGAGCAGATGGTCCAACGGCTATTTTCTTAGCATCTAAATTGGCCAGCCACTTATTAGGCGCCATTGCTGTAGCAGCCTATTCATATATGGCTTTAGTACCGGTAATCCAACCGCCAATTATGAAATTGCTAACAACGAAGGAAGAACGAATGATTAAGATGAAACAGTTAAGACCTGTTTCTAAATTAGAAAAAATATTATTTCCAATTGCTGTAACTTTAGTTGTTTCCCTTATTGTACCGCCGGCAACAACGCTAGTTGGTATGTTAATGTTAGGAAATCTATTTAAAGAAAGTGGTGTTGTTGGTCGATTAGAAGACACGGCTAAAAATGCACTTATCAATATAGTTACAATATTCCTTGGTGTATCTGTTGGTGCAACAGCAACAGCAGAAGCATTTTTAAATGTAAAAACAATTGCAATTATGGCACTTGGTATATTTGCCTTTGCCATCGGAACTGCGGCAGGGTTACTACTAGCAAAAATTATGAATAAGATGTCTAGTGGGAGTATTAATCCGTTAATTGGTTCAGCTGGTGTATCAGCGGTGCCAATGGCTGCAAGGGTTTCTCAGGTAGTAGGACAAAAAGAGAATCCATCAAATTT
>Ga0209942_1001765_pt1 | contig 11465 bp, 6 predicted proteins | sample SalPonR1_A_D2_MG_FD_185695 | JGI IMG/M metagenome (GOLD analysis project Ga0209942, IMG submission 185695) | Salt pond soil microbial communities from South San Francisco under conditions of wetland restoration - Salt Pond MetaG R1_A_D2_MG... ... | reverse complement strand
AAACGTATTGTCCTGTTTTGTTCTTTTAGTTGACATCAACTCCTCCACAAAGGTACTCCTCATTCATTAACCAACTGAGCTTCGCGAGAGTGAAGTCGGTTCGGCTAAACCCCTTAACTCTGTTAATTTAGAGTACGGTTTTTGTAAAACAGGTTTCAATTTGGGACACCCATTTTTCAAGTCTCCACTACAAACAAATCCTTACCCTAAGCCCTGAAAGGCATACGCTTCAACTTAAACAGACATTACCAATAAAGAATACTCTCTATGCTTTAAGCTGATGCTTTTCAATGCCCGCGCGCCAGGCCTCGCTCACTCATTGTTACTTTTTGAGTGACCAAAAAGTAACCATGAGCGAATGACGCCTCTTGGAGGCTGATCGATGGCAATCGATGAAATGAGCGAACCGCGGTAGCGGACGGGGTGGAGGGCTGGTCCTCGCTGCCAGTCGTTCTATCACTCGCTTCGCTAAACCTCTAAAAACTCACTCGAGGTCGCTTCTTCCCGTCGCTCCCTCGAGCTCAAACACTACAAGGTTTGCCACGCTTACCAGCGTGGCCGCTCAGCTCGCTAAGAACGTCAACGGCCGCTGCGGAGGCCCGGTCCGGCAAAAGGGCTGCGGCCTTTTATTGGTCGCTCAAACGAGTACGCTTTGTATCTCTTGCGTTTTGTTACTCGAAATCACTTTTTATTTTACGTCTATTCCTTTTCCCTGTGTCTCGTAATCAGTGTAGTCCATCAAAGACAAGCTTACTTTTTATTTGGTGAAGCTGTCGATTTACTGCTCCGATTTTGCCTATAGAACTTTGAGTTGACACCTATGCCTGAAAGGGCCTAGGATAAAAGCACAGGCTGTAGGCCTGTGTCCAATTGAAGGTAGTATTAAGCCCTGAAAGGGCGCAATAGGGAAACAAAACTGACCAAAAGCCTGCTAAAAAAAACGGTTCACCTGTGTTAGATCCAAAATCATAGAGGTCCCGCCGCCTTCGCTTTCCGCTTCTGCAGCCAATGTACACCCCCATGGAGCTTCGTCGATGGAGGGATGAGGTGGCTTTATTCCTTTTCTTCATCTTTAACCCCCTAGGGGTCTCGAGATAAGGGTATGCCACCCTTCCAGCGCTTTTAATTCCGGTAATATTGTCACCTGGGCCTCCAGCCCGGGCTAGATTACAGCGCCCTTTCAGGGCTTTAAAGCCGCGACAAAAAGTAACAAGGAGGAAATCCACCTAACATTTCCTCATTCCGCCTGCCCTTTCCCAATTTATTGGGAATTTAGGACACCCCGATGCGGAATCCCATAGTAAATCAAAGCTTGCAAGTAACAGATCCCGCATCCAGGTGATTTTGCAGTACTCAATATGTAAAACAAGGTGTTTTTTTATCAAACTAGTTTGCTCTGCTGAAGTGGTTCCATAAGCAGTTCATATCATTAACTTACTAGTACAAGTCAAATACAATGTTAACTGAAAGCTTTCTTATTCCTTATGGTAGTTTGCAGAAGCATTTCCATCCTGATAAGATTTTAGCACCTCCTTCTTATAAAAGCTGGGATCTACCTGACCATCCACATACTTTACAGTTTCAACAGTGTATTCAGCGATTTCTATTTGCTGCCTTGACAAATCCCCCCTGAACACATAAGAATTAGTTAAGGGGTTAAATTCAAGATAAGGTAGATCCTTGATCTTGAAGGCAACATTCGTAGTAGTGACTTTTCCAAATCCCCCAAAAGTATCTGCTTCATACCAAGTCCCTGAAAATTCGAGCGAGCTGAGCTTCGTTGGATCACTTGCGTCGTCAAAAGAGCTTACAATGAGATACTCCAGCCCATCGTAGACATCTAGGTCATCACTATCCCCACTGGCATTAGTAGTGTAGGTATTCCCTGCGATAGTAGTAACATACTCGAGATTAGATGTAAATCCAAAAGGCAATGTACCTAAGCCCCGTCTGTCTCGGGTATATACCGTATCGACATCCCAAATTGGATCCCTTTCCTCTATTTCGAAAACACCGTTCAAATTTAAGTTAGTTTCTACCGCGATAAATTCTATGGGCTGCTCAATGGAAACTTTAAAGTTAACATTCATGCCCTCATCTGAAAATGGAATACTTGTTCCTTTGTTAATTACAACAGCACCAATTTTATTACCACTTTGAATATAATCGGTAAAATCCGAAATGGTTATTTTATCTGTTCCTTCTGCGATTTTTTCACTGATACCGTCTTCATTATTGGTTCGATATACTTGAAGAACAACATCTGCATTATTCAATACCTCTATGGATAAAACCGCATTCGGATCAAAACCCGTGAAATTATTGTTTTTGATATAGACCGTTTTGGCGGATAGGCCCGGAATTGAAAAATCAAAGACTTTGGAAGCAACTGCTTGTTGCGCGGGTAAGGTGCTTTGGGCCAGTGCCGGCAAGAGGACAGCAAAATCAAATGAAGTGCCTTCTTGTGCCGGATAGATTTCAAACTCTAATACATCTTCAATAATTCTAGGCCAATTGGCACTTAAGGAGGTTATGAAAAGGTCATCAATGATTTGCATACCCTCTTCTTTGTCCTCGATTTTTTCATAAATATGGACCAATGTAGCATCTCCACCATAATGGAAGTGGAGAAATTCAATTAATGGGGCTAAACTGTAACCATAACTTTGCTTTAAATTGCTTTTGCCATACGCTTGATACCCTCCGCCTAGGAAGTACGAGAAATTCTCCACAAATACTAAAGGAGCAAATCTAGATTGTATCGTAAAAAACTTTTCTGACCACACTGACATGGCTTCATCCAACCAAAGATGTGCCGCGCCTCCTTCTCCTGTCAACCAACCTAGGAGCGCACTTTCACTTTTTGACTTTTGCCATGTACTCCTTGGATCATACCAATCTTGAACCAAATGAAAAAATTCGTGCCCTGCGGTCACTTTCAATTGCTCCTTATCGTCTAACTTGGTGACGTTAAATTCTATATTGGCGTCACTTATGCCATAAACAGAGCCCGCAAAGGCTCCAAACCGGTCCTTATTTTTAAGTTTTTTGACAATGATCTCGACAGGCCATTTTTCTCTTTTACTGTAATCAAAACCCATGTCTTTGAATTTATCATAAGCATCCTCAAGATAATCTCCGAGATATTCTGCTTCATTGACATAGGCTGTGGGAATCCTAATAAGAAAGTTATTGTTTTTTGATTCCACACTAGAAATTAATGAAACTGCAAAAATATTGAACCAGTGAGTTTCTCCCGACCTTGTTTGAACCTCAGAGTCGTCAGTGAAGTTTGATAAAGCATCAAATGCGGGAATCAAAGTTTGCAAAATACCATCGTCATTATCTGTAGATAAAAACCTGTGACCTAAGCCCGCTTGACTTAAGCCTTTTTTATAAATTTCATATTCTAAAACCAATTGCTCCGTTTCACTAGAATTAAAACTTCTTAACTCTACATAAATATCTTCATGAATCACAGCAGGAAGACCATCAATGCGATAATTCTTGGTGGTCACGTTCTCAAATACATCAGACTCTTCTCGAAGCTCAAACACTTCAATACTTCTGCTTTCCGTAAATGCACCTGAAGGAATATTTACATAAATATCATTGAATTCGATCTCTCCCCCTTCAGGCCCAACACTCTTAGTAATTGAGGGTCCAATGGGTGGATCGGGTAGATCTTTATCCTCTGAACAGGCTACAAAAATGATAGCAATGAATGAAAAAAGTATTAAATAAAGTGCATTTTTCATAAGGCAAGTATTTTTCTCAAATCTAGATTGAATTAATATCTGTGTCAATGATAATTGTCAATTTGAAAATTGATTTATGTCAATTTTGCCCAAATGCAAACAAAATTGCTTGTTATTTTCCATTCAATAATTATAAGCTAGGTATTAGAAATGCATTTTTATCAGTATCTAAGCAACGCTACCATATCTGGTTTTTTGTTAAACTGGAGAACAAGAAAATCAAGAAGTCCTTACCATTAGATCGTCGATCTATTAATAGTAATAAGCTGGAATAGTGGAGGACTGTTCCAACTCTGAAGAAATTTAACCTCTGGGGCCGGCCCGCGTAAGCGCTGGGAGGGTGGCCCCAAACCGCTGCAGACCGCGGGCTGCAGCAGGTGACGGGGAGATCCCGCAAACCTTTCAGGTGCGCGGGAGCCGAGCGAACAGCGAGCGCCCGACCATAGCGACCCCCGGCCCGAACAAGCTAGAAAAAGCTGAGTCGCCCCAACCTGTTCATACTTTTTTTGAGTATATTTAGATAGAATCACTGGCCGGGGGATACGCCCCATAAAAAATGAATGTCTTATGAACCTACGATCCGTATGGCTGCTACTGGTGTTGGAAATGCTGGGATCTTTCGGTGCCAATAGTCAAAGTGAGAATCCGTTCGAGGCCTTAGATGAGCGGCAGACCGTAGACTCTACGCTACTTTCCTTTATGAATACGGATCGGCATGAAGTGCAAATCGCTTTCGCCTATGTAAATGAGCGAGAGAAGCTGGTGCGTCATACCTTTGGGCCAGTGAACCAGGCCTATTTTTATCCGGCGAGTACCGTAAAAATGGTCGTGGCCGCACTCGCTCTAGAAAAATTACATCGTCTGGGCATAGAGGGCTTGACGGTAGAAAATCCCATGCAAACTTTTGCGGGTCGCCCGGTCCAGACAGCTGCTTTTTTGGATTCGGAATCGCCTTCGGGCTATCGAACAATCGATGAATATATTCATCAAATTTTTATCGCCTCCGATAATGAGGCCTACAATAGGCTCTATGAGTTTTTGGGTGTGGACTATATCAACCGTCGACTAGGAGAAATGGGGTATGAAGCGCGCATCGTGCATCGTCTCAGTGCACCCGAATACAATGTGCAGGAGAATTTATACACGAATCCGGTTCGCTTTTATGATCCTGAGGGGCAAACTTTGTATCACCAGGGACTGGTCAAAAGCGGAGAGACCTATACGAAGCGACTGTACGATCTACCGGGGCAGCGCAAGGGGAAGGCCTTTTACGATGGAGAACGGGAGAAGACTATTCCATTGGCCTTTGATTTTAGCCAAAAAAATGCAATCGGATTGGAAGATTTACAGGATTTTTTGATGGCTTTGGTATGGCCGGAGATGGTGACGGAAGATAAGCGCCTCCACTTGTCCGAGGGGGACCGAAAACGTCTCTTAAAACATATGGGGAGCTGGCCCCGGGAGTCCCACCGACTGGAATATCAAGAACTCCCCCCGGATTACGTCAAATTCTTTCTGACCGCTGCTGAAGACACTAGTATTCTGCGCATCTACAATAAAGTGGGGTACGCTTATGGCACCCTTACCGACGTATCTTACATCCTGGATGCGGAAGCAGAAATATCCTATTTTTTAGCGGCGACAATTCTGGTCAATAAGAATGGTATTTTTAATGATAACGTGTATGAGTATGAGGAGGATGGTCGCGTATTTTTTGACGCCTTGAGCAAATATATTCGCGAATGGGTTATTTCAGAAGGTTTGCATTCATTCGAAAACCCAAGAGTCTCGGAGTTGTGGGAAGGACAGCGACCAAAAAAGACCGAATAAATGATACCAAATTATATTTGGCGCATAAATATTATAGCCTCATTGTGTGGAGGACAAAGGACTATACACTATGAGAATAAAACAGCGGAAGTGCAGACTTGCTAATATTAAAAAAATGTTATACATTCGTTAACATGGTTAAAACGAGTAATTTTTTTGCAGTAGACACCAAACATTTCAAAAATCATCAAAACCAAAACGTATGAACCGAATTTTTACAAGATGGGGCATCTTTTGTATGTCCCTATTATTCAGCCTTAGTGCCTGGGGACAGGATCGGGTGCTGACCGGAACCGTGAGCTCGGGGGATGGGGAGCCGCTGATCGGAGCCAATGTGAGCGTAAAGGGATCAGGTACTGGAACAATTACTGACATCGATGGGGAATATCAAATCTCTGTTGTAGATGGCGTGACCCTTGAGTTTTCTTATGTGGGCTATGGCTCTAAAGAAATCAAAATCGACGGTCAGGAGGAACTCAATGTAACCCTGAGTGATGCTGAAGTCCTCGATGAAGTGGTAGTCACGGGTCTCGGTATTTCCAGAGAGAAAAAATCTCTTGGTTATGCTGTTCAGGAATTAGATGGTGACGAATTAGCAGAGACGCGGGAAGTTAATATTGTTGATGCACTGCGCGGTAAAGTGGCTGGTGTCAACATCATCAATTCAAGTGGAGCGCCCGGAGCGGGAACGAATATTACCATCCGCGGATTGAATTCCATCGACCCGAATTCAAATAATCAGCCGCTCTTTGTCATCGACGGTATACCGGTGTCGAATGAAACGATTGCGGGTAATCAACTACCCAGTGCGGGGTCCAACTCACCGGCAAGTTCGGAACAGACCAGTTTCTCGAATCGTATTGCGGATATAAATCCGGAAGATATAGAATCGATGAGTGTTTTGAAGGGCCCTTCTGCCACCGCCTTGTATGGATTGCGGGCTGCAAACGGGGTAATACTAATTACGACGAAAAAAGGAAAGGCCGGACAGTCGAAGGTATCGTTAACCTCGAGCTATGGATGGGAGAATCTGGGCATGCGGCCAGAGTATCAAACCCAATATCGGGAGGGGCGTTTCGGCCGGCTCCGTTTTAATTCAGATGGAAGTCCCCTACGATTCCAAAGTTTTGGTCCTAAAGTCTACGATGGGCAAACTCCTGTGTTCGATCCGGTTGAAGACTTTTTTCAAACCGGTCGCAAAGTAAGCAACGGCGTAAGCTTTTCCGGAGGATCTGAGAAGTTGACATACCATTCTTCTTTTAATCATTTACAGCATGAAGGGATTATTCCATTCAGTGATTGGGAGCGATTTTCTGCTCGCTTAGCAGGTACTTTGAAGGTTTCCGAAAAGTTCTCTGTCAATGCACAAGTGAATTTTACAAATTCTGGAGGTCTGCGTCCACACTCGGGTGACAAATCCATCATGAGTTCATTATCCTACCATCCTACCTCCTTTGATATCAACGATTATCAGAATCCGGATGGAAGTATGAAGGATTATTCTAACGGAATTATTGACAATCCGCGTTATTTAGCTGAATTTTCGCAGTTACAGGATAATGTCAACCGACTCGTTGGAGGTATGGGCTTTGATTATCAGTTGACAGATTGGTTGTCGATTAACTATGTAGCTGGATTAGACCAGTACAGTGACCAGCGAAGTCGGATTGTACCTCCCGGAATTGATTTGTCCTCACAAACCGGTGGATTCATCATCGATGAGCGCATCAATTACCGTGAATTCAACTCCAACTTGTTAGTGACGGCCACGAAAAAATTATCCGACTTCAATTTATCCTTTACAGCGGGACATAGTTTGACGGATATAAAAGTCAATCGAACGAACGTAAGAGGTGAGAATTTCGTAGAGCCTTCTTTCTTTGACTTGAGTAATACACCAGCTATTTTCGCATCGAACGATTTCCGACAAAACCGTTTTTATGGTATTATTGGAATCGCGAAAGTGGACTGGCGCAACTCTGTTTATTTGGAGGTAACGGGACGAAATGACTTTTCCTCTACCCTGCCAGAGGCAAATCGATCCTTTTTCTACCCCTCGACAAGCTTGTCTTGGGTGTTTACTGAAAACGTAGATCTTCCAGGTCTTTCTTTCGGTAAATTACGCGCTTCCTGGGCACAGGTGGGTAAAGATGCCCCTCCCTACGCTATAGGAGAGTATTATCGATTGGGTTCTAATTTCCCATTCGGCGATGTTACCGGTTTTGGAAATACGAATGTGATCGGAGATCCCGATCTACGGCCAGAAATCACGACTTCAATTGAATTAGGAGCAGATTTGCGCTTTTTCAATAACCGTTTGAGCTTTGATGTAACCTATTTCAATCAACTTTCGGAAGACTTAATTCTATCCGTGCCTATTTCAAATTCAACCGGATTTTCCCGATTTGTAACCAATGCCGGTTCAGTTCGAAATGTGGGATGGGAAGTTTTAGCCTCAGCCACACCTTACCAAAAAGGAAGCTTTTCCTGGGATGTGACGGCCAACTGGTCTACTTATGAAGGTCGGGTTGAATCCATCCGAGAAGGTATCGAGGAGGTTGAGTTTTTTAATCCCTTTTACATTGTAAATAAGATTGAGGAAGGAGGAAATATTGGAGACCTTTACGGTCGACCTCTGGAAAGAGATGATGCGGGTAATGTATTGTTAAATGACGCGGGATTTCCTTTCGTGAACACCGATACGATATCCCGGGTAGGAAATGCCATACCTGACTGGGTAGCTGGAATCACAAATACGTTCCGATATAAAAACTGGTCAGCCTCAGTTTTGATTGAATATCGAAAAGGAGGTGATTTGTACGACATGGGGATGCGAAACGCCATCAGAAATGGGGTTCACCCCTGGACAGTGGATCGATATCAACTTGCGACCTTTAATGGCGTGACAGCCGACGGTGAGATGAATGAACAAGAGGTGGAAATCAACGGCGAAAGTTTATATCGTGTATTTGGAGGCGTCAACACCTCTTCGGATGTCATTCTTCAGGATGCATCCTGGATTCGATTGCGCCGTGTGAGTGTAAGCTATAGTTTACCCGAATCCTGGTTAGATCGCATTTCAGATGGCAAAATCCAGGGAGCAAGTTTGGCTTTTGCAGGTAATAACTTGTGGGTCAATACGCCTTTTGTCGGCTTCGACCCGGAAACCAATTACCTGGGGTCTGGTAGTAATGTGCTAGGTTTTACCGGCTTACAGACACCTCAGACTCGACAGTATGATTTCACCCTTCGCGTAACATTCTAAAAAAAGAAAACAATGAGAAATATATTATTCCTTTTTGTCGGTCTTTTCTTTCTGGGATGTTCAGATTACCTGGACATCAATGAAGATCCGAACCGACTTCGAGACGTACAACTCTCCTCTCTGCTGCCCAATTTGGCCGAGCGGACGAGTAACAATTATTATTCAGCCAGTATCACGACCAGTCAGGCGTGTTATCAAATAGGCTCCTACTTTCAGCATTTTCAGGAATTTACGCTAAGCGGAGCCTGGTCAGGAGCTTATTTATCCGGATTGCAAAATGGACAGGACTTAGTCCAGCGAGCAGAAGAACAGAGCAGCCCTCACTACGCCGGTGTTGGTCGAGTTTTGATGGCCTTTAACCTAGGTTTGATTACCGACTGCTGGGAGGATGCACCCTATTCAGATGCGCTAATCGGCACAGAAAATATTACGCCAGAATATGACTCTCAAGAGCAACTCTATAGTAGCATTATGAATCTTTTAGATCAGGCAATTCTTGATTTGCAAGCCGAAGAGTCTTTACTTTCGCCTGGAAGCGAAGACTTGATTTATGGTGGAGACCTTGACAAATGGATTCGTGCGGCTCATGCGCTCAAAGCAAGATATGCTCTGCATCTCTTAAATAAGCCCTCAACTGCTGCCAGTGATGTATTGGATGCAGTAGATTTGGCATTCACATCCAACGATGACGATTTACAGTTGGTGTACAATGCCATTCGTCGAAATCCGTATCACACGGATATCGCACTGGGTAATAACACGGGGAACTTCACTGTCACACATAGCAATTACTTCATTGACCTGTTAAAAGAAGGCTTAACCGATGAAGCAGATCCAAGATTACCTTTATTAGCTGACATTGGTCTAGACACTGTGTTTGTGGGCATAACCGATTTCGATTCCGACGCGCCTGCGAATACTGTTAACTTTTCTGAATCAACCTGGCACTCAACTGAGCAAGCGCCGGTAGTAATGTGTTCTTACTCCGAATTGAAGTTTATAGAAGCCGAAGCCGCGCTGCAAAGCGATCCAGGAAGAGCTTACGATGCATATTTAGAAGGGATTCGCGCGAATATGATGAAAGTGGGTGTCAGTGCTGAAGATATGAATGACTATCTGAGTGATTCACGAGTGGCTGTAGGAGCTGGAAATTTAACCCAAGGGCTTATTTTGCGACAAAAATACGTGGCTCTTTTCCTCAATCCGGAGGCCTGGGTGGATATGCGCAGAGTAAACTTCAATAATTCTGTTATGAGTGGGTATGAAGGCTTAGTTATTCCTTCCGGGGGTCAATTTGTGGATCCGGCGCAGCGCGCCCAATACCCTATTGAGGAGGTCAGCCGGAATGGCGCGGAAGTGAGTAAAGTTGCCAAAGGGTTAAATGAACCGATGTGGCGCGATCAATAATCAAAAAAAACAATGAACATGAAATATATACAATATATCACACTTTGCTTTGTAGGTCTGAGTTTTATGGCCTGTTATGAGCAAGATAATCCCATAGATGACCTCTATCAATCCGAAGGGAGAGAACTCCCTGTAATTGCAGGTTGGGAATTGGCAGATGAAAATACTCCGAATGTACTTCCTTCAGGGACGGAAATACAACTAGATTTAGAGTATTGGTCCGTTCCTGACGTTACGGAATTACGTCTTTATGAATTGGAAGGAGATGCGATTGCCCTTCGAACTGGGGTTATAACAAGCCCAAAAATTTCTGGTGGGATTTCTTCGTTTACCTTGAGTACGCAAAACCAGTCAAACTCAAACTCAGACACCTTAAGGGTTCTGTTCATATCAGGAGATGAACCCGAATTGGATACTGCCGAAAGATTCATTATCTACTCAGATGTAGTTATGACCGATAGTTTTTCTGACCTCAATATAGATGGGGACTTTAATATAGTCCTTTCAGACACACTTAGTGGGAACATTGTGGTAATTGATGATTTAAAGTGGGAAAGTAATGAAGCGACTCCAGTGGAATATGCAGAATCCTTTGACAATCTAGGTCCATATGGTGGTTTTCAAACAGAAGTTTGGGAAGGAGATAGTGGATTTGGTGATTGGTCTGCAGAAAATGCAACTTCTAATCGAACATTTGATCCCGAGACAAAGGAGCAGTTGATTGATACTTGGGACCACATGGATAATTTCAATCCGGCTTCTCAAACTGATCAGCGAATTTTAACGTACACTACTCCTACAGTAGATCATGTTACAACTATAAACTTGATTGCTGAGGTTGAGAATACGGATGAACTCACTAGGAAAACAGGGGTTGGGGGATCTGGAACACGTCCTTCAATTGTGATCACTGTTCTACCCGAATAGATACAGTGATTTTCGCGATGTTTTAATAGCCTGCCTCCTTTGGGGGGTGGGCTTTTCTTTTTGGTATTGGCTTTTGGCTATTAGCTATTAGCTTTTGTCAATCGAGGAAGCTCAGCGTGCATAGTGGGTTAGCCTTGGATTACTATGAAAGCAATTATTCACCGCGGAGTCGCAGAGAACGCAAAGAGCTCTCCGTTCTTTTTGTTGAATTGAGACTTATAAGCTTGTAACCTCAATCTCATTCTTACCCTCAAATTCTTTTCTCCTCTCGACCTTTG
>Ga0209942_1001750_pt1 | contig 11521 bp, 6 predicted proteins | sample SalPonR1_A_D2_MG_FD_185695 | JGI IMG/M metagenome (GOLD analysis project Ga0209942, IMG submission 185695) | Salt pond soil microbial communities from South San Francisco under conditions of wetland restoration - Salt Pond MetaG R1_A_D2_MG... ... | reverse complement strand
TGTTATGCCGATAACCATTATTACCATTTGAAATAATCTTTTTGCTATATATTTTTGCATATTTCACCGCCTATTAATATTTATCCATTTACTTTTGGAATGTATAACTTGCTTTAATTAATTCTCATAGTAGAAAAAAACCGTATACAAAAGATCCTATTATTATAAATACTGGATGTACACTTGTAAAGAATACTAAAAATATTGAAGCTGCACCTATTATGTATGTATGAATGTTTTCAAATGATGTTTTTGCCATAGAATAAACTACACTTGAAATTAATACTACCACAACGGGTCTTACAGCGACCATCATACCAGACAACCAATCACTATCCTTGAACTTATAATAAATCGAACTTAAAATAACTATCCCTATAGTACTAGGCAGTACCAATCCTAATGTTGCTATCACTAATCCTAATACTCCTGAAGTCTTGTATCCAATCATTGCAGCTAATTTTGTTGTAATTGGTCCAGGTAGAGAATTGCCTAATGCGTATGCATCTGTAAATTCTTCAATACTCATCCATTGCAAATTTTGGACAATCTCTCTTTTTATTAATGGTACGGATGCCTGACCTCCTCCAAATCCAAAAAGTCCAGTTTTTAGAAAAGCTAAAAACAGTTGTAATAATTTAGTCATCTTTTAAAATCCTCCAATAAATTATTAATTATTTATTTAAGACCTTTTTAATAATTATACTAATTATATATATTTAAAATATTTTATCAAGTTTTCATAAGTTTCTTTTCGTAATATTTTTTTCAAATAGAATAAATAATCTTACTAAATGCAAGTTTATTTATTTACTTGAAAAACTATTATTTTTTATCAATGCAATTAACTTTCAATTTGAAGTTTTTTTAATTTTTTAAAGTTTTCTACCAGTCCTGGCTTTGAATCTTGTTAATATAATTCTACTGGTTACTTTCAATATGCCATCTATTGAGTAAAGCTCTTTTTCAAGAAAATCATTTAATTCATCGTCTTTATTTAGTAAAGCATGCATATGTAGACTTCCAGTACCTGTCATTTGATATATATCAGTAACATTGTCTTTCTTTGCTAAAGTTTTTCCTATTTCATAAAGTTTTCTAGGATCTGCTTCTATATCAAAAAAAACTGCTATCTCTCTTCCTACTTTTCTTAAATTCATATCTATAGTATAGTTTTCTATTATGCCGCTTTTTTCTAGATTATCAATTCTTGATTTTACTGCTACTCTTGATAATTTAACTTCTTTTCCTATATCAACATAAGATATTCTTGAGTTTTCTAATAGTAGGTATAGTATTTTTTTATCAATTTCATCTACTTTTCTTATGTTCATTTTTACACCTCCTTGTAAAAATAACTTAAATAATAATGTATAATTTTTTTAATTTTCTTATTATTAATAAAGCCCCCTTTAGGGAGCTTGTTTTTTCTACTTATGAGTAACTGGATTTTTATATGAACATGGTATTCCTACAAGACACTTGCCGCAGATGTCTGTAAGTTCCATATCATTATGGTACTGGTCATTTTCCATGCATATACCGTAGCATTTTCTTCTGTCGTATCCATCAAATGTCAATGCTCCAAACTGACATTTACCTACGCATACTCCGCAGGTGCCCTTGTGCTTGTATAGGCAGTTTTCTACTTCTATCTTTTTGTCTGCTTTAACTTTAAGGTTTGTTACCAGAGTTCCTACTCTTCCACAGCATCCTGAATCTGTTATAAGCATATTGTTAATACCGAAGGTTCCCATTCCTGCTATATAGGCTACGTGTCTGTGTGACCACTGACTCATTAGAGTTTCTTCTGAGAAGTTGTGGGTAGCTGGTACTATTGCAGATTTAAATCCTTTTTCTTCTAAATAAACTCTTATTTCTTCGTTTATCTTATCTATCAAGGTATTGGTTTCTATGTATGCTGATGCCCATTGTTTGGAACTGTATTTTCCCTTAATATTTGTCTCAGGAATTGTTTTTTCAAAGGGTATGAAAAATGCTATTATTGATTCTGCTCCAGCTAGTAGATCTTCCGGCATTAAATGATCTTCGTTTACTACTTTTTTTAATTCTTTGAACATTTTATCTTTTGCATCTGCAAATTTTACTATAGGTTCTCTCCATTTTGTATCTAGATTGTTTTCCTTTTGATATTCCGATACATAATTCTTGATTATTTTTTCTATTTCTTTTTTCATGCTTAAATGAACTCCTTGATTTATTCGCTTTTTTCTTTTTTAATAAATTGATCTAATATTATTTAAAATTTAACTCTTATATATATGCTGAATTTTATTTTTAGCTTGGTTCTTTTCAAGAGGTTTATCGTAATAATAGCCTTGTATCATATCACATTTTCCTTTTTTAAGTCTAACTACTTGTGTTCTATTTTCAATTCCTTCTGCTACTACTTTCAGTTTTAAACTATGAATTAAATCAATTAGACTATCCATTATTGCCAAGTTATCTAGTTCTAAAAATTTAACACATAATGACCTATCTAGTTTAACAATATCAAGTGGCAAATAGGTAAGATAACTTAAGGATGAAAATCCAGTGCCAAAATCATCGATAGCAATTTTAATTCCTTTTGTTTTTAAGCTATTTATAAAAGAAATAGTTTCTTGCTTATTCTCAATAAAAATATTTTCCGTAATTTCAATGCATATTAAACTAGGGTCAATACTATACTTGTTAAGTGTGTTTATCAAAAATTCATTGTAATTATGATCTAACATTTGTACCACAGAATAGTTAATGGAAACTGGTTTTAATTCATACCCGTCTTTTACCCATCCAGCCATATCCTGAACTACTGCTTCTGTTATTTTTCTGCCAATTTTCATCATTAGTCCATTATCTTCAGCAATTGGAATAAATTCACCTGGTGAAATATTATACTCTTTTAACCTTAATAGTGCTTCAAAAGCTTCTACTTTTCCCGTATTTATATCTATCTGAGGTTGATAAACCATTTTAAAACCATCATTAGATAGAGCATTCTCCAAGATTTTAATTATTTTTACTTTATTTTTTAACTTAGCATTAATATGTTTTGAAAAAAAGGCGAAATTGTTTTTCCCATTAGCTTTTACTTCATAAAGAGCCATATCAGCATTCATTATCAATTGTTCTATATCTTGACTATCCTTAGGTGACTGTGTAATGCCTATACTTAAGTTGACGTTAACTAATACTTCCCCAATAATAAAATCATCTTTAAACAGATTGAAAATTTGGTTAACAAATGTCTTTAAAGTTATCTCTGCTAAGTTGTTATTAAATAGTATCAAAAATTCATCTCCACCAAAACGAGAAATAAAAACAGCATCATTTGATATTTCATTTAGTTTTTCACCAATATGTTTTAGTACTTTATCTCCAAATACATGTCCATGTGAATCATTAATACTTTTGAAGTTATCTAAGTCAATTAATAGTATACTTATAGAATAGCTATTTGAAATTGCATTTTTTAATTTTTCATTGAAAACTCTTCTATTTGGTAATCCTGTTAAGTTATCGTGCTCCGCAATAAAGGAAATATATTCATTTTGCTTATCAATTTCTTTGATTTTACCAATTAATTTTTCCTCAGATAATTTTAACAAATCATTCTTTTCTTTAATTTTTATATTATATTTTTGAATCTGACTAATATAGTCATAAACTCTAGTTAATAAATCATTTATGGAATGTGTAACTGATTCAAATGGATTGTTTTTTGATAGTTCAAGCTTATATACGTCATCACTATTTACATCTATATTTTTAATCTCATAATCCATTTTTTCCATATTTTTTTCTAATTCTATGAAGTTATCTTTCATTTCAAACAGTACATTTGTTATTTCACCGATTTCATCCTTTGATTTTAAGTATTTTTGTAGAGCTTGATCCTTCTTTTTATTAAATTTGAATTTTGATATATAATGCATGTGTTTTGAAATTAATCTAATAGGCTTAGTAATATTATTTGCAATGATTAGTGCAAGGGAAATTAATATTCCTAATAATACAAAGTAAGTCAGTATAAGTAAATTCATTAATTCTCGCGATTGACCAAGAACTTCTGAACGATTTATAACAGAGATATACTTCCATCCGTTATGAGGTGAAATATATACATTAAATACTTTTCTTTCATTATCTAGTTCTCCTTCATAAGACCCACCATCATAGGCATCTATGTTTTTAAAAATTTCTAATCCTAATTCTTCAATAGATTTCAAATGCCAATTAGGATTTTTCGGATTATTAATAAACACATTTTTAGGACTTAAAATATTGATATAACCAGAATCACTATAATTAATAGAGTTAATTTTTTCAACTAAGGTATCAAGCTTAATGGTTAGGCTTAGAACTCCCATTATTTCATTATCCTTTTTTACAGCTTTATCTATGCTAAAAACAGTATCTTTGGATACTTGAGTTAAATATGGTTCTGATAAAAATGATTCTTCTTTTTTTAGGGCATTAATATACCATTCTCTTTTTCTAGGATCATATGCTTTGGTTGGATTAAATTCAGGATACTCAATGTAGCTTCCATTCTCTGTACCATAGGATATAAAAGCTATCACATCATGGGTTTCTTTTATGGATTTAAAAAACTCTATAATTCTTTTTTCATTTTCTACAATTTCACTATTTTGAATTTGGTCATCCAAAGTTAAATAATGCCTAACATCAGGATCTACATTTTTAATATCTTCATTCATAGATATCATCTCCATTAAATCTTTCATACGAATTAATACAGATTCATCAACACGTTCTGCTGTCTGCTTAAGCAATACCTGATTCTCTTTTAAATTCTCTTCAAATAACCATTCTTCTGTTGTTGTTTTCAAATAAATGCCTGCTAAACTATATGGAACCAAAAAAGAAATTAATATACCTAAAATAAGCTTACTCTTTATAGATTTTTTTATCTTCATTCGCATACTCCAATACATGGTTTTATTTATTTACCATAAATTCTTGTCTTTATATCTTTCTTTCTAATCAATTTCTTTTTTAATATCTTTATATACACATACTTTATTTCTTCCTTTTTCTTTTGCTTTATATAGAGCTTCGTCAGCTTCTTTTATGAAGTCTTTTTTGTTTGTATTTTTCTTTGGTAAAGCATTTGAAACTCCTATGCTTATAGTTAAAATACCTAGAGAAGTTTTTCGATTCTCTATTTTTTTATTATATACTGCTTCTTTTATTTTTTTGGCTACAATTTCAGCTTCTTTAATAGATGTATCTTTTAATAGTATTAGAAATTCTTCTCCTCCGTATCTTATCAGTGTATCATCGTCTCTAATTTTTTCATTGATAGTATCTACAACAATTTTTAATATATCATCACCTTTTTGATGTCCATATGTATCATTATATTTTTTGAAGTGGTCTATATCTATCATTAAGGCAGATAATTGTGTATTATTTTTGCTTTCTTTCCAAATTATTTCTAAATATTTTTCGAAATATCTTCTATTATATGCTCCTGTTAAATAGTCAATGGAATTATCCATAGATAATCCTATATTTTCTAATTTTAATTTTTTCTTAGTTTTTATTATACAAAAAATTGATAATGATATTATTAAAGCAAGCATAATGTTTATTACTATTATTTTAATATATTTTCTATTATAATTTAGATTTTCTAATGCAAAATCTTTTTCAGCTGAAATACCTATATACCAATCAATTCCTTCTATTTTTTGTAAAACACCATTTACATTTCTATCATCTATTGTATAGCTTCCACTTATACTCTTTGATGTATTTTGAGCTTTTTCAAAAAAATCAATATATCCCTGAACATCGATATTGTAGACGCTCTTTTCTACTAAAGATTTATCCCCTGTGTGAACTAATATTTCTCCTTCTTCATTTACTATATAGGCATAACCAGTACCATCTAAGAGTTGACTTTTAAGGTACCCATTAATATTGTCTAGAAATATATCTGCAGCCATAACTCCAACTAGAAGATCGTCAATATATAATGGTGAACTTATAGTCACTAATTTTTTTCCTGTTTCTCTATCTACATAAATATCTGAAATAATTGTCTTGTCTTTTGATATGGCATCTATATACCAGCCTCTTTGTCTGGGATCATAATCATCTGGGGGAATCCAATCGCTACCTGTAACAAAGCCTCCATCACTTAATCCAATATATATCTCTGAGATATCTTGGTTGTTAGAATTAATATTCAAAAAAGCATTGTTAGTTTTCATTTTTACTATTTCTTCATATTCTAGGTTATCCAATATATCCTTGGAAGTATCTATTATAACTTTTTTAGTAATTATCCATTTATTAAATTTATCCTTTGTTTCTTCCATTTCAGATATAAGTTGATTTTTCTGGTTTGTATTTGTTTCTTGTATTAATTCATAAGTATTGTATATTCCAAAAAATAAAATTGAAATTATTAATATAATTACTGAAATATTATATTTCAAATGATACCTCCTTTCTTGCAGCTTTGCTTATTTCTTTTAATTATATTATTTATAAGCATTATATTCAACTTGTATTACTGGATTTAAATAAAAAAAGGATGAAATAAAATCCATCCTTTTTTTATTTGTTAATTTATTTAAGCTGCAATTCTTTTTCTAGTTATAATTAAGGCTACTAGAGATAATATGGAAATTAGGAAATATAGTAGTTTGTGAGTATCAAGTCCTAAATCTGGTAATTCTACAATATCTTCTAATGGAACTAGGTCTTCATTTATTTCAATTGTTACTATTTCTTCTGTTCCATCATCTTTAGTTACTTTTATTACTATTTTATCTTCTCCATCGTAGGTATCATCTGGACTGTATTTAACCTTACCATCTTCTATAGTAACTTCTCCACTTCTTGGAGGGTCTACTATCTCAATGACTTCATTTTCTGGATCTTCTGTTTCGTATACATCCGTTGCTTCGTCTTGTGGATCTTCTGGGTCTTCTGGGTCTTCAGGGTCTTCTATTGCGTCTTCTGTTGTTGTTTCTACAGCATCTTCAGTTGTTGTTTCTATAGCTTCATCTGTTGTAGTATCATCGGATTCTAAGTAGTATCCAAAGTCTACATCCCTTTTATCTTGACCACCTCTAAGCTCTACTCTAACAGAATTATCAAATGTGCCGTCTAGTTCGTAAGTTTGGGTTACTTCAAGTTCTAATATATCCTGATTATCTACTTCTATTAAATATGGATTTGGATTTAAATCTTCAAATAAATAGTATCCATTTTCATCCGTTCTAACAGTTTTGAAGTGATTTCCTGAAGTATCTTTTAAGTATACTCTTATGTTTGGTATTCCATTTTCGCTAGAATCTTGTTTACCATCTTTATCTATATCAAACCACAATCTATCTCCTACTGAAGATCTTAATACTTGAGGTATTCGTGTGTTTGCTGAATCATTATCACTTACTTTTTCTAGTTCTGTTATTATTTCTCCACTTTCGTAAGAAGGAGTTCCTTCTGTCTTTGCTGTATTTGTGAAGTTTCCTTTTGATAAATCTTCATAGTAGAATACAAGTCTTCCTTCAGCTGCGGAAAGAGTTGTAGACCAACTAAAGCTTGAACTATCACTGAGTTCTGGAATAAAGGTCATATCTCCCTGACCAACCCCCAGTGCAGAATCAGATATACTTATATTTTTTAATACGGTATCACCTGTATTTACTACTGTAAAAATGTATGTAACCTCTGAATTTCTATTTGTGGTTATGCTATTACTTCCGATTATGCTGTTGTAGTTTGAAATAATATTGTCTTTTTGGTTATGACTTTTTACTACATTTTTAATGATTTTAATATCAGAATCTCCTACTATATCCCAATCAGAATCTTCTGCTCCTTCTGATGTTGATACCTGAGCTGTATTTTTAATTATGCCTTTTAAGTCATTTTCTACAACTGTATATGTGAATTGCTTTTCTATTGTATTTCCAGGTTCAATAGATGATATGCTTGTTGAATAACCAATTCTAGAATCATTTAGTTCAATGTTGTTTAAAGTTTTACTTCCCGTATTTTTTATTGTAAATGTGTATAATACTTCAGAACCTATTTCTAAAAATTCATTTTCAGCTTTTTGACCGCTCTTTGTGAGCTGAATATCGTATGTGCTTTTAACAGCCTGATCTGTTAGAGGATCACTATTTATTTCATCACTTGTAACCTCTATGGTATTAATCAAATCAGAGTTGTTTAAAACATCTATATCTTCTTGAGTAAGAATATATGGAATGTTTTTAGTAAATTCTTCTCCTCCTTCTATTGCCGCTATTGTGCTATTGTCTAGAACTGTAAAACTACTTGCACCTTCTTTATTATAAAGTCTGTCAATGTAGTATACGTCCTTTATGTCAGAAGTTCCTAGGTTTTTTATAGTTATTTTATAATCTATCTGATCTCCAACTTTATAAGGTCCCTCTGATATTTCTTCCTTGTTTACTTCCAATCCTAGTGTATCAACTTTAATTTGATCAGATTTAGTTGTGTTTCTAATATCATTATGTATTACTTCTGCTGTATTATTTATTACACTTCCTAAATCAATCTTAGCTGATGTATATGTGTAGTTTACAACTTCTTCCTGCCCAGGAGTCATATTTAATACTTTAACTCCCTGTTCATCTTCAACAATATTCGAAGTAGTAGTGAGTGAGCTTTTTGTTATCATAGGATCTTTTACTACTATATTTTCCAGTGTAATATTACTGTTGTTTACAACTGTTACTGTGTAATTCGCAATATTATAACCATCAACTCCAGGTTCTATTACCGTCTTATCTGCCTCTTTTTTAATAGAAATATCTGCTATATCTACGCTTTCACTATCTGTTAAAGGATCTACAAGCTCGTTTGCATTTATCGTAACAGTATTTTCAAGAGCTGATGTTGTAGATACATCATCTTGTGTTACGGTGTATTCTCCATTAAAGTATAATGTTTCTCCTGGATTAAGTTTGAGTACTGTGAAATTTGAATCATTTATTATATCATCTACAAGTAAACTCTCTTCAACAATACTCATATTAGTAGTACTCAATCCTACTTCTGTAAACTCAAATCCACTCTGACTTCTATCCATTTCATCTGAAATATTTATATTGTGAATAGGAACTGTTCCTGTGTTCTTAAATTGAAAACTGTAGTTTACAGTTTCTCCTACATTGTATGGTCCTACAAGTGCTGATTTTGTAAGCTGTCCAGATGCTTCGGCTTGGGAGCTTCCAATCAGTCCTAGGTCCCAGTTTAACTGTCTGTAAGGATATGAATAATCTTCTCTGTATTCTAGCTCAATATAGTCCGTTTTGGAATATCTTTTACTATTTTCTACATAGATTGTATTTCCATCTGAATCTAAAGTGACTTCAGTAGTAGTTTCATCGGTTGCATCTTTTGATGTAATATCATAAATATCAGGTATTTCAAATACTACATAATACTTTCCTGTATTTTTTGTTGATGTCAAGTTTGGAAAAAGATAATACCCAGGATTACCATCATAATCATCAGCTGTTAAAGTTTCATCAACAAATATAGTTTCTCCTGTTGTATTTTCAAAATACAGTTTTGCTCTTATCCCATTTATTCCTGCTTCTTCCTCGTCGTATCCATCGTTTTGTATTCCATCTTTATTTGAATCAAACCATACATAGTTTCCAATTTGTCCATGTATGTCATTTAATACTTCAAAACCTACTTTTATAGGTTCAGTTTTTAATAAATATTCTCCATCATATAGCTGTACTTCTGTTGCTACTGAATTCCAAGCTGTTTTATTACCGGGAGTACCTACAGGAGCTCTCATGCTCCAATTTATTTCTATAGTTTCTCCTGAATCCAAACCATCTCCATCGTTTATATTATTAATTTGGAAGTAGAGAGTTTTTATTGATGTTATATCAAAATCATCAGGAATCTGGTCCATCCACTGTTCTAAATCACTTGGTTCAATTCTTATTAATTCAACAACATTTTTATCAGAACTTATACTGTAGTCTACATCTAGATCGTAGTTTACAGCTCCAGTTGATAAATTGCCTTCTCGTAATGGGCTAATTAAATTAGGCCTCCATTCACTTTCTCTTGCTGTAGAATTCAATATTGCTTCATCTCCGATATACGGAAGTATATCTATTATATCTATATTTTTAATAACTGCATTTCCTACATTTGTGAGTTCAAGCTTATAGTCAGCTTTTCCTCCCTCAACTGCTTGACCGGTATTTGGATATGTTGTAAATTCATCATCCAAATCTCCTTTATTATACTTCTTTATTTCCAATGCAGATGATCTATTAACAATTACTTCTTGAAAGTCAGGAACAAGGTATACTGAATTGGAGAAAAGTTCATCTAAGTAAGGAGAAAAATCTATGTCTCCTTTATAAGTATTCCATTCATCATTGCCATCTCCCCATAGGAATCCAAAAGTCTGATGTTCTAATGACGTTGCGTAAACTCCATTTTTATAACTTACATCTTCTTTTGTGTAAGGTGTATATTTATCTATTTGAGCTTCATATTGTATGAAAAATTTACTACCTACCGGTATTTCTTCTCCTGTCCACTCCCAAATAAGCATCTCTGTACTTTCTATTGCAGATTTAGTTATTTTCTCACCTAGTATTTTTCCTAAACTATAGTTATTAGTTGAATTATCTAAATCATCAACTAATGTATCAGTTATAGCTACATCTGTACTAGTAAATGCCATTCCACTAGTATCTATTCCTGAAACTACTGCAGATCCTGATACATAGTAAAACATTTCTGGAAGAACATCAATTACCTTTGGATTTTTAAGGACTCCTGTAGCTTTATTTGGATTAGATACTTCAATTTTAAATTTGACTGTATCTTTAGGATTGTATGAGTTATCTCCAATTATTGATTTTTCTACTTCTATCCAAGGTTTATCTCCAATTATTTCAAATACAGTACTATCTGTTACAGCTGCATCTGTGGTGCCGTATGTGTATGAAAAAACAGCTTCGTTTGTCACGTTTAACGCTGAAGAAGTGTTTACATCACCATATATATATATATCCAGCATTAAAATCTGCAGGAACTGTTCCGTAATTTATTTTAATTCCATATAAATTTCCTGAATTTATTCCAAGTTCTCCTATAGTTGGTACATCTTTTCCTAAGGCACTTCTTGAAGTTGATATCCAGCTACCGTTACTATTTTTCACTTCAATTGCATAATCATTAGATTCAGTATATTTCGGTAGATTAATCTTTGTATAATCTAATTCTTGAGGTAGATTTTCATCTATAACCATAAAATTTTCCACTTCGGTGTTACTAGTATGCCTAATATTTCCAATCCTAAAATATTGTTCCTGTCCTTGACTTCTATATTTATATCCTGCATTTTTATAAAAACCGGAATCATTTGGACTAGAATAAGAAGGTGCAGATACATCTAATGTAATATCGGAGCCTGGAATACCTGCTTGATTATCAAAGTAATCCAAACCTGATGCAGTTAGTG
>Ga0209942_1001743_pt1 | contig 11537 bp, 8 predicted proteins | sample SalPonR1_A_D2_MG_FD_185695 | JGI IMG/M metagenome (GOLD analysis project Ga0209942, IMG submission 185695) | Salt pond soil microbial communities from South San Francisco under conditions of wetland restoration - Salt Pond MetaG R1_A_D2_MG... ... | reverse complement strand
ATAGTGGTGTCCTTTAGGGATCTTATGGCTTTTCTCGAGGCATCCTCAAATGTTCTGGAATACGCTATTATTTTAACCAAAAGGCTGTCGTAATAAGGAGAAACCTGGGCTCCCGTATATCCGTTGCCTCCGTCGAGCCGTATTCCGAAACCGGAAGAAGACCTGTACACTTCGAGCTTGCCCGTATCGGGCGCAAAATTGTTTGCCGGGTCCTCAGTTGTAACCCTGCACTGTATTGCATAACCCCTGGTCTCTATAGATTCCTGTGATGGTATGCCTATTTCCTTCGAATCGAGCGCGTGCCCCTGCGCTATCTGGATCTGGCTTTGCACGATGTCGATCCCGGTTATAATTTCCGAAACCGTATGCTCCACCTGTATCCTTGGATTCATTTCAATGAAGTAGTGCTTGTTGTCGCTGTCAACAAGAAACTCGACAGTGCCGGCGCTTCTGTATTTCATTGACCCCGCAAGCTTGATCGCATCAACGCATATTCTTTCTCTAAGCTTTTCGTCAATTGAAAATGCCGGAGCGAATTCGATTATTTTCTGGTGTCTTCTTTGAATTGAGCAATCTCTCTCGTAAAGGTGAACAATATTGCCATAGTTGTCTCCAAGAATCTGGACTTCTATGTGCTTAGGCTTGTTCAAATACTTTTCAATGAACATTTCGTCAATTCCAAAGGCCTTCTTGGCTTCGCTCTTTGCACTCTTGAATTCGGAGATGAGGTCGCTTTCCTGATATACAATCCTCATTCCCCTGCCGCCGCCGCCGGCTGCCGCCTTTATCATTACGGGGTAACCGCATTCCTTTGCAAATTCGAGCGCATCGTCTTCGCTTGCTATGGGCTTGTCAACACCCGGAATTGTAGGGACATTGGCTTTCTTGGCCAATATCTTGGACTGTATCTTATCTCCAAGGCCTTTTATCATTTCGCTGTTGGGACCTATGAAGACAATACCGGCCTCTTCACATTTTTCGGCAAAATACGGATTTTCCGAAAGAAACCCATATCCCGGGTGAATTGCATCGACACCTTTCTTGAGCGCCAAATGAATGATTTCGTCGATTGCAAGATATGCATCAACAGGACTCTTCTTTTCACCTATAAGATATGATTCGTCAGCCTTTGTCCTGAAAAGCGAATACTTGTCTTCCTTTGAATAAATGGCGACTGACCGTATTCCCAATTCGCTGCATGCGCGGAAAATCCTTATTGCTATTTCTCCACGATTTGCAACCAGTATCTTCTTGATTTGCTTATCCATAAACATCTCTCCTGTTTTTTTGTTTGTTTTGTATTATACCCACAGGTGCATATTTATTCAACTTATTGCTATTTATTCAGCATTTATTCTATGAAACACCTTTTGGAGCCTTTCAGTATATTATACAATATTTCCTTGAGATTTCAATTAATTGTTGTTCCAAATCAAAAATATACATACATTAAATACAATTAACACTGTTAATGTTTGTGTTTTGACTACAAATCGATTTGTCATCCTTCAAATATCAAGAATCCCATCCGTATTTCAGATGGGATCCCCCTTTCCATTTCAATTCTTGACGATTCCTCTAAAGCAACACGCTGATTGTCGTGCCATTTCCAGAAATGCTTTCGATCTCCATCAATCCTCCATGGAGCTCTACAATTTCATTTGTTATAGCAAGCCCCAGGCCGCTTCCCTGCGATTTCACGTTCCCCTTGAAAAATTTCTCCGTTATATGCTCAAGATTATCCTTGTCTATTCCCTGCCCGTCGTCCTTTACGAACATCCTGACCTTTTCACCTTCAGCTTTTGACCCGACTACAATCCTTCCATTAGGTCCTGTAAACTTTATTGCGTTGTCTATAAGATTGATAAGAACCTGCCTGAGTCTGTTTTCGTCCCCTTCTACATATGTCAAACTTTGGTCCAGACTTGTTTCCAGCCGTATGGTTTTTTTCATTGCCTTGGGATAAAATTGTTTCGCCACATCCATAAGCAAATAATTTATATCCACTTTTTCTTTGCTCAAAACTATCCTTCCGGCTTCGAGCTTGGAAAAGTCAAGCAGATTCTCTACCAGTTCGCTGAGCCTGTTTGCTTCCTTTGAGATAATCATGAGTTCGTCTCTTATTTCCTCTTCGTCGGTTAGGTCCCCCATGAGCATGGTCTCACACCATCCCTTTATAGATGTAAGAGGTGTTCTTATTTCATGCGAAATGGAAGATATGAAATCGTTTTTCATCTGGCTCGACTTCATCAATTCCTTTGCCATATAGTTGAAGGTCTGCCCCAATTCGCCTATTTCATCATTCTTTCTTATTACTGCTCTGGCCTTCAAGTCACCGTCTGCGATTTTTTCGGAAACAATCTTTAGTTCCTTGATGGGTTTTATTATGGACTCCGCCAGCACAACACTCAGAAGCACGACCAGAATCAATACCACTCCACCAAAAAAAACAGCCTGGATGGTTATTTTCTCAACAACACGGTTCGTTTCTTCTATTGAAGTGACATACCTCAATACACCGTCCATGCCCTGCCTGTTTACAAGCGGTCCCGAAACAGATATCAGCTCCTCTTCCGTATCCGGATCCTTGTATCTCCATGTGCCCATCTCTCCTTCAAGCGCCTTCTCGTAGTCGGCGGTCGAAACAGGCTTTTCTATGTTGAAACCCGATGAAGAGTTGACAATTCTGCCGGACAGGTCTATTATCTGAATCTCGGCGTGCTCATCCATCGAAAAATTTTCAATTATATATTGGGACTTGTAGTCGAACGAGTCGTAAACAAGATATTTGTCATAGAATTCGGTCGTCACAGCCACTTTTTCCTTCAATATCTGCGTTATGTTTCCGTAATAATATTGCCTTACAAAAACCGCCAACAATATCTCAAGAAAAATTATCGTAACCAGTATCACAAACGAATAGTTGAATACAACGCGTCTTTTCAGACTTTTCAAGCTCAATCAGCCTCTTTCCATCGATATCCCAGACCCCAGATTGTTTCTATAGTATCCGGTTCGGATGGGTTGTCCTCGATTTTTTGTCTAAGTCTTCTAATATTGACATCAACGATTTTCAAATCGCCTATGTAGTTTTTCCCCCAAACCTCGTCCAGTAAATTGTCCCTCGAAAGAGCCTTGTTGGGATTTGTCACAAAAACCTTGATCAGCAAAAATTCAGTTGGAGTAAGTTCAATGATTTCGCCGTCCTTGTAGAATTTTCTCGCTATGAAGTCGATTTTGTAAACACCTGATTCAATTGTATTGCCTTCTGTCACATCGTCCTTGAGCCTGACTCTCCTCATGAGTGAATTGACCCTTGCAATCAATTCCATCGGACTGAAGGGTTTTGTTATGTAATCGTCAGCTCCAAACTCCAAGCCCATGACCTTGTCTATGTCCTGAGTCTTTGCTGTAAGCATTATTATTCCAATTTCCTTGTTTTTTTCCCGTATGCTCCGGCAAACCTCGAATCCGTCTATGCCTGGCAGCATTACGTCAAGAATAGCTATGTCAATGCCGCCCCCGCCTTCAAAAAGTCGAAGGGCCATTTCTCCGCTCGTCGCCTCAATAACTTCCATTTCGTTTCTCATCAGGTTGATTTTCGTAAAATTCCTTATGGAATCGTCATCCTCCAGCAAAAGTATCTTTCCTTTCATCCCCCATGTCACCTCCATGTTTTTATATGCTTTTTCAATTCTTGGTCATCAAGTATTTTTTTCATGTATTCTCTTTTTATGCCGTTCGGTATTTCCTGCTTGAGATAAATTTTTTCAACCACATATGAGTTTCCGTTTTTGTCCATTGCAGTGAAATGTTCGGCTTCAAGCATGTCGATCCTTTCAGGCAGCATTTCTTCCTTTATTACTCTTACATTGTAGACGGGGTAGGTTCTGCCCGAGTTTTCATCTACATACATTATTTGCAGATCCTTCGTACCGTCGCCCGCATACCCGAGGGTGACATCATCGACCCATTCGTCCGGAAAGTCTATTCTAAGGTCTTTTTCCGAGTTGCTGTAACTCTTCATGACCAAGTCCAAACCATTTTCTCCGTCCCACTGGTGCCAATCAATTATCCACGGCGTATCCGCCATTGAAAATGTATTTCCATACGGCTCCTCGTAAGTGCCTATTTCTATTATGCCGTCCCCGTTTATATCCATGCTTTCAACTGCATATGCTTTTGACGTCTTGCTGTAGAAGCTTGATCCGTCTCCGCTAAAGACATTCTCAATTTTCCCCTCATCTACTACAAGAAGATATGTCGCCGCCGAATGGGCCCCTATCCCCATGTCGAGAAAAATACCCGCCTTGTCCGCAGAAGCAAGTCCCGAGACTGCATTGTAATAACCGTTTATATATGGGTCCAGATTGATTTTGTCTACAATCTGAAGGCTTTCGTCCGAAAAAGCGACAAGCCTTCCTGTCGAAGACGGTTCGCTTACATTTCGGTCAAGATTGAGCAGCAAAATTTCAAAATTGCCGCTTCCGTAAAAATCTCCGACAACCATTTCTGTGTAGGAATCGTGGTAAAGTTCTTCAACTTCTTCGCCATAGCTGTAGACAGATACATATTTGTTCATGAATATGTCCAGTTTGTCAGCAGACCATGCCATTACTATCTCTTTTTCTCCGTCGCCGGTAAAATCATAAAAACCGCTGTAGGATATGTCGACTCCGGAAGATTCTATCTTCGATGCAAGTTCCCATTTTTCACCGACACTTGCGAAAACATAAGCCCCCAAACTGTAATTTGCGCTGTCTTTGTAATAAACAACCGCCTCGATGCTTCCATCTCCATCCAGATCCACAAAATTGACTGCGCTCATGCCGTCGGGATTTTCAGGTTTATAAAGTGTTTCACCATTCAGCAGCTCCGCATCTATATATTCTTTTATTGTCTGCTGGTCTCTCTTCAAGCTTGGAGATTTCATCAAATCGCCGGGCGACCTTGCTCCGACGACAAAACAGCCTGTTGAAAGCTGGACAAGACATATGATTGCAAAAAACAGTCCCAAGCGTTTCATTCTAATCCCTCCACCGGTCAAATCAAGTTCTTTTAACCATTGTATAACATTCGTCTCTTGCATTGATTACAAAACCGTTACTCTTGTCAAATGCGGAAAAGGTCCCGGGGATTTTTACCATCAACCGCCACAACCCACTCCATCCTGATTTCCCAGCATATGGCCTGGTCATTTTTCGATACTCTTATGTTTTCATCAAACAATCTGCTCCAGCTTTCCCTGACTTCCCGCTTTAGAACAGGATAGAATTGAGTCATCATAACTTCCGACTGGTTTCTCACGCCTTTTTCATCCATGGCCTTCCTGAATGAGAGCCTGTCATTCTCATCTTTCGGTATATGCCAGTAATTCAGTATGTAGTCCCATTTTCCAACGTCGAAAACAAGCAGATTTTTCTTTTCAATTTCCATCTCAAGCACAACGGTGTTATCTGCTGGGCAGGGCATGAAATCACTCCTCAACGCAAGCCAAATCGGACCTTCCGCGCCTCGGGGTTTTTCCAGTAGTTTGGACGCCTCATCCGAAAGCCAATCGTAACAGACCATGAATGTTTCACTGCAATCTCCATATTTTTTCCTTATATGGCTTCTTTTTATTCTAAAAACTCCTTCTTCCCGGAGTTCTTTCAATGCTTTTGCGCTTTGTCTTGTCCAAACCCTCAAACCATCACCCCTTCCGCCTTCATTATATCAAAAACAAAAACCCGAAATCATGGGGTTTTTGATAAAAAACACATGATTCCGGGTTCTTTTGAAAAATGCCCGTAGCCTGCAGTGTCAGACTCGTAAAAATTTTACGCATTTCCAAAATCAATTTTATATTTAATGTCTTTTTCTGTCAACATAAACATTGCCCCGCACAATGCACGGGGCAATGCGGCTAATGTCTTTAAGTGCTACAGCGTAACTCCTCCGTCCACGCTAAGGACAGTGCCGGTAATAAAGCTTGCTTCGTCTGATGCCAAGAAAGCGTAGGCATTGGCGATGTCTTCAACTGTTCCCATTCTTTGCATGGGCGCCTTGCCTGCCAGCATTTCGAGCACCTTCTCGGGCATTTTGTCCGTCATGGGCGTGAGAATGAATCCCGGAGCTACGGCATTGACCCTGATGCCTTTTTTGCCAAGCTCTTTGCACCAGGTCTTGGTCATTCCGATTACTCCCCATTTGCATGCGGCATAATTTGTTTGTCCGAAGTTTCCGTAGAGTCCCACTACTGAGGAAGCACTGAGAATTACTCCTCCGGTTCCCTGCTCGAGCATTTGAAGAGCAGCTGCCTGACCGCAAAGGTATACACCTTTTAAGTTTACATTTATAACTTTGTCAAAATCCGCTTCAGGCATTTTCTTGAGCTGGTTGTCCGCAGTGATTCCCGCGTTGTTTACAATTATGTCCAGCTTGCCGAAAGCCTCAACCGTATCAGCAACCATTTTATCTACCGCTTCCTTGTTTGTCACATTGACATTGAGTCCGATTGCCTCTCCGCCTGCAGCCTTGATTTCAGCAACAGTTTTTTCAACATCGGCCACGTTCATGTCCGCAACTGCAACTTTAGCGCCCTCTGCGGCAAACTTCTTGGCTGTAGCGGCCCCTATTCCTCTTCCTCCGCCGGTTACAATCCCAACCTTTCCTTCAAGTCTCATTAAAACCCCTCCTTATTTTTTTCTATCTTTCAACAAATTTCAATTGCGCTCTTTAATTAAGATGTTTCAGGATCATACAACGCCCATTGTTGCGAAAACAATTGCTATTGCAGTTGCAATAAGCGGAATTACGACTGTGCACATTCCGATGTCCGCATAAGATTCCTTGTGGGAAAGTCCGCAGATTCCGAGAAGCGTTATGACTGCTCCGTTATGAGGCAAACTGTCCAAGCCTCCGCAAGCCATTGCCGCGATTCTGTGGAAAGCTTGAGGATTGATTCCCAATGCCAAAGCCTTTTGCATGTATATGTCTCCAAGCGCTCCAAGTGCTATACTCATTCCGCCTGATGCCGAACCTGTGATTCCTGCGAGAACACTCGTGGAAACTGCCAGAGAAATGAGTGGAGTTCCAGGTATTGCCAGTATTGCTGTCTTTACAAGCGCGAAAGCTCCCAATGTTTTGATAACGTTTCCATAACCAACTTCTGAAGATGTATTAACGATGGCAAGCAATGAACCGAAAGCACCTTGGTTTACGCAATTCTTGACATCTCCGATTTTGTTTTTGAAAAGAGCTATAGTCAAAAGAACTGCTGCGACGAGTGAAATTATGATACTCCAGATTCCTCTTACTTTTGCAATGGAAGTTCCATAGTCTGCAAGATAAGCCGCTTCCATGTTTGCGAATACAAATTTGGATAACGCGAAGTTGAGACCCAAAACCAAGAAGATGGGAAGAAGCGCCATCATCAGGCTCGGAAGCTCGTCATAAGCAATTTCCTTGATATTTTCATTCGGATGGTCTCCATATCCCTCGCCCTTTGCCATAGCGGCTTTGGATCTTCTTTGAAGCCAAAATACGCCGCCGCCAAACATTACTGCAGCACCGATGAGTCCCAGGAAAGGCGCCGCCCATGGAGTAGTCTCAAAGAAAGGCATTGGAATTGCATTTTGTATTTGAGGCGTACCCGGAAGCGCTGTCATAGTGAATGTGAACGATCCAAGCGCTATTGCCGCAGGTATGAACCTTTTCGGAACGTCAGCTTCTCTGAAAAGAGCAGCCGCGATAGGATATACAGCAAATGCAACAACGAAAAGCGAAACTCCGCCGTATGTAAGAATTCCACAGGAAAGAACGACTGCCGTGATGGCTTTTCCTTTGCCCAATTTATCAGTTATTCCGTGGGCAATCGCTTTTGCGGCTCCCGACTCGTCCATCAATTTACCAAAGATGGCTCCCAAGAGAAAGAGCGGGAAATACGCTTTTGCGTAACCGGCAAACGCCGTCATGAACACTTCTGTGTAACTGGCCATAAGCGGAACGTCTCCGGACATGAGTGCTGCAAGTCCGGCAAGAATCGGGGCCAAAATCAATACGGTGATTCCTCTATAAGCAAGATACATCAATAAACCCAGAGATATAATAATACCGAATATTCCTAACATGGTCATTCTCCTTTTTTTTATTTTTCCCCCTATAACTTACTGCCTGTCTTTATCCCTTTTCTGTATCCGGAAATTCTTTAGATTTCCAGCCCCATCAATCCTTCTTTGAATATTGCAGGATCCATTTCCTTAAGATCTTCCGCTACAAGCGGTTTAAAATCCATCAAATCCAGAACCTGAGTCTGCAAGTCTATTCCTGGAGCGATTTCGATCAATGTGAGCCCATCTTTTCTGAGTTCAAACACGGCTCTCTCTGTAACATATAGCACAGGCTGCCCTACTTCGTTCGCATAATCTCCACTGAAGGTTACCTGTTCAACTTCTTTGATGAATTTCTTGAATCTTCCTTCATTTTCAATAACCAGCTTGCCGTCATCAGTTTTGACTCTTAAACCGCCTGCCATGAAAGTTCCACAATAAACGACTTTTTTGGCGTTTTGGGTTATGTTTATGAATCCTCCGCAACCGGCAATCTTGGGTCCGAATTTTGAAACATTTATATTGCCTCCGAAGTCGCACTGGGCCAGTCCCAGAAATGCAACATCGAGTCCTCCACCGTCATAAAAGTCAAACTGGTACGGCTGGTCTATTATGCACTGGGCATTTATCGAAGCTCCGAAGCTCAGTCCTCCTGCCGGAACGCCGCCGATAGGTCCAGCCTCTACAGTGAGAACCATTTCATCTCCGCAACCTTCTTCATTGGCTACAGCAGCAACACCCTCAGGCACTCCTATTCCGAGGTTTACCTTTGAATTCGGAACAAGTTCCATTGCCGCTCTTCTGGCAATCATTTTTCTTTCGTTCAGCTTCATCGGCTCGATTCCGTCAAGAGGCATGCGTATGTCGCCACAGTATGCCGGATTAAACTGCTCTGCAAAAGTCTGCATATGGTTTTCAGCTTCAGCTGCTACAACCGCATCCACATATATTCCCGGAATCTTCACATCATGAGGATGCAAGCTTCCATTTTCCACGACTTTCTGAACCTGAACTATGACTTTTCCTCCCGAATTGGTTACTGCTTGAGCTATTGAAAGATTCTCAAGAAAAGCCGCTTCCTTTTCGAGAGTGATGTTGCCGAATTCATCGGCATATGTTCCCCTTATAAGGGCCACATCAATCGGGAAAGCCTTGTACAGCAGCCTTTCCTTGCCTGTGATTTCCACCACTTCCACTACATTTTCTTTTGTCATCTCATTGAGCTTTCCACCCTCAAGGCGAGGATCGACAAATGTCTTAAGCCCTACATGAGTGATTGTTCCGACTTTTCCCGCCGCTATGTCCCTGAACATATGCGATATAACACCTTGCGGGAGATTGTAAGCTTCAATCTTGTTTTCAAGTGCAAGCTTCTGCATTTTTGGAGCCAGGCCCCAATGGCCGCCGATAACTTTTTTTATGAGTCCTTCATGTCCCAAATGGTTGAGCCCGCGCTCCGCTCCGTCACCCTGTCCGGCAGCGTATACAAGCCCAAGATTTTTCGGCGATCCGTCTGCTACGAATCTTTTTTCCAATGCCTTTGTCAATTCTTCCGGATGTCCGTTTCCTACGAACCCGCCGGTCGCCACCATGTCTCCATCTTTTATAAGAGCTACGGCAGCTTCAGCTGTCATGACTTTTGATTTCAAACTGTTCCCTCCTTTATGTATTTTTTGTCGCATCTATATATCAAGCAAATATTATGCCAATATTCAAACAGGAATATTTTCCGCTTCCGCCAAATCAAATGCAGCCGCAAAGCCGGTTTTGACGCTTTCGGCTTTGACGGCTGCATTTTTTTGAAAAATACAAATACGCCCTTTGCGTAAACAATGACTACATGTAAACATTGTTTACATGCCATTCACTGTGAATATCTCTCCAACCTATACCTGTCTATCTTCGCATAAAGGCATGTCCTGCTGATTCCCAGAATCCTCGCGACCTTATTTTTGTTTCCCTCGTGCTCCATCAGCGTTTTCTTTATAATCTCTTTTTCTATGTCCGACAAAATTTCCTTCAAATGTCCATCAGGACATGCGTATGTTCTGGCATTGTTGGCTATTAGCTTCTGGGGCAGATGCTCGGGCCTTATCAGCAAATCGCTTTCGAGCATGTTGAGGGCTCTTTCAATGATGTTCTCAATTTCCCTCGCATTTCCGGGCCAATCATATGCAACCAAATGTTTCAAAGCCTCCGCCGAAATTCCCTCGACATGGACCCCGAGCCTGTTTCCCACTTTTTTCATCAAGTGCCTTGCAATGATTTCGATGTCCTCTTTTCTTTCCCTCAGCGATGGCAGCCTCAGCCTTACAACATTGAGCCTGTAGTACAGGTCTTCTCTGAAAGTCCCCTCGTCGACCATTTTTTCGATATCCCGGTTTGTGGCCGCAATAACCCTCACATCGAGCTCTAGAATCTTATTGCCTCCGACGGATTCGATTTCTTTTTCCTGTATTACCCTCAGCAGCTTTGCCTGCATTTTAAGGGGCATGTCGCCTATTTCGTCGAGAAAAATTGTCCCCTTGTCGGCCAAAAGAAATTTTCCTCTTTTGCCGCCCTTTCGGGCTCCTGTAAAAGCCCCCTCCTCGTATCCGAAAAATTCAGATTCAAGCAGCTCGGAAGGTACGGCGGCGCAGTTTATTTTAACAAAAGGTCCAAGACAGCGCTCACTGTCACTGTGTATTGCATGGGCGAAAAGCTCTTTTCCTGTACCGCTCTCACCGGTTATGAGAACATTCGAGTTTGTTTTCGTAGCCCTCTGTGCAATCCTTTTGACATCGTTTATCTTTCTGCTTATGCCGGCAATATTGTCGAAAGAATATTTTGCGGTACGCTCCTTGCCAAGTTCGCTTTTGTAGTACTCAACCTCTTTTTCAAGGACATTGAGTTTTTTGTTGAGAAAATCCAAATCGCTTATGTCCTTGAGAATTACCTTGCCTATCGCCCCATAGACCTTGCCTTCTTTTATGAGCGGCATTCGCATTGCAATCATTTTGTTTTCGCCTATCCGCTGTATGTCTCCGAACTCTTTTTCACCACTGGCAAGCACTATGTCCATTCGCGTGTTTTCTATTACATCCTTCACATGCTTGCCTTCAGGATGCATGTCTCCGATGAATTCCTTGTATCCCTTGCTCATCATCACTATTTTTGCATCCTCGTCAACTACCACCATCCACTCGTTGAATGTGTTGAGAAGGGTGTTTACAATATTTATGTAGATTTCATCCTCTTCGAGTTTGTTGCTCATTATCTTGAAATCGGTAACATCCCTGAAAAAGGAAACGGCTCCGCGTATTTCGCCTTCCTCCTTTACAGGGTATCTGTTGACCCTGAAAAACTTGTCATTTTCCTCGAAAAGTTCTCCTATTTCTTTTTCTCCGGTTTCCATAACCCTGCAAATTCCGCAATTCTTGATTACTTCGGCAAGATCTTTTCCTATTG
>Ga0209942_1001742_pt1 | contig 11543 bp, 10 predicted proteins | sample SalPonR1_A_D2_MG_FD_185695 | JGI IMG/M metagenome (GOLD analysis project Ga0209942, IMG submission 185695) | Salt pond soil microbial communities from South San Francisco under conditions of wetland restoration - Salt Pond MetaG R1_A_D2_MG... ... | reverse complement strand
CTTACAGGGTTCTGAAGAAAATCGGGTAACAAGTGTCTTTTAAGTAAGCCATATAAGACACCGGCACCGGCTAACCCCAAAACCGATCCGAATAATATGGTTTTGAATATACTCATAAAAGCAAGGCTGGTTGCTTCAGAAAAGCCACTTGTCAGGATCACTTCATATACCAAAACAGCGATCATTGCCCCAATAGGGTCAATAACTATCCCTTCCCATTTTAATATGGAACCCACCTGCCCAGAGGGTCTGACTTGCCTCAAAAGTGGTACTATGACGGTTGGCCCGGTTACAATTAGGATAGCCCCCAATAAAACAGCTAATTCCCACCCAAAGCCAAACAGAAGGTAGGCTGTCAAGGATGTTAAAACCCAGGTGAGTAAAGCTCCGATACTTACCAGATTTCCAATGGCTCCACCTACATTTCTTAATTCAGAAAATTTTAGGCTTAACCCTCCTTCAAATAGAATTATAGCTACTGAAACATTGATAAAAGGTGTCAGTAGGTCTCCCATTAATTCATCAGGTTTTACCAAGCCCAATATTGGGCCGGCAAGAAGTCCGGAAAGCAGCAATAGTAGAATAGCCGGAAGCTTAAACTTCCACCCAACCCACTGTGCACCAACACCGAAAAAAATAACACTGGTTATTCCAATTAAAATACTTTCTGTCATAGATAAAGATCCGGGGGTAGCTAAATTCAGCTAAAAATATGTCAGCAAAAGTTAAGAGGATAAAGATAAACAATGTAGAGCAGAAGATATTAACAGTTACCCAATAGCTCTGATAGCAAAAGCCGATAGAGATATAGACCGGAAGATTATGGTTTTTAACGCTCGTTATGTTATTATTGGTTCTAACACGAAAAACAGCAATGGACAAAAGTGCATTTAAAATAATAATTGAAGAGATGCTTTGGCTGATTGCCATAATTGGCATCTCTGCACTTGTTGAATTCGCTATAATTGAGGCTTTCGACCTTCATGCAGTGTTAAGCATAAAGCTGCAGGGATTGATAGGATTAATAATAATTGGTTATGCTATAAGAATGGTTGCCAGATTATGGAAAACCTTTAACTCTTCTGAAGATCCTAATTCTGAAGAAACCGAATCATTTGACTGAATTAATAGTTGGCGTTTAAAAATTGTCCAATTTCCAATCTATAATATTTTTAATACTCAGATTCTATTCTACTGAAATATGAAGCATAAAAAATTAGCGAAAGAATTAGGTCTTTCGGATGTATATGCCATTGCAACCGGAGCTATGTTCAGTTCCGGATTTTTTCTTTTACCCGGTTTAGCAGCTGCAGAAACAGGTCCTTCGGTGGTATTAGCCTACCTTGTTTCAGGTATCATTGTATTACCCACCATGTTCAGTGTGGCTGAGCTTGCCACAGCATTACCCCGTTCCGGCGGTACCTATTATATAATTGATCGAAGTTTGGGCCCAATGTTGGGAACCATTGGTGGATTCGGATCATGGTTGGCACTGGTGCTCAAAAGTGCCTTTGCTCTTATCGGTATGGGGGCCTACATCGCTATATTCTATGATGTCAATATTTTATATGTAGCCGTATTTCTGACCATCGTTTTTGGAATACTGAACATAGTGGGAGCCAAGGAAACAACCTGGCTACAGAAGATCCTTGTTGCAGCTCTTGTGACCATTATGTTTTTCTATATCGTACAGGGTGTGTTTGAGATATTTTCAATGGACATTGGAGTGATCACTGAAAGTCAGTTTAAGCCGTTCTTTACAGAGGGTGTATTTGGCTTCTTTGCAACGGTAGGTATGGTCTTTGTGTCTTATGCCGGTTTGACTAAAGTGGCGAGTATTGCTGAAGAAGTTAAAAATCCTGACCGGAACATCCCCCTGGGGATGTTTTTGGCTATAGGTACGGCTGTAACCGTATATGTGGTTGGTGTTTACATCATGGTAGCCCTACTTGAACCAAACGCTTTTCGGGAAGATCTGACACCGGTGGCCACAGCAGGTGAGGTATTCCTCGATTGGTTACCAGAACCGGGTGGCCTGATCCTGGTAGTGGTGGCAGCGGTAGCCGCTTTTGCTTCTACGGGAAATGCAGGTATCATGTCTGCTTCAAGGTATCCAATGGCCATGGCAAGGGATAAATTGATCAATAAGAACTTTGCTAACATTGGCAAGCTTGGGACACCGCATTGGTCTGTGATAGGAACCGTGGCACTTATGCTATTTTTCCTGCTCGCCTTTAATGTTTCTGAAGTGGCAAAGCTGGCGAGTGCTTTTCAATTACTGCTTTTTGGGTTACTGAATCTGGCAGTTATAGTGATGCGAGAAAGTCGTATTCAGGAATATGATCCGGGCTTTAAGTCACCCTGGTATCCATGGGTACAGATCGCCGGTATCATTTTGTCAATTATTCTGATCTTTGAGATGGGAATTCTTTCAATACTGTTTACAGTGGCGGTAACAGCTGCCTCTATTATTTGGTATAAATATTACGCTCAGGATAAGGTTGAACGACAGGGTGCTATCTTTCACGTCCATGCCCGGTTAGGTGAAAATAAAGATCAGGGATTGGAAAGTGAGATGCGTGGTATTCTGCGTGAAAAAGGACTCAGACAGGAAGACCCATACGAAGAACTTGTGTCAAGAGCGGATGTCTTGGACTTTTCACCGGATACGGAATATGAAGAGATCTTCAGTAAGGCCGCTGACAGTTTAGCTGAAAAACTGAATATCACTGTAAATGAACTGCGAGACCTATTCCTGAATTCTGCAGATAATTCGGCTATACAGATCGCTGAGGGTGTTGCGCTAAACCATGCCAGGTTGAAGAAAGATGTATCACCGGAGTTGGTTCTTGTTCGTATTCGTGAAGGATATAGTAAGAAGAAGCTTGATGAGGACGGCGAAGAAGACAAAAAACTGCATAGTATCATATTCTTCATAAGTTCAGAAGCTAAAACAGGTCAGCATTTAAGGATATTGGCGCATATAGCTGAAATGGTAGGATCCAAGAACTTCATCCAGAGATGGTGCAATGCAGATAATGATGAAGAACTCAGAGAGATCCTGCTAAGAGATGAGCGTTTCATCAAGATCACCCTAAACCCTGATGATAAAACACAACAATATATTGGGAAGATGATCAAAGAGATCTCATTCCCGGGTCAAAGTCTGATCACTATCATTCGTAGAGGAGGTGACATAAAGATACCTCACGGAATAACGGTACTTCAGGAAGGCGATGAGCTGTCAATAATTGGTGAAGTTGAAGATATTAACGAACTTAAAAAACTGCTGAAAGAATAAAGTTATTTTGATACCTCGTCGTCAATCATTCTCAGAGTGATATAAGGCTTGTAGTTCCTCAAATGATATATTTAGAAGCTTCATATCCTTGAATAGAGGAGGAAGAATTGAATCAAAAAACTCCTTTTTTTTGATCTTCAGTACAATGTCATAAGCATCTTCTGTGATAAAATAACCAATACCTCTCTTGCTAGATACAATTCCATGATTTTCCAGTTCATGGAAGGCACGTAAAGCTGTATTTGGGTTGACTTCCATCAGAACAGCTATTTTTCTAACGGATGGGATATTATCCCCATCTACCCATTTTTTAGTTAGGATCTGATCATAGAAGTATTCAGTGATCTGTAAATAGATAGGTTTGTTCTCAGTGAAATGCATTATGCTAGTTCCATTCTTTTAAGTCTGAGATATGATGCCCATATAAAAAAAGCAGAAGTCACAATGGTAAGCAGGCAGGTGATAAAAACCCTGAAAGTTGAAGTTGCAGTCAATGTTGTCGGGATTTTAAAAAATAAGCCGTCCGGAGTGAACGTATTGGTAACTAATAATGCGATAAGCCCAAATAAAATGAGTACGCCCAACATAGCCACCAGTGTGCTTAAAAAATTATTGGACCTAAAATGAACGGCACCTAAAAAGAAGATAGATTGATAAATGACGTAAGGCCATATCTCATTAAAGATCTTGATACTGAAAAACCAATCAGCCGGTAATCCGATCAAAAGGCTTAGTACATATAGAAGCAATAGGCCAACAATTGTATAGGCGCAAAATGAAAGTAACCATGCAGAAATTAGTTTTTCAAATGGACTAGCTGGTAAAGTAAAAAACTGTGGTGCAGAGCTTGCTGAGTTCTTCTCGTAAAACATTATGCTTGTAAAAGCATAACCTACCAGTGTAAAGATCACAAACCCAAAAGTAACTATTGATTCTGCTGAAATAGGTGAAATCTCACCATAATACAGAACGGTTCCTTTTATAAAAACAACACCACATACCAGGGATATGAATCCGATCAATATAGTCCGCTTGTTGATCATAACATTACGACGAAACAACAGGATTATTCTGTTTAAAAAAGTATTGGTTGCGATCTCAGAATTCATGCTGATACCCCGTTAAAGTGTTCGTTGAGAGTATTGGTTTTCAGGATGATTGAATTAAATAAGAGTTCTAGATCAATACCTTCTTGGTTGTTGACTTCACCGGAAGGAAGTATTGCCTTAATGCCTCCTAAGGTCTCTTCACCGTATAAATAAGTTTTCGGGGAATCTTCCTTGATAGTTTGAAATGCCAGTTTCATATCAATTTCATCCAATGAGTGGTTGAAGACGATCCTTCCATCCTTTAGAACGATCATTTGATCGATCATGCTGCCTAAATCACGAACTTGGTGTGTAGAGATTAATATTGCTCTATTCTCTAGGTCTAGTGAGGCTATGATACGCCGAAACTGACTTTTAGATGGTATGTCAAGTCCATTTGTAGGTTCATCAAATAATAAAAGGCTTGAATTTGTAGCGATTGCAAAAGCGATCAAAAACTTTTTGCGCTGCCCAAAGGATAGTGAGTTCAATTTTTTAGAACTGTCGACTTCAAATACATCCAGTATGTCATTCATGACATTCTTATCAAATCCGGGATAAAAGGGACTTTGTATTTTTGTGTAGGTATCGCCTGTTATTTTAGGTAAGTCAAATTGTTCAGGAAGAATATATAGTTCTCTTAAGGTTTCAATATCCCTTGTATTTGTACGCTTTCCATACAGACTACAGGTACCTTGTTTTGGGAATAGCATACCTGAAATAATATTCAGTAAAGTGCTTTTTCCCGCACCATTCAGTCCAAGCAGTCCATAGATCCCTCCCGATTTGATCTCCAGATCTAAGTTTTGGATCAGTGAAGTACTTGATTTATAAGAAAATGTAAGATCGTTTATTGAAAGCATTAAACCCCGCGTTTTGTTTACTGTATTAGTATAGTAATACAGTGATATATTTCAAAACGACTTTTGTTCTTACGGAAAAATGAGACTTTACCGTGCTTGAATCTTGCTCTGTTGCTTTACGCAGGAGCAAATAGGGAATGGATGATCAACCAAGCTTTGAAATGATTTCATCAAAGGTGAGTGAGTCTTCCTCACTTTCTTTCATGTTTCTGAGCGTGAATTTACCTTCAGCCAACTCATTATCACCAATGATAATGGTATATCGGGCATTCTCACGGTTAGCATCCTTCATCTGTGCTTTCATGGAGCGACTCATGTAATCCATTGTGGCTGAAATGCCGGCTTCACGCAGTTTGGGCAAGTGACTAATGGCATAAGATCTGGCCGCATCTCCAAGAGTAACAAAATAGACATCCACGGACTTTTCCTCAGCAAGTTCGATATCCAGCTCTTCGCAGGCGATCAAGACCCTTTCCATACCGGCAGCAAAACCAACGGCAGGTGTAGGTTGTCCACCGATCTCTTCAACCAGCAGATCATAGCGTCCTCCACCGGCAAGGGCATCCTGTGAGCCGAGATCCGGTGAGGTTAGCTCAAAAGCAGTACGTGTATAGTAATCCATCCCTCGCACCAGGTAAGGATCTATGGTGTAACTTATATCTAGCTCGTCTAAATAGTTTGTGACTTTTTCAAAATGGGCAGCCGTTTCCTCATTCAGGTAATCCTGAATAACCGGAGCATTCTTTATGAACTCCTGATCTTCCGGTTCTTTCGAATCGAGAATGCGCATCGGATTTTTTTCAAAGCGGTCTTGTGAAACCTGGCTCATCTTTGAAAGATTGGGTTTCAGGTAACTACGTAAGGCCTCCTTATAAGCTTCACGACTTTCGGGGTCACCGACTGAATTGAGTTTAAGCTCAAAATTCTTGATTCCAACCCGTTCATAGATTCTCATCATGAAAGCGATGGATTCTACATCAGCTACAGGGTCATCACTTCCAATTACTTCCACACCAAACTGATGAAACTGACGCTGACGTCCTTTCTGTGGTTTCTCCGCACGAAACATTGGCCCGATATAATATAACTTCTGTGATCCGCCACGCTGATCCAGGTGATGTTCAACAAAGGAACGCACAACCGGAGCAGTAAGCTCAGGCCGTAATACATAATGACTGTCACCTTTCTCAAAGGCAAAGATCTCCTTGGATACGATATCGGTCAGCTGACCAATACCCCGAACGATCAGTTCAGTCTGCTCCATGATGGGGGTGCGAATTTCCTCAAAGTTGAATCTGGCGGCTTCCTCGTGTATGATATTTTCCAGTGCCCTCCATTTAGGGGATTCATCAGGAAGTATATCTACCATTCCAACGTGTGAGGTGTACTTGGGTTTTGCCATTATATAAGTTTGTTTGAAGTCAATGATCTACAGCCCCAAAGATAAGGGGAGTGGGGGAGAATGTCTCAGAGGAATTTTGATCTGAGATCTTTCCAGATAGAATTGACCTCTTCCGAAATATTTAAGCTCAAAACACCGAAACTATAGATAAGGGTAATGGCTACAGATCTGATGAGAATATCAAGATAGGTGTTATCAAAATAGGCTGTTTGAAGGCTGCCAAATAGAAGGATAGAACTGAAACCGATCAAAACCAGGATTCTGGAAGAAAAAGGCTGCATTTTGAATTTGATCCAGACGTATATGCCCTTGATAAGGTTATAAAGAAATAAAGAAGTAGCTGTGGCGATAGCTGCTCCCGTCATACCAAGAATCGGGATGAGCCAGTAATTAAGACTTATAGAAAATATGATCAGAATGATCATGGAAATGAGGTCGAATCGGTAATATTTAGAGTTAAGGATAATTGCTCCATTGATGCCTGCTGTCATATCAATCAATTTTGATAACCCGATAATGATGATGACCGGTGAAGCTGAAGCATAGGCATCAGGTAATATATCATTCAGGTTGTGAAGGTTAGCTACTACTCCAATGAAGATCAGTAAGCCGGGTACCATTTGGTTTATGGATGAGCTTTTGTAGATACGTTCGATCTCATCATAGTTTTTTTCCTTCAGATGTTTGGCTACTACAGATGGAGCTATCTTACCAAGCGACCTCTGTGGGACGATGATCACGCTACCGATATAAAATGCAATAGCGTATACACCGGTCTCAGTCAGACCGGCCAGTGAGCCTAGCATAATGATATCGATATTATTTACGATCAGGGTAGTCATTCCCCCTAAAACTGCAAACAAGCCATAGTTGGCCATACGCTTTACGAGGGTAGTCTTCAGATAGGCAAAGTTGGGCTTCAGGAATAACTCTCCTTTTACAAAAAGAAAAAGTAGCAATAAGAGTGGTTGTACAATATATGAACAGGCAAAAGCGATCATGAACTGTTCAAAGGTGATCCATTCATACCAGAACAACACAAGAAGTAAAATGGTAATCACCCTAAGAATGACCTCACTAATGACAGATCCCGGTACAGAATGTAAACGGGCACGTACATAGCTGTTGATCACTTCAAAGTAAAGGAGGCCAAATACAATGGGTATGAGGAGCAAATAATAATCCCCAAAGTAAGTTGAGGTATCATAATAGGAAATCAAAAGATCATCAAAGAAAAATATGACTCCTAAAAATAGTATAAAACCGGTGATGGGAACCACTAATACTAAAAACAGAAACCCATTATGGTCATTGTTTTCATCTTCAAAATAGGGGAAGAACCGAATGGCTGTATTATTCATCCCCAAATGGGCGAATTGAGTAAATACAAAAGAGACTGAAAGCAACAGGCGGGTCAATCCGTACTGATCGGGTTCAAGAAAATTGGGGTATAGATAAATAGTGGAAATAAAGCCCAGCACAATACCTATGTAGGTGATAAAGGTATTAACAATACTTTGCTGTTTTATGACACCCAAGTGATCTTTAGCTATTCATTTAAATTTAATGTGCTATTTCTGCAGATGTAAACTTACCTAATTCTCTGAATGATGAAAATGCACATGTTTTTAGGTCTAATCCAATTTAAATATGTTACTTTATTGCATTAAGAATTTAAAGAAAAACAGTCTGTTTTATGACTTTAGATGAATTGGCCAGGAAACTGCTTCCAAATTATATCTATCAAAAAGTGTATGCCCTGAGACATCTTCAGAAGTTATCGATGCGGAAGGGCTCATATTTGGTGGAAACAGGTTATATCAATTCAATAAAAAGAATGGAACCGGTCAATAAAGATGGCGAACCGATCCCATGGATGAATTACTCGTTTATTGACTTTCTTGAACCTCGCCTCAAACGCAACATGAAGGTTTTTGAATATGGATCTGGATATTCAACTCTATACCTGTCAAATAAAGTTAAGTCAATAACTTCTATAGAATACGATAAAGACTGGTTTGAAAAAGTTGCACAGGATTTAAAAGTAAAAGATAACTGTAGGATAGAATTCTATCCTGCACCTGATAAGTATGTCAAGGCTATAAAGGATGTTGATGAAGGACCATATGATTTAATCATTGTTGATGGTCGTGACAGAGAAGAGTGTGTTAAATATGTTATTCCATTTTTAAGTGAAGGTGGGGTAGTCATCCTGGATGATAGCTGGAAGGCAAAATTTGATGAAGTCTTTGAATATTTTCAGAAAAATGGATTCAAAGAGATCAGTTTTACCGGTTTGAAGGCAGGTGGAATGATCATCGAGAAAACTACGGTCTTTTATAGGGACAATAATGTGTTGGGTATTTGATCCCAGTGATAATTACTTATTGAGATCCAACAGATTCCCAACTTCATATTCCCTGGATCTCGGTTGAAAGGGAATGAACCCATTACCGGGATAATTAGTTAGCTCACCGAAATAAACCATATCCTCTGTTATATATAAATCAACTCTTATAAAATTGAAGTCCTGAGACAGGGTTTCTGCGATCTGAATAGCCTCGCTTAAAAGAGGCGGTTTCTTGCTGATATGAGAACTCGAAGGATATAGTAATTCAGCATCAATTTTTTGGAAGCTCCGATCATATAGATTTCTGCTTTGAGGATGATCGCCGTATCGATCAATATCTTCCTGAATGATCTTAACCTCACCATGAAAACAAAAGAATTTCCAGTCTTTGGGAATTTGGCCCTGAGGATCAGTTATTAGCTTTTCAGCTATTATTTCACGCGAAAGGCCTTTATAGACCCACTCATGACCCACTTTGTAGTAATCAGTTGCCTTCCATTCTTCTGTTAGGTCAAAGATCTCATTATGGGAATGGTCAGATTTATTCCTGATAATTTTGACCATGCCACAACCATGATTGGCCTTTAATACAAATTGTTGTGGAAGGTATTCCCACGCTTCTTTAGTGAGGATACTGTAAGTGCCAAGCAGTGAGATCAAATGCTCTGAACCCACTTTTTCTGATACGTATTCCCTAACTTTCAATCGGTCTGCAGCCATTTTACGAATAGGGGTCCGTTCGTATAGTTTGATGTACTGAATTTTTTCAGTAAAGAGTCGGGGGTTCTCAAAATTACCCCACTTATTCATGACCAGCCAATACCTGATCTTTGCGTACCACTTATCATTCAGGAAGTGTATGAGGAACCCCCAGAACAATTTCGATACAATAAAGTGGATCATCCTTTGCATTATAAAGATCTACTCTGTTTTGTTAGTTGCGGACGCATAACCCTTTAGTATCCAGTACCTGAATTTTAGCAGCATGATACCTTTGGCCGGAGTAATACCGATCAGATAGATCAAAAAAAGACCCAAGCTCACAGCTGTTTTAAAGATCTCTTTAAACACATGGTTGAGCTTTAGCTTCAAGGATCCCTCGGTCTGCTTTGCCACACTCTTACCCATGCCTTCGGCTTGTTTGCGGATATAATCTTTTGTGGCTCGTTCAGGTCCTATGCGATGGTATAACAGTGAATTAGGAAGGTAGAGTATCGGTTCACCCAATGACTTAATTCTGTTGAAAAGGTCTTTTTCCTCGTTCGCGGTAAGCTGATCTCCTTTTCTACCAAGGTCAGGGTCAAATAAACCGGCTTCCTGAAAGATCGATTTCCTGAATCCCATGTTTCCGCCAAAAGGGTATTTGTTGCCAGGGTATTCCCTGATCTTTTTACCAAGGTTATGATGTCCAAATAAGGAAAGTAGATAATGAGAAGCCCATTTGGGTTTATGGTCATCAAACTGAACCAGGATCTTACCTCCGGCAGCATTGTAATTCGGATAGTTCTCAAAGAAATTTATCCAGTTTTCTATAAAATGTTGGTCGGCCCGGATGTCATCATCCACAAAGACAACGTTCTCTGATGAGGCTTCCCTGATTCCCCGGTTCCGGGCAAAAGATAATCCCTGCTCTGGTTCTACAAAATAGCTGATCCGAAAAGCATTAGAATCGGTCTGCTGACGATATTTGTCAACAACCTCATCCGTGTGATCAGTCGAATTGTTATTGACCACCAGAAGCTCTATTACTACATTTTTAACAGACTGTTGCATTAATGACCGGAGCGTATCATCAAGATAAGCTGCCCGGTTATAAGTACAGATAATAAAAGTTATATTTGGAGATAGATCCATGCTAAGGTCTGATGATTTATGGCTTTGAAAATACATTTTTTATGAAGAAACATGCTAACCTTAATGTGAGTGGGAGAGATCATGACTGAATATCCTTTAGTTTCGGCTGTGGTCACAACTCATAACCGTAAAGATCTATTGAGGCGGGCACTCGATTCAGTTAAGGCACAAACCTATCAGCAACTGGAGCTGGTAGTTGTAGATGATGGGTCTGAAGAATCAGTAAAACAGGTAGTTCATGAATATGAAGATGTTTTTGACAGGGTTCTGTTTCACAGAAATGAAGTTCCAAAAGGAGCGTGTGCTGCCCGAAATAAAGGTATTGAACTTGCTAACGGGGTGTTCATAGCCGGACTGGATGATGACGATGAATGGATGCCCGAGCGGATTCAAAAACTGGTGAATTCTTACAGGGATGAAGATGCTTTTGTTACCTCAGATGTATTGCACATATATCCAAGCAGGGAACTGGTTTGGAAAAAAGACTCGGTCATCACCCTTGAAAGACTATTATACTCCAATCAGGTTGGCAACCAGGGGTTAATCAAAAAAGAACGGTTGGTAGATGTGGGTGGATTTGATGAAACGCTAAGTTCAGCTCAGGATTATGACCTTTGGGTGCGGTTATGTGAGAGGTATGGACCGATCCGAAATGTCCAGGAGCCATTGCAAAAGATTCATCTGG
>Ga0209942_1001741_pt1 | contig 11550 bp, 14 predicted proteins | sample SalPonR1_A_D2_MG_FD_185695 | JGI IMG/M metagenome (GOLD analysis project Ga0209942, IMG submission 185695) | Salt pond soil microbial communities from South San Francisco under conditions of wetland restoration - Salt Pond MetaG R1_A_D2_MG... ... | reverse complement strand
AACAAAGGTTTTCTGCAAATCGACCTTGTCGATCAACAGATCTTCTTTCCGGGTGCCTGATTTCAAAATGTCGATGGCCGGGAATACGCGTTTATCCGCAATCTTTCGATCCAGAACAATTTCCGAGTTGCCGGTGCCTTTAAACTCTTCAAAGATAACTTCATCCATCCGGCTGCCCGTGTCGATCAGCGCAGTCGAGATAATGGTGAGCGAGCCGCCTTCTTCGATATTTCGGGCCGCACCAAAGAAACGTTTGGGCCGCTGCAGAGCGTTTGCATCCACACCACCAGTCAAAACTTTGCCCGACGACGGAACAACTGTGTTATAAGCCCTACCAAGTCTTGTGATTGAATCCAGCAAGATAACTACATCTCGTTTATGCTCAACCAAACGTTTGGCTTTTTCGATCACCATCTCAGCCACGGCAACATGGCGCGCAGCGGGCTCATCAAAGGTTGAGCTGATAACCTCACCCTTGACCGAGCGCTGCATGTCGGTGACTTCTTCAGGCCGTTCATCAATCAACAAGACGATCAAATAACACTCGGGGTGGTTCTTCTCGATGCTGTTGGCGATGTTTTGCAACAACACGGTTTTACCAGTCCGCGGCGGCGCGACGATTAGCGAACGCTGACCTTTGCCGATAGGCGCAACCAGATCAATCACACGCGAAGAACGGTCTTTGATCGTGGGGTCGTCGACTTCCATATTCAGCCGCTCATCAGGATAAAGCGGCGTAAGGTTATCAAACGCAATCTTGTGACGCGCGCGTTCGGGATCTTCGAAGTTAATCTGCTCTACGGTAGTCAGCGCGAAATAACGTTCTTGATCCTCTGGCGCGCGAATTTCGCCTTCGATAGTATCGCCAGTCCGCAAGGAATATTGGCGGATCGTATCCGGCGATACATAAATATCGTCAGGGCCGGGCAAGTAATTTGCCTCGGGCGAGCGCAAGAACCCAAACCCGTCTTGCAGCACTTCCAAGACACCGTCGCCATACACCGTCCATCCTTCATCAGCGCGTTCACGCAGAATCTGGAACATCATCTCGCCTTTGCGCATGGTCGAGGCATTCTCGATCTCAAGCTCTTCCGCCATGGCAAGAAGGTCTTTGGCGGCATGCGCCTTTAGATCAGAAAGATTGAGGCGGTCATCGGACATTATGGAAATCCCTAAGACACAAAATGCAAAGGCAATTGCCTGCGGATGTGTCATTGTCTGGTCTGGAAAATAGCTCACCCGGACGGGCGCTTGGGCCTACATAAACAGGCCATCGCCCGGAGTCAACGATCCTAGAAACGCACCACGACGGCGACAACAATCAGAACCATCAGAACCGTCGGAACCTCGTTCATCATGCGGTACTGGCGGCCGGTCAGGCTGTTCTGACTTACGGCAAATTCCTTCCGGCGCAGGCCCAGCCAATGATGAAACCACGTCATCCCCAAAATGCTGGCACCTTTGACATAAGGCCAGACCGCCCCCCAATCGACGATGCCGGGCGTCACAACCAAAATCAACCCAGCCCCCCACGATGCGATCATCGCTGGGTTCATGATCACCCGCAGTAATTTGTCTTCCATGACCTGAAAAACTTCATCACGGCTATCGCCTGGTATGGATTGTTCTGCGTGATAAACGAATAAGCGTGGCAAGTAGAATAGCCCGGCCATCCAAGAGATAACCGACATTATGTGAAATGCCTTAGTCCACGGATATAGCATAATTAGGAAATCGGTCATTCCAGAGCCCTCTTTGCTGACCTTTCTCTATAAATAAATATATAGATTAGAAAGGATGATGTTTTTTGTAGGGAGCTCAAGATCTGTGGATTAACACTTTGTCCCGGTTTTACTAACAAGCTTGGGGTTTCTGGGATAAAACCGGGGATATTCTTATTTTACCAACACTTACACGGAAAATTTGTTATTTTTCATAGGTTTGTGGATTTAAAACTTACTAAACCATGTGAATAAACCGTTGGGTTTTTCGGTGTAAATCACGCAAACCGTTGATCATCATTTTTTCCAAATCAACACATGAATGAAAGCCTGACAACGCAGTGAGACATACTCTCTTCGATTGATAAGTTGGATCGGTGTGGAATTATGGTGCGACTGTTCTTAAACACTCGTTAACATATCCAAGAGGTTATCCACATCATGTCGAAAATCGTACTGGCGTCGAGTTCGCAAATTCGCGCGCAGCTTTTGCAGAACGCAGGTGTGACCTTTGATGTCGTCCCGGCACGCGTGGATGAAGAAGGCTTTCGCGATGCCATGCTGGCAAGCGAGGCCAGCGCGCGCGACGTTGCCGATGGATTGGCTGAAATGAAGGCCCAAAAGGTCAGTGCCAAAAGACCAGATGATTTGGTCATTGGCTGTGATCAGGTTTTGAACTTTCAGGGCCAGTTGATCAGCAAATCAGACAGTCCCGATACCGCGATCGCGCAACTGCAAAAGATGCGGGGGCAGCGCCATGAGCTGTTGTCAGCCGCCGTGATTTGCGAAAATGGCAAGCCGATCTGGCGCCATGTTGGAGTGGCTCGCTTGATGATGCGCCCATTCTCGGATGAATACCTTGAAGCGTATGTAAATAGGAACTGGGAAAGTATCCAGCGATCGGTTGGCGCATATAAACTGGAAGAGGAAGGTGTACGGCTTTTCTCTCAGGTTCAGGGTGATTACTTTACAGTTCTTGGGCTGCCATTACTTGAGCTGCTATCTTACTTGACGCTTCGGGGGGATCTGGACGGATGAGTCACGATAAAATTCCGCTGGCGGGCGTGATAGGCTCGCCCATCGCGCATTCCAAATCACCGCAACTGCATGGTCATTGGCTTAAAGTGAATGGCTTAGCGGGTTTTTACATTCCGATGGATGTGGCAGCCGATGACTTAGAATCAGTTCTGCGCACCATGCCGAAAATGGGATTTGTTGGGGTCAATGTAACCGTCCCACACAAGGAAAAAGTGATGGAGCTGGCCGATCTGGTCACTGATCGTGCCACGCTGATCGGGGCTGCGAACACGCTGATCTTTCGCAAAGACGGCAAGATTCACGCTGACAACACGGATGGTTACGGTTTTATTCAAAACCTCAAAGAGAACGCCCCGAATTGGCGTCCCAAGGCTGGTCCGGCGGCTGTTCTGGGCGCTGGGGGTGCAGCGCGGGCCGTTGTTGCATCTTTACTGGATGCGGGCGTTCCAGAAATCATGATTTCAAATCGAACACGGGTCAGGGCCGAGGCATTGCAGGCCGATTTCGGCAGCCGCCTGACTGTAGTAGATTGGGTGCAAGCCGGAAACATGTTGGAAGACGCATTGACCGTGGTCAACACAACGTCGCTTGGGATGATTGGAAAACCGCCTTTGCGAGTGCCTCTTGATGGGCTGCGTCAAGAGGCTGTTGTCACCGATCTGGTCTATGCGCCCTTGAAAACCCGGCTCTTGCTTGAGGCGGAGAAAGCAGGCTGCGCCACGGTCGATGGTTTGGGAATGTTGCTATACCAAGCCATTCCAGGCTTTGAGCGCTGGTTTGGTGTCCGTCCTGTTGTCGACAGCGCCACGCGCGCGGCGGCTTTGCGATGACATTTTGTTTGGGTCTCACCGGATCAATCGGGATGGGCAAATCCACCACCGCCCGGATGTTTGCCGATGAAGGATGCGCTATATGGGATGCCGATGCCGCTGTGCATCGGCTGTATGCACGCGGTGGTGCTGCGGTTGAGATGATGCGCGACGCGTTTCCGGATGCGGTTGTGAATGGGTCGGTATCGCGGGAAAAGCTGAAAGAGATCATCGACAACGATAAGGCCGCGCTGAAACGCATCGAACAAATCGTTCACCCACTGGTGCAGTGTGACCGTGCCGATTTTATTTCCCAAAGCAACACCGACATTGTGGTTTTGGACATTCCTCTGCTGTTTGAAACAGGTGGAGATACAGAGGTGGATGCCGTTGCATGTGTCACTGTATCGCGCGAAAAGCAGCAAAACAGGGTTTTGGGACGTGGGACAATGACCCCCGAACAGTTTTTTGCGATCCGAGACAAACAGATGCCAAACGACGAAAAATGCCGCCGTGCGGATTTTGTGATTGAAACCGATACGCTTGAGCATGCACGCCTACAGGTTCAAGATATCGTCAAACAGATCAAGAACAGGCTGACTCATGCGTGAAATCGTTCTGGATACAGAAACCACCGGATTTGATCCGCATCAAGGAGATCGTATCGTCGAGATCGGCGCAATCGAGCTGTATAACCACATGCCGACGGGCCGGACATTTCATCAATACATCAACCCACAGCGTGATATGCCCTCTGAGGCGTTCCAAGTGCACGGGATCGGCCCAGACCTGTTGATCGAGCCGCGACCGCCGAAGCAGGGCGAAATTACCCTGAAAGACAAACCGCTATTTGCCGATATCGCACAAGGCTTTGTTGAGTTCGTGGCTGATGCCAAGCTGGTCATTCACAATGCGGCGTTCGACATGAAGTTTTTGAACGCCGAGTTAGGCTGGATGAAGTTTCCGCAATTGCCTTGGGAGCAGGCGATTGACACGCTGGACATGGCGCGGAAACGGTTTCCGGGGTCGCCTGCGTCACTGGATGCGCTGTGTCGCAGGTTTGCAATCGACAACGCGTCACGCACATTGCACGGCGCGTTACTTGACTCGGAAATTCTGGCCGAGGTGTATCTTGAGCTGATCGGCGGGCGGCAACCGGATTTCGCGTTGTCGGCAAACACGTCTGGAGAATCAGGTCAGACTGACAGCGATAGCGATTGGCGGCCACAGCAGCGGCCCAATCCTTTGCCTTCACGGCTGACTGAAAAAGAAAACGCCGCCCATTCCGAATTTGTTGACGGTCTGGGCGACGATGCGCTTTGGAAAAAGCTGGGCTAGATCAGCTGACGGGCTGATCTTTTTGTTCTGCTTGGGCCTCGGCCTGACGGCGAGTGATTTCGTTACGGTAAAGCTGCACGAAATCGATATTTTCAAGGTTCAGCGGTGGGAACCCACCATCGCGGGTGACATCGCTGATGATGCGGCGAATGAACGGGAACAACATCCGCGGGCATTCGATCATCAGGAACGGGTGCATTTGATCTTCTGGCACGCCTTCGATGTGGAACACGCCTGCATATTCCATTTCCAGAACAAATAACGCTTCTTCGCTACCCTTGTTCTTGGAATCCACGCGCAGCTTTACGATCACTTCATATTGGTTCTCGGTCGAGCGCTTCTTGGCGTCCAGATTGACACCCACTTGCATCTCGGGATTGACGTCACCACCAGTGCCGCGCTGGGATAGGACATTTTCAAAAGACAGATCGCGCACAAACTGTGTCAGCGTGCTCATCTTGACTTGCGGCTGCTGTTCGGCTGCGCCGTTTTCTTGTTCGGCCATGGGGTATCTCCGCTATGTAAAACTATTGGCGAAACGATTAGCAGGATGGCCCCGGGGCCTCAATGCTTTGTGGTCCAGCCTGAATTGCCTTGTGTTTTTGGCTGGTCATCGTCGACTTCATGATAATCTGCGTCGATAATGTCGTGTTTGCGGCCAGTCTGCGGATTATGTGGATGCTGCGGCCCGTTTGGCCCCATGTCAAAGCGTTGGACATGAACCCGCTTGCGGATAAAGTTAAACACCGCATGACGCACCGCCGGCACCAACAGCGCAAAGCCGATGGCATCAGTGAAAAATCCCGGCGTTAGCAAAAGCGCACCTGAAAACAGGATCATTGCGCCATGTGCCAGCGGCTCGGCTGGATTATCAAGATCCGAGAAGGACTGCCGAAGCTGTCCCATCGCCATCGCACCTTGCGTGCGCACCATCCAAGTGCCGATGACAGCGGTAATAACCACGATGCCAAGTGTTGGCCAAAGGCCAATGGCATCGCCCACTTGGATGAACAAGGCAATCTCGATCAGGGGGACGGCTATGAAGGCCAGAAGCAGCCACATTGCGAAAACTCCGTTTTTATGATGGCGTGCAAGGTGGACTTGACCGCGCCTGTCACCTACATAAGTGCGAGCAATGCACGATACCATGCCCCGCATGACAAGAGGTGTCCATGAATTCCCCCCTTATCCAACTTTTGGTTTTAGCCGGAATCGCGATTTTTTTGATTCTGCGATTGAAAAGTGTTTTGGGCACCCGCGATGGGTTTGAAGGCCCGCCGCGCAGTGAGCGCGCAGGTGCCGACGAACAACGCAGAGAGGCGTTCGAGGTAATCGACGGTGGCCCGGATTACGACATTCTGGACAACGTCCCCGAAGAATCCGATGCCGCAGAAGCATTGGCTGAAATGAAACGGGTTGAGCCGTCATTCGGGGTGGGTGAGTTTTTGCAAGGCGCGCGTGGCGCCTATGAAATGATCCTGATGTCGTTCGAGCGCGGAACATTGGAAGATGTCACGCCATTTCTTGCCGAGGATGTGTACGAGGCGTTTGCGCAAGTCGTTGACGCTCGTGAAGAGCAAGGCCTGACGATCGAAGCTGAGTTTATGGGCGTTCATGAAACCCGCTTGATGGGCGCGAATTTCGATAACCAGACCAACACCGCCGAGATCACCGTGCGGTTTGTAGGCGAGTTGATATCGGTGGTGCGAGACAGCAGCGGTGAAATTATCGAAGGCAAAGAGCGTCAACCAAAACGCCAGAAAGACGTTTGGACATTCGAGCGCGCTATGGGCACTGGTGATCCGAACTGGCGGCTTGTAGCCACGGGCGAATGATCCGGGGTCTGTGGGCGGTTGCAGCTATTTGGCTGTCCTGCGCGGGCAGCCTTTCAGCGAGTGGCCAAGAGACGACCCATAGACTGCTAAGTTTCGATGATCTGGATGGCTGGACCGAAGACAACCACACGCGCGCGTTGGATGTTTTTCTGAACACATGCCCGGACATGAAAACCCCGGATTGGCGGTCCTTATGCGCTTTGGCCCAGCAAAAACCGGATGCGAAAGCGTTCTTTGAACTGTTTTTTCGGCCCATCGTGATCGAAAATGACAAGGATGCGCTGTTTACCGGGTATTTCGAACCCGAGTTGAATGGATCATTGCAACCGTCAGCGCGTTATCGTTATCCGGTCTACCGTCAGCCACCAGAAGCAAAGGCGATATCGCCGTGGCTAAGCCGCCGTGAGATCGAAACCGGTGACACGATGCGCGGCCGGGGGCTTGAGATTGCTTGGGTCGATGACCCGGTTGAGCTTTTCTTTTTGCAAATCCAAGGATCGGGACGCATTCGTTTGCCGGATGGGCATGTGATCCGCGTTGGCTACGGTGGAAAGAACGGGCACAATTACAAATCCGTAGGGGTCGAGATGGTTCGGCGTGGTATTTACAAGGTGCATCAGGTATCTGCCACCGTGATCAAGAACTGGGTGCGGCGTAACCCGGTTGAGGGCCGCGAACTCCTGTTTCACAACCCGTCATATGTTTTCTTTCGGAAGGTCGATCGTGTCTCGGCTGACGAGGGGCCGCTTGGGGCGATGAACAGGTCCGTTACAGCCGGCCGAACTGTTGCTGTTGATCCTGCTTTTGTTCCACTGGGCGCGCCTGTATGGATTGAAAAAGGCGGTGCCAATCCGATCCGCCGCTTAATGGTCGCGCAAGATACAGGATCGGCGATCAAGGGGCCGCAGCGGGCGGATATTTTCTTTGGCACTGGCGATGCCGCTGGCCGCGCGGCAGGGAAGCTGCGCGATCCGGGCCGCATGGTTGTTCTGATGCCCATACAGCGCGCCTTTGCCATGCTGACCGAGACGCTGCCGTGACCCGCCGCCGTCTCAAGCCCGAAGAATTGGACCTTTGGCGCAAGGTCGCCCAGACAACCGAGAAGCTGCACCCCGAGCGAAAACACAAAGAGTCACCGCTGCCCAAGCCAACTCCGACCAAGCCTAGCAAGACAAGGATTGAGGGTTTCGATCTGGGCCAAAAGGCTGATCCGGCCCGTCGTGACCATGATATCGCCCCCGATATTTCGCAGACCATGGCGGCACAGCCTGTGCGCATGGATAAAAAGACTTTCGGCAAGCTGAGGCGTGGAAAGGTCGTGCCCGAGGGCAAGCTTGATCTGCATGGCATGACCATGGATCAGGCGCACCCCGCGTTGATGGGCTTTGTCCTGCGGGCTCATGACAACAACAAACGGCTGGTTCTGGTGGTCACCGGCAAGGGCAAATCGCGCGATGAGGGTGGCCCAATTCCAACGCGCCGGGGTGTCTTACGCCATAATGTGCCGCAGTGGCTTTCGGCTCCACCATTGTCGGCTGTCGTCTTGCAAGTGACCGAAGCGCATCTAAAGCACGGTGGCGGCGGCGCGTATTACGTTTACCTACGACGCCGCCGCTAAAAGCGGTCGCGCGCGAGCGATGCCGATTGCCATCATCACGCTGGCAAACAGGAAATACCCGGCGACGCCAAGATATTGCGCTTCGATTCCAAGGCCAAGATCTATGCTAAGCCCTGTAATGCCCGGCCCAATCGCCGACCCAAGCACCATGATTGCCGCCGCCATCGCCTTGATCGAACCCAGATGCTTTGTGCCATAGAACTCGGCCCAAAACGCATTGGGTAGGGTCGTGTTCATCCCGGTGGTCAGTGCTAAAAAGAAAAAGCCCAAAAACGTGGTGAACGGGCCATTTGCAACGGCGAAAAAGACAAATGCCGCAACCATCGGCAATTGCATGAATGGGATCAGGCGCGCCGTACCTATCTTGTCCAAGGCCCAGCCAGACAGCACCATCGCGGCAATGGAAACACCGGTATAAAATGGGAACATAGCAACCAGTTCAACATGCGCGATGCCTTTGACGTCGGCAAAATGCACCTGATGGAAGAAAAACGCCGTGTTGAATGCGGGTGGCCCCAAAAGCGCGGGCACCATGAACCAGAACAGAAACTGACGCAAAGTTTCGCTGCGGGTCCAATGCCGATCAGACATGCCAACCGACAGACTGAGCCGTGCCATGGATTGTGGCGTGCGCTCGTGGCGCAAGAGCCCTAGCAACAAAGGAATGCCGCAAAGCGCGATGATGGCGGCCAGCCCCCACAACAGGCGCCAATCATGGTGGATCATCAGCGCCACAAAGATCAGCGGCAATAGGGCCTCACCCACCGCAAACCCCAGTGTTGCAACTGATAGCGCCTTGCCTCGGGTTGCGATGAACCATCGCGACATGGCCACAACCGCAATATGGCTGGTCATCCCCTGACCGCAAAATCGCAAGGCAAAAATGACAAGCGGCAAAAGCCACCAGACAGGGTTGACCGCCATCGCGAAACAGGCCAGCGCCAGAAAGCCCAGAACAACCGGCCCAAGGCTACGCACTCTGAACCTGTCAGTCAGCCCCCCGGCCCAAACCATAAGCACAGCCGATGCCCCGGTGCCAAGCGTGTAAATCCCACCCCATTGGCCGTGCGACAGACCAAACCCTTCGCGAATTTCACCCGCAAAAACCGAGATAAAAAAGGTCTGGCCAAAACTGCTGAGAAAGGTCAGCAGAACCCCGGCAGATAGCCAGGGCGCATTGTCACGAAGGAAGGTAAACAAGTACATTCCCTTTGGTCGGATGAAACGCGGGCGAAAGGAAGAAGATTTTGCGTTTGGTCAGGAATAAAGCCTGACCACAGCCGCCTGAGCCCAACTGGTTCAACAAGCGTTTGGACGGTTCAAATCCTGTCAGCGTCGGCTTTCGAAAACTCGGAGATCAGCGATTTGATCACCATAGCCAGATAGATCGCGGACATTGCCACAAGGGTCACCCATTCAAACAAGACCAGCGCCGCGGTGACCAGCAGAATACAGAAAACGGTTAGCCCAAGGGTATCACGCGAAAACCGTAGCGCCTTAGGCGACACGGTGGCAACCCGGCTGGTCATCAGCAGGCCTATGAATAGCAAATAGGCGCATAGTAAAAATCCGGGCATATAGGGCCTGTCGGCAAAGGCAAAGGCCAGATACATAGGCGCCAGTGCCAGCAGCGCGCCAGCCGGGGCCGGAACCCCGGTGAAATGTGTGCCGCCCGTGTCGCTATCCGCGTTGCGGGACTGCACGTTGAACCGGGCCAAGCGCAGCACGCAGCACAGGGCAAAGGCCAAAACCGTGCTCCAGCCCAAGCTGCCCATGCCTTGCAACCCCCAGAAATACAGGACCAATGCCGGGGCGACGCCGAAATTCAGAAAATCCGCCAGCGAATCCAGTTCCGCGCCAAAGTCACTATCGCTGCCGACAAGGCGGGCGACGCGGCCATCCAGCCCGTCAAGGACCGCAGCGAGGATGATCAGATACACGGCGCCGACATAATGACCCTGCATCGCAAAGCGGATCGCGGTCAGCCCGGCGCAGATCGCGCCAAGCGTCATGATGTTTGGCAGCAGCCGCACAAATGTCATATCCGTCAAAGATTTACCCGGTGGGTGTATCATGGGGGATCAGGCCTGTTTTTGTTCTTTCAGGTCGGCCAGTATGGTTTCCCCGGCGATCATCGTCTGGCCCACACGAACAAGGGGGTCGACCCCTTGAGGCAGGTAGACATCAAGCCGGGATCCAAACCGGATCAGCCCGAACCTTTCGCCAGACATTACACGATCTGACGGTTTTACGAAACAAACAATCCGACGCGCCACGAGGCCCGCAATCTGAACCACGACAATATCGCGCCCGTCATCCCGGCGGATCACAAGGCTGTTGCGTTCATTGTCGCTGCTGGCCTTGTCCAGCGAGGCGTTGAAAAACTTGCCGGGGCGATACGACACAGCGGTAATCCCGCCTGCGACCGGCGCGCGGTTGATGTGGCAGTTGAACACCGACATGAAGACACTGACACGGGTCAGCGGGGTGTCTGGCAGGCCCAGTTCAGACGGGGGAACGGCAGGCTCGATCAGTGACACGATGCCATCGGCGGGGCTGAGGACAAGGCTATCACCCTGAGGCGACACGCGTTCGGGATCGCGGAAAAAGTAATAACACCAGATGGTCAGCCCAACCCCGACCCAGCCCAGAACATCCCAGATCAGGAACAACACCAGCGTGATCGCCGCGAAAATGGCGACAAACTTGCGCCCCTCGGGATGCATGGGTTTGACGAAGGTGGAAAGCATATTCATGGGACGCCCCGCTGACTTGGATCAGCGCGAGATACGCGAAAAATCGGGCTTTGCAAAGATCTTACAAAGCGTGGAGAGGCGTGGAGCCCCTGTGCCTGATTTCGTCCCGGAACGGCGAAAAAACTTGTCTGTATCACGTCGGTGGGGTTTGGGGGGAATGGTACGGATCGTACAAAGTCTAGAATTTGATCAACAGATGGATGTCTACCATGTCGAAAAACTTGGCTTATCTTTAGAATCAAAGGCGACTCGCACTTTGCATTTCCCGACATGATTGCATTAGTATAACGAAAATGTCTGAGGGTAGCCAACTTGCGTTACGTGATATTCTGTGACGAGTCTTCCGAGAAGGGAACTTATTATTCAAATTTCTATGGTGGCGCTGTTGTTTTGGAGCAAAAGCGCCAAGAAATTGAAGGGGCATTACAAAGTATC
>Ga0209942_1001740_pt1 | contig 11558 bp, 8 predicted proteins | sample SalPonR1_A_D2_MG_FD_185695 | JGI IMG/M metagenome (GOLD analysis project Ga0209942, IMG submission 185695) | Salt pond soil microbial communities from South San Francisco under conditions of wetland restoration - Salt Pond MetaG R1_A_D2_MG... ... | reverse complement strand
AAATACTGGTGGTTTTATTGGTACTCATTCTACACAATCAACTCTGTTAAATGGTAATTACTGGGATACGGAAAATAGTGGCTTGGCGGACGGGATTGGTGACGGGCCCTCTGATGGTGTGACAGGCTCCAGACGGCCGAAATGACAGGGGATGAAGCAGAGGTTAATATGACGGCTTTTAACTGGGTGGATATCTGGATTACTTCGGCGGCAAACTATCCTGTGTTGCGCTGGCAGATCACGGAATAAAAAAAGCTCAATCTGTATGAACAAATTGAGCTTTTGTAAAATGGAGCGGGAAATCCCGAAGCATCGGGACGCCCTTCCGAAATGGAGCGGGAAACCGGATTCGAACCGGCGACCTTCTCGTTGGCAACGAGATGCTCTACCACTGAGCTATTCCCGCAAATGAAATAATTTCAAATGCTTTAAAACAAAGCTATAAATAATGAGATGGCTTTGAATCAAGACTTAAAATATAAAGCGAAGTCAGGTTCATTTTCAACACTATTTTCGAATTTTCTTTAATACTTTTTCTGATGATATTCTCTTCTTTATTGAGCTGTCATCAGGGATCTTCGGGCGGTCACGAATGTTATCGACCACACAGATAAACCCCAGTGGTTGCCCGTTGTCTGCATGAAACTGATGAATGGTTTCAGGTGAAATATAGACCACATCGTGCTCTTGAATACGCTGGAGCTCATTATCAAGAATCACGCTGCCGCTGCCTCTGATGATAATCACGCTATGCGTATGCTGATGCTGTTCGAGTGATGAGTATCCTCCAGGCTTAATTTCAAAATAACGGGTTTCAACATTCAGGCCCTGAGATTCATCTTTAAGTAAAGTATACCGGTGAATATCCTTAAAATTTTGAGTGTCTGTCTTATACTCCTTTTTCTCAATATTTTTCCAGTTGTATCCTGTCGACTTAATAACTTTTGAGCTGTTCTTCATACCAGTTCCTCCTGGAATATTTTTGTTGCATACTCAATGCCATCAGGATGTTCGTAAAGACTGCCGCCGATTAAAAAGATAGTATTGCTACCGTATAACTTTTTAAAACTTCTGACTGAAGTAAGCTTAATACCGCCTGCAGGTACCGGAAAAGAGGTGTTAAACGGAAATGTCTGATCAGTTAGGGTTTTGTGCAAGTGACTGCATTCATCTCGGGTAAAATTGAACCTACCACCAGGGTTCGGAAATATTACGGCATCGGCACCCAAAGCACGCCATATTTTTCCGTAGTAGAGACTCATCGAAATCCCGCTTGATTTGTGTGTAACTAACGATCCCGAAAAGGACGGGTGAGCCATAACCGGACAGTTATATCTATTCCGAATATCTGAAATAAGAGATAACCCTGTGAGTTGCGGACAAACAAGCACTCCGTGAGCCCCATTTTCAAGAGCCATTTCAACTTGGTCGAGGGCGATGGCGGGGTTTCCCGTGATGTTTGGGAAGTAGAGTGTTTTTTTGCCAGATTCCTCAAAAGATCCGCGAATTGCTTCAGTGCAGGCTTTTACACGGGCTTCAAAGCTTGCGGAGGGCTGGTCTGCCAATCCATGGTCGTCTTTTATAATGTCAATTCCACCCCTTGCAAAATGAGAGGCTCGCCTGGCAAGTTCTTCCGGTGATAGACCTATAGGTTTTAAAGCAGTGCAGCTTAAAGGCCTGTTATGAACATCCGCCATTTTTCTGATTCCATCAATACCAAATGCGGGGCCCTTAAACAGATTTTCAAATAGACTATTTGATACGTCTGTTACTTTAATATCGGTGTATAGTGAAATATTGCCGTAGAGAATGTTTAGAAATTGAACGATATCACGCCCAATTAATAAAAGAGGAAATTGAACTTTTACTTGCCACAACCCATCCTGCAGTTGCATTACCGACAACAGTTCCGGGATAGAGGATTGTACCTGTTTTGGAACAGCTGAGAGTGGCATTTCTACAGATTGCTCTACTGAAGCTTTCTCAGCTTTCTCCCGTGCTTCATGCTCTGTAGTTGCTGCTATCTGGTAGACAATATCAAAATGTGAGGGAGAGGAAGACATATCTATTTCATGATCGATTCTGAACGTTTTGGTCCAGTAGAAACGATTGTAAAGGGTACTCCCGTCTGATCTTCAATAAACTGAATATAGTTTTTGGCATTTTCAGGCAGATCTTCAAACCTGGTGATATCTCTTGTAGACTCATTCCAGCCTTTAAATGTTCTGTATACGGGGGTAGCTTTTTCAAGCTCTTCGGCACCGTGTGGGAACACCGTTGTTCGCACTCCATTCATTTCATAATGAGTACAAACTTTAATCTCATCGAAATCATCAAGAACGTCCATTTTGGTGATTGCCAGTTCATTAAATCCGTTCACCCGTACTGCATAGTTAAGAGCCACCAGATCAAGCCAGCCACATCGCCGGGGTCGTCCTGTGGTTGCTCCGAACTCCTGACCGTTTTTACGGAGTTTTTCACCATTTTCATCGTCCAGTTCTGTTGTAAACGGACCGTTTCCTACTCGTGTACAGTACGCTTTGGTAATGCCGATTACGTGTGTGATGGCTAAAGGAGGAATGCCACTGCCGGTACAGGCCCCACCTGCAGTGGGGCAGGATGAAGTTACATATGGATATGTTCCATGATCAACGTCGAGCAGGGTTCCCTGGGCTCCTTCAAGAAGGATAGGTTTTTTTGCCTGGTAGGCATCGTGGAGGATTTCTGAAGTATTGCAGATGTAAGGCTTAACGTATTCAACAGCTTCGCGCAGCTCATTAATCATGTCGTCAGGATCAATCGGTTCCTCATTATGAACTTTGATTAATGCTTTATTGATGTCTTTTAAATTTGTGGTGATTTTCTTTGACAAGCTGTTAAAATCAAGTAGATCCTGCATCCTGATTCCCACGCGTGCTACTTTGCTCACATAAGCCGGGCCAATACCTCTTCCGGTTGTGCCAATGGCTTCACTGCCACGGCTTTTTTCCTTTACCTGGTCAAGTTTCTTATGATAGGGGAGGATCAGATGGGCTGATCCACTTATGTACAGTCTCTCTTTCAGATCTACACCAAGCTCCTCAACTTCCTTTATTTCTTTCATTAGAGCGATAGGGTCTATAACCACGCCATTACCTATCACGCATTTTGAGTTGCCATTGAACATTCCCGATGGAATCAGGTGAAGAACAATGGTTGTGTCATCAAACTTAAGAGTATGCCCTGCATTTGCGCCGCCCTGATAGCGAACTACATATTCAGCTTCAGCGCTGAGCAGGTCCACAATTTTCCCTTTTCCTTCATCGCCCCACTGAGCGCCGATCACAATTCGTGTTGCCATATCTTTGCAAAAAAAAGGAGGTGTTTCTTACACCTCCATTGGTTAAAATTATATGAAGAGTAAAAAATTAACTGCTGAATGATTTTTCAGCTTCACTCACAGAATCGAACTGCTTAAATACAGAGGCCAGCTGAGTAATTTCAAGCAGTTCTTTAATTTTGTCTGAATGGTTTGCTATTCGCAGATCACCACCCGCTTTTCGCAGGGTCGTAAGGCTGGAAATGAGCATTCCAAGTCCTGAAGAATTCATGAACTTTACTTTTCCGAGATCAATGATCACGTTTGCTTTCCCTGAACTGATAAGTTCGTGAAGCTTTTCGTTAAGGCTAACAGCATCGGGTCCGCCGATAACCTTGCCTTCAAACTCAATAACTGCATAACTGTTTCTTTCAGAAGTATTAAAGCTCATGAATGTACCTTTTCTTCGTTTTTTTGTTTATTTCTCTTTTGCTCTTAAGGCTCGTTTTTCGAGCTCAACCACAAGTGAACTTGCGACAAAGAGAGAACTGTAAGTCCCTAGAATCACTCCAAGTACGAGAGCAAAAGCAAACCCTTTCAACACCTCACCTCCAAAGATAAACAGCACAGTAACTACAAACAAGGTAGTGACGGATGTTATCACCGTACGGCTAAGTGTATCGTTAAGGCTCTTGTTAACCATGTTGGTAAACTCCATGGTTTTGTACACGATTGAGTTTTCCCTGATACGGTCAAAAACAACCACGGTATCGTTCAGCGAATAACCAACAATAGTTAAAAATGCGGCAATAATGGCCTGGTCGATACTTACGTCAAATGTAGAAAACTGAGACATGATCGTGAATATTCCCAAAACAATGAGTACATCGTGAGCAAGTGCTGCAATGGCTCCTGCAGAGTAGTACCACCCTTTAAAACGAATAAAGATGTAAATAAAGACAACGGCCAAAGCAAAGATGATGGAGTAGAGCGCTCCAATCTTCAGGTCTTCAGCAAATCGCGGACCTACGAGATCTGTCTTTTCAATAGTTACTTCATTTCCCGGATAAAGGGAACTGAAATTTGAAAGCATCAGGTCCCGGGTTTGGGTGATGTTCATTTGAGTATCAACCCGAATGAGAATTTCCCTCTCGGAGCCAAAAAGCTTGATCTCAGGTGTGGTTCCCAATGGTTCACTCAGCGCAGAACGCATTTCTACAACATTAACCGGCTCTTCAAACTCAAAGACGAACTCCTGTCCGCCTCTGAAGTCAATACCGTAGTTAAGTCCGAACGTGAAAATTGCTATGACTGATGCAACAATCAGTGTGCCTGAAAAGAAGTAGGCAACGTTGTGCATCCTGATAAAATCGAAATTTGGTGTTTCAAACCATCTCATAATAAATACCTTTTTTGTGATTTAAATTGATTAACCGAAGTTTACTTTAGCTGCTTTATCGCGGGTGAGATAGTCAACAATAACCCGTGTAATAACAATAGCGCTAAAGAGTGAGGCCACAATACCGGCCATAAGCGTAACGGCAAAGCCTTTAATAGGGCCAACGCCAAAGCTGTAGAGAATGATACCCACAAAGAACGTGGTAACGTTGGCATCCACAATTGCACTCATAGCGTTAGAGTACCCATTTTCGATTGCAGCCCTGATGGTTTTACCTCCCCGCATCTCTTCACGTATCCGGTCAAATATCAGCACGTTCGCGTCTACCGCCATACCAATGGTAAGCACAATACCTGCAATGCCCGGCAGAGTGAGTGTGGCATTAAACGCAGCCAGTATTCCCAAAATAAAGATGATATTTATGATAAGTGCCAAATCGGCGATTCCCCCCCCCGTTCGGTAGTAGACAATCATAAAAATCGCTACAACGGTGAGTCCAAACAGCGTTGAGTAGAGTCCTGCATTAATAGAAGCTTCACCAAGAGAAGCACCAACAGTTCGTTCCTCAATAATATCAAGAGGAGCAGGCAGTGCACCCGACATCAAAATATTAACCAAATCCTCAGCTTCGGTCAGTCCGCCCAGGCCCGAAATAGACGAGCGTCCGTTATTGATTTTAGACCGAACGGTTGGGTAAGAGTAGACATATCCATCCAGTACAATAGCAACCGGTTTACCAATGTTTGCTCCTGTGATTCGTGCCCAGCGTCTTGCTCCTTCAGAATCCATATTCATAGATACTTCAGGCACGTTCGTAGCGGGGTCAAAAGCAACTCTCGCTTCAGAAATTACGTCACCTGTGAGTTCAATCTGATCACGTACAGCAATCATTTCGTAAAGCTCCAGGCCGCTGTCTGTTGCAAACGGCTGTGCTCCCCAGAGCAGTTCCATGTTTCGGGGAATCATCTCCTGAACCTCTTCCTGCGACATCCAGTAGTTAACTGTGGCAGTATCGGTTTCAGCAGCATAGCCAAAAGAGTATTGATTGGTACCTCTCAGGTCGAATACTTCGAGAAGATTTGGTATTTCGTCTTCATCATCCATAACGGCAGCAGAGTCGGCAGCTGTGGTATCTTGCTGCTCCTCTTCAAGCATATTGCTGAAATACTGGGCAATCTGCTCTTTCGCACTGTTAATCTCTTCCGGTTCGGGTGTAAGCCTGAACTCAAGCCGGGCTGTTCCTCTCAGCAGATCACGAACACGCTGTTCATCATCTACACCAGGCAATTCAACGACAATTCTGTTAGAACCCTGCTGCAAAATAGATGGTTCTGTAACGCCAAAACGGTCAACCCGGGAGCGAATAATCTCCATCGCGCGGTCCACGGCTGCAGCTTGCTGATTTTTGAGATAGGTGGTGATTTCTTCGTTGGTTGAACGTCGGGTAATTTCAGCTGCGTCTGATCTGAAATACCGGCTGAGCATCGCTTCAGAGTCGCGAGACTCAAATTCCGCGACAAATTCGTCGATAAAGTCGGTACGGTTTTCAAATGCTCTTTCCCGCGCAACATCAATGATTTCTTCGAGATACTCATCAGAGTAATCCCCGGCGAGTTCAGAAACGAGCTGAGCCGTTCCAACCTCAAGAGTTACATACATTCCTCCCTGAAGATCAAGACCAAGAGAAAGTGCATTTTCACGTGTTTCCTGTAATTCTGCACGGTTTTCGCTTTGATACTGAACGCGCTCGGCTTCAGTCATACTTTCCATGTGCCTCTGCTCCAGGCTCCATTGTATAGTGGGGAACAGGTAGTAGAGGGTCAGTCCGAGAAAAAGGACGATCGTACCTATTTTAAATCCGTTATTTTGTTTTTTCATAGTCTGTTTTGCTGCAATGTTTAAGATGTTGAGTAAAAACTGTCTGATTCCTGATGCAAATCAAGCTAAGTGCTGATCAATCACAGACAGGCTTTTTGTAGAATGGATTGATTGGGCCAGCTGTTCAAAAAAACAGCAGGCAAAAAATAAGCGTTAGGGAGAATGGATACTGTAACCGCTGATTAAAGGGACTACAACCACGGTTGGCGGCTGGTACGGTGTGGTTATTTTTGTTGATAAATGCGGCTTGAGTGCTGGTTTTGATGTAAAACCAGGGGTTACCGGAAAAATGGTTTTTGATGGGAGCCATTTACTCACGGTCTGAAACAGGTCTGGAATAACGGCCAGCTGACCTGTATTGTGCGAATTAAAAACGCTCCATTGATCAATCAGAAGAGTAGACATTCTCTGGTCAGCGCCGTCACTAAATGGTATGCCCAGATTGAACCTGAATTTCTCTTTATGATTGGCGATCAGTTCTGATGCCTGTTTTACAAGAACCTCAAAATTTTGCGAGTGGCTGGGCAGTTCAAGAATTGTATTACGAAGATCCTGTTCAGATCGGCTGTCTGATGATATAACGTTATGGCTAAGCCAGTTTGTAAATGCAGCTTTCTTTGCCTGGCTTGAAAAAGGAATTGCCAAATGTCCAATCAAACTGAATATAATCAGCCCGCATAGAAATGGTTTGGCGATATGGTTTTTTTGTACTTTCATCAGACTTTCAAAAATAGGGAGAAAGCAGACTGATGACAAGCGGTAATTTCAGGGGTTTAAATATGTTGTATGTAGCATCAAACAGCTTCTTTAGCTATCGGCCATAGCCGGTTTTCGACCGAGCTCTTGTTTCAGGAACTGACCTGTGTGGCTCCGGGACTGTTTTGCTATATTTTCGGGAGTGCCTTCGGCAATAATTTCACCACCACCATCACCTCCCTCGGGTCCCAGGTCTATAATCCAGTCTGCTGCCTTGATTAAATCAAGGTTGTGTTCAATAACCATTACGGTATTTCCTTTGTTAACAAGCTTTTGAAGAACATCAACCAGCATACGCACATCCTGGAAATGGAGCCCTGTGGTTGGCTCGTCCAAAATATATAGTGTATTTCCGGTACCCACCTTCGAAAGCTCTCGCGAGAGTTTGATTCGCTGTGCTTCTCCGCCGCTAAGTGTGGTACTCGACTGACCCAGGGTAAGGTAGCCAAGCCCTACAGAGTTAAGTGTTTTAAGTTTTCTTTTGATGGAAGGAACTGAATCAAAAAATGCTTCTGCCTCACTAATCGGCATTTTCAATACATCGGATATGTTTTTACCCTTATAGTGAATTTCCAGAGTTTCACGGTTGTAACGCTTTCCATTACACTCCTCACAATCCACATACACGTCGGGCAAAAAGTTCATCTCAATTTTCCGAACACCGTCTCCGTTACACGCCTCGCACCGGCCTCCCTTAACATTAAAAGAAAACCTTCCCTGATCGTACCCGCGGATTTTGGACTCCGGCAGCTCTGCAAAAAGCGAGCGGATATGATCAAACACTTTCGTGTATGTTCCCGGGTTCGAGCGTGGTGTACGGCCAATAGGGCTCTGGTCGATCGAAATAATTTTATCAAGGTGTTCAATTCCCTTAATCGCTTTATAGGGGAGGGGAACATCTTTCGACCTGTAAAACTCGTTCGAGAGAATAGGTGTGAGGGTTTGGTTGATGAGAGAGCTTTTACCGCTGCCGCTCACCCCGGTCACGCCAATAAATGTACCCAAAGGTACTTTTAAATTTACCTTTTTTAGATTGTGTCCGGTGGCTTCTTTGATGATGAGCGATTTCCCGTTTCCCTTTCTTCGTTTGGCAGGTACGGGGATCTCCTCTTCATCCCTCAGGAATTTTGTAGTCATTGAGTCCGGGTCCAGCTCTTCAGGCTTTCCTTCAGTTACAATATAGCCACCCTCAGTACCTGCTCCCGGCCCAAGATCCACCACGTAATCAGCGTGCTCAATGGTTTCGCGGTCGTGTTCCACAACAATTACGCTGTTTCCTAAATCGCGAAGCGTCTCCAGCGATTTAATCAGCTTAATGTTATCGCGCTGATGGAGGCCGATACTCGGTTCATCTAAAATATAAAGTACACCTACAAGCTGGGTTCCGATCTGCGTGGCCAATCGGATTCGCTGTGCTTCGCCACCGCTCAATGTTTGGGCTTCGCGATTGAGGGTAAGATAGTTAAGCCCTACGTTAAGCAAAAAATCCAGCCGGTCAATGATCTCTTTAATTACCTGCTGGCCAATCGTTCGCTGGCGTTTAGTGAGGTTCAGGCTGCCAATCGTTTTTCTCAGCGTATCGATGTCCAGGTTTACCAACTCTTTTATCGAATAACCGTCTACCTTATAAGAGAGTGCCTCCTTATTAAGGCGTCCTCCGTCACATTTCGGGCACGTTATTTTTGAAAGGTATGCTTTCGCTTTATCACGCTGTTTGTTTGATTTACTCTCTTCGTACTGTTCGCGTATCATCTGTCTCAAACCGGAAAAGCGATGCTTGTAGGTTACATTATTATTCTTGAAATCGTATTTCACATTAAATTTTTTATCACCACCTCCCTCAAAAAGCAGCTCAATCGCTTCATCAGGATATTTGTTGATAGGTGTATCAAATTCCACGCCAACTGTATCCAAAACAGATTGAAGCTGTTTGAAAGCAAAGATATCCCTGGGCTCACCTAAAAAACGAACGGCACCTTCAGAAATAGATTTTTCCGGATTTTGAATTACGAGGTCGCGGTTTACATCATATCGGTACCCAAGCCCATTACACGCTTTGCAGGCTCCGTAGGGTGAGTTGAAAGAGAAGAGGTTGGGAGCAGGATCTTCATAGGAAAGGCCGCTTTCCGGATCATACAAATTTTTGGAGTATACTTTATCGTTGAGTTCGCCGTCGCTGTTCTGCACAGCAAGGATGAGGTTCCCATCTGCCATTTCGAGCGCAAGATGAACACTCTCTGAGATACGATTTCTACTCTTTTCTGAAATAACAAACCGGTCCACAACCACCTCGATATTGTGGGTTTTATAGCGATCCAGTTTTATTTCACCCTCCAGGTCGATAAGCTCGCCATCTACTCTCGCTTTGATGTATCCCTGTTTCTGCATCTGATCGAACAGTTCGCGATAGTGCCCTTTTCTGCCGCGAACAACCGGAGCCAGGCAGTATGCTTTGGTGCCTTCCGGTATCTCCATTATAGCCTCAAAGATCTGGTCGGAGGTCTGTTTTTCCATTTTATTACCGGAAATGTATGAGTAGGGAACGCCTGCACGAGCATAGAGCAGACGCAAAAAGTCATAAATTTCAGTAACGGTACCTACTGTAGACCGCGGATTGCGATTTGTTGTTTTTTGATCAATGGAGATGACTGGCGACAACCCGTCGATAAAGTCTACGTTTGGACGCTCCATCATGCCCAGAAACTGTCGAGCATAGGCAGAAAGTGACTCCAAGAACCGGCGCTGTCCCTCTGCATAGATTGTATCAAATGCAAGACTCGACTTACCGGAACCAGAAAGGCCGGTCATCACCACAAGCTTTTCTCGGGGGAGGTTGATATCGATATTTTTTAGATTGTGCTCTCGGGCGCCTTTAATTACAATATGCTGTTGCAAAACGGGTGTATGATAAATTAATTATTACTGCGAATTACCCTGCTGATGGGTATGATTCTTCCACAAAACAAGCCTTCAAAATACAAAACCTTTCTGCGAAGCTCACGTTCCGGTATGATTAAAATTTTGACTAAGAATGGCCTAATACCGGACGAAACAATAAACTTTTTATCAAAGTGAGGAAACATGCTTATATTATAAGTCTTTTTAAAATCACAAATGCAAAGCCGAAAACAGACCATGAGTACTTCTGCCAAAAAAGTGAACAGACTTGAAATTCCCGATGTGATCGAAGGTGAGGGGTGGCATCCGCTGTCGTGGAACAGCAAACAGATTGATCAGCTCCCTGCATATCCTGACACAAAAGAGCTTGAAAACTCATTTAAGGAACTGAAGAACCTTCCTCCACTGATTACTTCCTGGGAAATTGAAGCTCTGAAAAGCAAACTTGCAGAAGTATCCCGTGGAGACGGCTTTTTACTGCAGGGTGGCGATTGTGCCGAAACGTTTAAAGACTGCACATCCCCGAAGCTGGTAAACATGCTGAAAGTAATGCTGCAGATGAGCTTTATCATGATTCATGAAATGGGAATTCCCATTATCAGGCTGGGCCGAATTGCCGGGCAGTATGCAAAGCCCCGTTCGCAGGACTTTGAAGTAGTGAACGGAGAGAAAATGTTGAACTATCGGGGTGATCTGATCAACAGCTATATTCCCGATGCTGAAGCCCGCCAGCCCGATCCCAAAAGACTTGTTGAAGCGTATCAAAAAGCAGCTCTTTCACTCAATTTCCTGCGTGCTTTAAGTGATGAAGGCTTTGCCGATCTGCAGCACCCGGAACAGTGGGAACTCGATTTTATGAAGAATAACGAGTTCTATAAAGAGTATGAGGAGATGGTGAGCTCTATCAACAAAACCATCAAATTTATGGACACCATTACTCCCAATCGGTTAAATACAACTCATAAGGTCGACTTTTATACCTCACACGAAGCTTTGAATCTCTTTTATGATTCGGCTCAAACCCGCAGAGTGCCAAGAAAACACGGCTGGTTTAACCTAAGTTCTCACCTGGTATGGCTTGGCAACCGTACACAGCAGCTCGACGGCGCCCACATCGAATATTTAAAAGGTATACAGAATCCCATAGGTATTAAGGTAGGCCCGCCTTTTGATTTGGACAACCTCCTGTCGCTGCTGGATACGCTGAATCCAAGCCATGAAGCAGGTAAAATCGTACTCATTACCCGCATGGGCCACAAACAGGTTCCAAAACACCTCCCTACATTTATTCGTGCTGTAAAGCAGAACGGCCATCCGGTTGTTTGGAGC
>Ga0209942_1001737_pt1 | contig 11572 bp, 7 predicted proteins | sample SalPonR1_A_D2_MG_FD_185695 | JGI IMG/M metagenome (GOLD analysis project Ga0209942, IMG submission 185695) | Salt pond soil microbial communities from South San Francisco under conditions of wetland restoration - Salt Pond MetaG R1_A_D2_MG... ... | reverse complement strand
TATTGGCAAGGGTTTCTAAAGAATTATCCATAAACCAGCTTTTACTCTGGCCTTCCAGTTCGTACTCCTTAACCTCCAACACCTGTTCTACCTCATCAAAACTTAACGCAAGATGTACTAATAAGTTAACCTCCTTATTCTTAAAAAATGTGGTTAGTGTCTTCAGTTTTAAGTTGAGGCTAAGATCAAAATTTTGCTCCTGGCTTTTACCTAAATTCGCACCAAGAACTTCAACATAGTTTTTTACAGTGCCTTTAGAATCTTCCATACCTATTTGCTCGCCGACCAATTTTGCCTGAAGTACATCTTCTAAAACATGGTAGCTAATTTTTACCGGCAAATCCAGTTTTATATTGTCGTTCTCTAAAAGTTTTTCCATAAGTGAATTTTCAATTACTTTACCCAATATCAAGTTTACACTGAACTTAAGTTTTTTCTATTTAAATATTCTGAAAACGCAGTTAAATAAATTTTAGCTTTAGAAAATATGATAAGAAGCAATTAAGTTTGCCCTTCAATTAAGAATGCTCCAACTTTCATAACGGAGTAAAGCCGTATTAAAAGTTTGAACATTCAGAAAAAAGTTCAGAAAACTTTTGAAAATCTCAACTTAGCTGTAAAAGATTTAATCTAATTCAGAATCCATTCTAAAGTTAAAATTACCGTTGCTAACTAACTTGACGGAATTGTCAATGGGGTTATGAGCTCTAAAACCAAAATTACCCTTAACATAATTACCATCATCTTCAAGAATTTGCAAAAAGGGATGGAGAGTTTGTACTTGTTTACTTTCAGCAAAGGACAACCAGTTTCCAGTTGGAATTCCCATTCCATATCGCATCCAACCTTTACTAATTCCATCAGGGGCAAAAATATAATTTCTTGGTCCTAGATAATTAGATACAGAAATTTCCACAAGTTCTCCACTAGCAGATTCAGCCTTTATCAGGAGGTTTATTCCACCATAATCATTTAAGCGCTTTTTGCAAGAAACTATTCCTACAAGGCGATCTACCCTAAAATCTTCACCGTCAATCTGCGCGCTTAAGAACTCTTCCTCTTGCACCTTTTCTACGGCATCATCATCACTACATCCTACTAAAAGGCATATTAACAGTAAACAGGGGGCTACGAAGAATTTGAAAGAACTTTTCATAACAAAAAATGTTTAATGGTTAATAATCAATTAGTTAAAGTTAAAAGAATGTAACTAGATACAGAAGGGTGTTTTTACCCTATTATACTGATATACAGTTTATTATACTTTTTTAACTAATAAATTGCAGTATTCATTTTTTATTATATCTGAAATAGAAATCATTGAGATTTATATAGTTAATGAGAGACCTCCCCTGGATTCCTATTTGATCAATAAGTTACATCTGATTAAAATCGTTCGACTAATGCTCAAAAAAAATATATGTTTAAAAAACTAATATTCAATAACTTACATAATTTCTCACTAAATTATATAAAATTACCTGTAACAAAAGCCTCTAGTTCGTGACATATAAACGCAAATAGATCTGTATTTGCACTTATTTAATTTGGCAATTAAATTATGCCGGTTACCAAGAATACTAAGTTGAGTAGGGTCTGTTTAGTTTTTTGCGTAGCCGGCATTTTATTTTAGCTTTCCAGGAGCCTCTTTTCCAAAATAATTCTTCAAAATCCATCCACCTAAAAAGGCAGTAATCAGGGAAAAACTACTGTAAAGGATCGCCACAAGGCTAATATCTTTGTTTTCAAGAACCTGACTAGCAATATATAGAGCGAGTACGCTGTTTTGTAACCCCATTTCTATAGCTATTGTGTAAGCAGAAGCATGTGCTAACTTTAGACGTCTTGCAACCAGATAACCCACAATTATAGTTACGAAGTTTAAAATAATTAGCGGTATAAGAAGATTCAGATGTTCAAAATACTCGACATCTTTTTGAGAATCATCGAAAAATATAGCTACAATAAAAGCAAGCAACATAATACCCGGTAAAGCATATTGTAGGGTTTTATGCAGTTTATATCCAAATCTGTGACCGTAAAATTCATTCAATAAAATTCCCGCAAGCACAGGTAAAACAACGGTAGATAAAATATTCCCCATAGTTTCACCAAAACTCAAACTGAATGACGCTCCATTTTTATCAAAAACCATAAAACTAAATTGAACCACCAGCGGAATACTAAACAAAATAATGAAACTATTGAAGGAAGTTAGGGAAACCGAAAGCGCTACTCTTCCCCCAAGCATTTTAGTAACAAGGTTTGAAGCGGTTCCGCCAGGGCAGGCGGCAACTAGCATAATTCCAATTTTATAAACCGGTTCTATGGGCCAGAAATAAATCAAAAGAAATGCAACAGTAGGCAATAACAAAAGTTGAGAGGCCAGCCCGGTGATTATAGCCCTTGGATGAGTAAAAACTCTTGTGAAATTTTTAAAATTTAGTTCCAGTCCTATCCCAAACATAATTAGGGCAATAGAAAGGGGCATAAATATATTGGCAAATTGCTGCATGTATTCCCTAAAATGAAAGCCAAGATACTATTTTTAGAGATAAGTTGCTTTTAGGGATAAATCACGAGATTCCTTTTTGGGGCAACATAAATTTTTTTACAGTTTTTCTGGAAATTTCAGGATTTGCACCTTCTTCTCCTGCCACCAAAGCTCCCAATGCACAGGCAAAATCGAGTGTACTTTGCGGATCTTCTTCTTTTAACAAGCCGGCAATTAAACTGGCCAAGAATGAATCTCCGGCGCCAACTGTATCTTTTACTTTTACTTTAAATCCACTATTGTAATATCGTTTTCCTTCTTTCAACAGCACCGCTCCATGACGGCCTTTAGTAACACAAATAGTTGGTGTATTTGTTTCTTCGGAAAGATATTGCAGATTTTGCTCTATAGAATTGTAGGGTGAGCCAATCATATCTGCAATTTCAAATAATTCGTCGTCATTGAATTTTATAAAATCTGCCTGCTTCATAAGTTTCACCAATACTTCCTTTTCATAAAACGGTGGACGTAAATTTATATCGAAAACACGATATTTTGCTTCAGGTAATAATTGAAATAACGTATTTCGACTTACCTCATCGCGGCAAACCAGACTTCCGAATATAAAAGCATCGGCTTTCTTTACGGCAGTTTTCATCGCGTCTGAAATTTCAATCTTATCCCAGGCCACCGGGTGTGAGATCTCATAAGTAGCAGAACCACCAGCAGATAAAATTACATTTACCACCCCGGTAGCGTGATCAGTATCTTTAGCTATATTTTCGGTTTTAATATTTTTAGATTTGAGATAAGAGATTAGCTTCTCTCCTTTTTCATCTTCCCCTACTTTGCTAATCATTTCGGTTGAAATTCCTAATCCCGAAAGCCTTGAAGCTACATTAAGCGGTGCACCTCCAATTCTTTCACTCTCCGGAAAAACATCGTATAATATTTCGCCGAAACATATAGCTTTTTTATTTACCATCTTATTAAACATATTTTTTCTGAAAAGGACAATAATGTCCCGACTTAATTCTTAGTCACCGGTTGAATACTTAATGAACGAACAAACTCAGTTTCATCACTAGAATGAATCTGAAGATTATTAAACGGAATATTTGGAAATATAAGAAAGGTAATGACACGCTCTCCTCCATTTACAAAGACCTCCACTGAAGATTTATCCGCCCAAATTTCTAACTCCAATTCATTACTTTCCGGTAGAACATAAGGAACAATCATTTTATTGTTGTTGAGACTATTAAAATCAAAACCGGCATCACTTCTGTCGATTAAAAATTCAGAGCTTGTCTTATCATAACTGATGGATACACCGGTCGTTTCATTTCCCCAAACAAGTTCTGCTCCATTTTCTTCAGATAAATCTAATGTAGTTTTTATTTGAAAAGTCCCGCTTTTTAGGATCGAATTATCTTCAATATAAACGCTAGAGGCATTAAACTCTAAATTATTGGAAGCTAAAATTGAGTTTACCTCTTCTGCGGGTTTACTTAAAAGCATATCACCGTTCCCAGACAATTGAAGTGTCCGAGGCAAGGTCATTGCACTTCTCCAGGCTTTGGTAGGAACATTCTCAGCATACGCCCAATTACTCATCCAACCAATAAATAAGTTTCTGTCATTTGGTTCATTACTCCAGGTCACGCCCGCATAGTTATCAGTACCGTAATCCAGCCATTTTGTTTCCGCCTGAGTGGTCTCAAAAGTTTCCCCGTCAAAAGAACCAAGAAAATATTGAGTTCCCGAACCTCCGTTAGGTCCTCCTGGATTTATGCTAACCAGTAAAGCCCATTTTTCCTCGCCATTTTCATTTTGTACTGTAAACAGATCTGGACACTCCCATACGCCTCCGTGAGCCCCCAAGTCCTTTCCAAAACTCTGTAGATAAGTCCACTCCTTTAGATTAGGAGAAGAATAAAATAAGATTTCCTGTCCTGCAGCAACAACCATCACCCATTGTTGGGTATCCGCGTGCCAGATTACTTTTGGATCCCTAAAATCAGTTTTATCTTCGTTTACCAAAACAGGATTCCCTTCATGTTTTTCCCAGGTACGCCCTTTATCGTTACTAAATGCGAGGCTTTGAAACTGTTTATTAGTGTCCGGGTTCTGGTGCGTAAAAATTGCTACCAGCACATCTTCGTCCCCGGTTTTGAATCCGGAAGTGTTATTCTCGTCTACTACAGCACTGCCTGAAAAAATATTTCCAAGCTCATCAGGATATAGTGCCACCGGAAGCTCTTCCCAATTTACGAGGTCCTCGCTAACTGCATGTCCCCAGTGCATTGGTCCCCAAACATTATCATCTGGATTGTATTGAAAAAATAAGTGATATTCTCCCTTGTAATACACCATTCCATTTGGATCATTCATCCAATTATTTTCCGGAGTAAAGTGGTATGTTGATCTGTAATCACTATCACCCACAGTAACCACTGAAGTATCCTTCACATCACCATCTTCAGAACATCCAAATATTATAATTGAAAGAATAAGAAGTATATATTTATTTTGACTGATCATTTCCATATTTTTAATTTATTGTGCTTTTAAATAGTCCAGTGCGTTTTTAGTAATAGTCTCAATATTATCTTGAAACTGGTTTTCTCCATTATTTTGGTTCCACTCGAAAGAACCAAGTCCTATTCCGATAGCGGTTCCAGCAAACTCTTCATCAGGCAAGGTTTCAAAAATTCCCATCATAAAATAATCGGCAATGCCGTCCCAGGTACCCAGGATATTAATTTGATTTTCTTCACTTATAGTAGAATATGCAGCTTCATCTCCATTACCATACCCGTAATATGCTGGAAGATCCACAAAAACATAATTATGATCTTCTTTCCATCCAGGACCAAGGAGAGAGATTACCTTGCGCCCATCAATATTATTGGCCTCCAACCCTTCATAAATAGGATGGAAACTTTTGTCATGAGTACGCCCAATATTAATATTAACTCCCCAGGTGTCTGGATTGTTAAACCCTTCTCCTGCACCTATGGCGGTTCCGAAATTTGGAGTCATGCGTCCAAGCGTCCATAAATACTGTACTGCATGGGTGTTCAAAAGAAGACCGCCGCCATCTCTATGAAATTCTGCAATTGCAGAGACCACTTCTTCGCTAGTAGCTTCTACAGGAAGTTCTGCGTTATTCGTATCATTATCATAATGCCACCAAAGTATACGAAACTCACTCAGGTCAAGCCCTTCTTCAATATCTGAGAATTGAATATATTCAGCATCAGGGTAATTATCAAAAAGCCAGTTTGCAGAAGCGGCTTCGTCATCATCACTAATAGAGGCAACATCCGGTGCAGTTCCCAAATATCCTATTTTAGTTGCTCCCACAGTAAAATTTAGATACTTTGAAGGAGATGGATTTCCTTCATCATCCATCGCATTTAATTGAAAGCTATAGTTACCGTATTCATCATTTTCAAAAGAATAGGAAGTGGCATCTGCCGGCAGTATTATCTCTTCCGAGTCAATCATCAGCCGGATTCCGGATATCTCTTCTTCTGGCAAGGTCCAGCTTAAATTGACATTTGTTCCGTCCTGCACTCCCTTGAAATTGGTTACTGCCTTAGGACCTTCCCGATGCAGATTCACTGTCTCTCCCAAAGAATAATTTCCTTCATCATCCTGAAGTTTCACGGTGAAAAGGTAATCTATATTCACATCTATTATTCCATATTCAAAAGTACTGACTGGAACATTTATGTTTTCCACCCCATTGTTATAATTGATCCGGGTGGTAATATTTCCTTCATAGGTAGGATTATCCCAGGTAACAACGGCAGTATCCCCAACCAACTCTACCTGCAGATTCTCTACTGATGGTATCACAGGCGATGCTGCAGGTTCAATTTCTCTATCATAGGAACAGGAAATAAAAGCTCCCATTATTATAGCCACTAAGGCAAATCCTTTTATTATATTAAAGTTCATCATAATAGTAGTTGTTTTTAGTAACCTGCATTTTGTATGTATACATCCTGGCTGAAATTGATCTGAGCCTGGGGGATTGGTAAATATTCTTCCCGACCTTCGTCAAAAGATGCACCCTCGTAATAGTTAATCTCTTCTGCTTCTTCGCTATAATATCTATTTAAAGTTTCCTCAGCAATTCCCCACCTTACAAGGTCAAAGAAACGGTTTCCTTCCATGGCAAGTTCCAACCTGCGTTCCCAGCGTAATGCTTCACGGGCTACACTCTGAGTCCAGTTGATATTTTCTCCATCTATATAAGGACTTACTCCTGCATTAGTAGCGTAAGAAGATATTAAGGTAGTACTTTGATTAGCTCTTTCCCGAACTTCATTAATCAAAGGAAGAGCTTCATTTTGTCTTCCAAGTTCGATTAAAGCTTCTGCCCTCATTAATAATACATCGGCATATCGAATCTCAATTCTGTTTTTGGAATTTCCATAAAAAGGATCAATATTGACAAGGTATTCTGAATCTGCAGTTACATTCTCTTTTAGAGAGGCTGTATAGCCATACGTGCTAGGAGACCTAACCCAGTTTTCCTGGTAAATATTTTCTTCATCGTATTTCCATGGGAGACCCGGTATTGCTACAGTATGATATAATCGAGGGTCAACTCTGTAATTCTCCAAACTGTTGAAGTCAATGTTAGATTCATTATAATTTGAAAAAAGTGGTAAACCCTGTTCGTCAACTTTATAAGCGTTTACAAGGTTTTGGCTTGGTTTATGGAAATCGCAACATCCGATTCCTTGTGGAGTTGCCAATACATCGGAAAAATTTAACCTACCATGAAGTGTCCCGTCGTTGTCGGAAAATTGAATAGAGAAAACTGCTTCTGGCCCATTTTCAAAACTCCCTGGAAGGAAATTATATGCAAAATCCTCTTCCAGTTGGTGCATTCCTATTACGTTTTCTGTTGCATCTACAACCTGCTGTAATCTTTGTTGGTTGATATTTACTACATTATGGTTTTCATCCTGTTCATAAGCCTGATAAAGTCTTGTTTTTGCCAAATATGCATACGCTGCTATTTTATCTGCACGTCCAACTTCCGGCTGAGAAGAAGGAAGAGCCAGTGCTGCTGCCTCGAAATCTCCTGCAATTGCACTCCATAAATCGTCATTACTAAGAGCCCGGTTCGAGATTGTGCCATATTCTTCCACTGGGATATCTTCTGTCACGTATGGAACATATTTGTACATAATTTTCAGCATAAAATAGAAGTGTCCTCTTAAAAACTTCATTTCTGCGATTCTCGTGGACTTCTCAGGAAAATCAACCTCATCGATTTGATTTAATGCAGCCAAAGCTTTGTTTACCCTAGAAATAGCAATAAAACTATTGTACCAAAAAGCATCTAGTTCTCCAAAATCTGTTCTTATGTTCTCTGAGACTTCAAAAAAATGAAAAACTTGAATATCATTTGTACCACTTCCTCCCTTATAAGCATCATCGGAGCGGACATTTCCGTAAGGCCAAAGACTGAAGGGAATGTCATAATGATCATTACCTAACGCAGCATAAGCTGAGGTAACAAAACCATCGACATTTTCTGGAGTTGTTAATTGTTCTTCAGATAATACTCCATAAGGTTCTTCCTCTAGAAAATCGGAACAGGCAGTTGAAATAGTTAGAAGAACTATGCCTAGTAAATATGTTATTTTCTTCATAATAAAGAGTTTGATGTTATTAAAGTGATAGGTTCAATCCAAGAGTAAGTGTAAGTGGTTGAGGATAACCAAATCCGGCATTTTCAGGATCAACGCCGGTAAAATCTGGAGAAGTTATCATTAGTAAATTCTGGCCACTCACATATAATCTTGCATTGGTGAAATTCATTCTTTCCAGAAGTTCTTCCGAAAGGCTATATCCAACTTGTAAATTTCTCAATTTTAGATATCTTCCATTCTCTACATAATAAGTTGAAAATCTCGATTCTGCGTTATCATCGATAGTTGTTAGAGCCGGAACAGAAGAGTTAATATTTTCTGGAGACCAAGCGTCAAGAAGCCGCGTTCCTTTATTCGATCCTACATCATCCACACTCCAAAAATCTGTTTGAAATTTGCGGTTATTAATTACATCAACGTTTCCTACTCCCTGCCAGAAAGATGTAAAGTCGAAATTCTTATATCCAAGTGCAATATTAAATCCATAACTAAAGTCTGGATGTGGTATTCCTATCCAGGTACGATCATCATCGGTAATAACACCATCACCGTCCAGATCTTTGTAACGAATTCGGCCAAGGCCTTTCCCTTGCTGTTCCGCAGAGTTCATTACCTCTTCTTCAGAAGTAAACAAACCATCAGTAACATAACCATACATTGAGTTAATAGGTCTCCCAAGAATATTATCTTCATCACCATCTCCGCCATAATTGTTTTGTACTTCCTCTGGTAGGTAGGTTATTTCATTTCTATTAGTAGAAATATTAGCTGAAATTTCATAGCTGAAATCTCCTTCGGTTTCATCGCGGTAAGTTAATGCGAATTCCCAGCCTTCATTTTCCATAGAAGCCCCGTTTACCCATCTATTTCCACCTTCACCTATAGTTCCAAGATATGGAGGTAATACCAGGATATCTTCAGTTTCTTTGAAGTAATAATCGATGTTTCCGAATAACTTGTATCCAAAGAAGCCGAAATCAAGCCCAACATTGGTTTGGGTAGTAGTTTCCCATTTCAAATTATCATTCCCTAATTGAATACCTCTGAAACCAGAAGGTAATAAACCCGAACCGGCTCCAGAGAGATCGTAAGCAGTTCCATAAGAAGTTCCCCAGGTTGGATCACCTCCAGCATAATCTGAAACATATAATGAGTAAATAGCGTTATTATCTATTTCTTGATTTCCTGTTTGTCCCCATCCAAGACGAAGTTTTAAATCTGATAGGAATGAGTAGTTATCCTGAATAAAATCTTCCTCACTAATACGCCACCCGGCAGAAAAAGCGGGGAAAGTTCCGAAACGGTTATTTTCCCCAAATCTTGAAGAGCCATCTCGACGTATAGTACCCGAAAGCAGATATTTTTTATCAAAAGTGTAATCTATTTTTCCGAAGAAAGAAAGTAAGCTGTATGAAGTAGCAGAACCGCCATTATAAGCTTCTCCGCTTCCCGCATCCGGATACATATATTCTGGAGTTTCAAGAATAAAACCTTCCCTTCTTAAATTAATATTCTTATAGTCATCTCTAAACATCTCTGTTCCAGCAAGCAAATTCAAGTTGTGTTTCTCAATGTCTAGCTCGTAAGTAGCTGTGTTAGTCCAGGTCCATTTTAAGCTTTTCCAATCTTCGATATTCACTGCGGTTTCATCGTTTTGCAGATATCCCGATTTATAACTTCTCTGAAGTGAACGACGATAAAAGTTGCTGTAATCAATTCCTAAATTTGTTCTTAAATGCAAGTTTTCAATAATTTCAAGATCGGCGTAGGCATTCCCGAAGATTCGGTGATATTCATACCCGTTATCCTTATTATATTCCAATAAGCGCACAGGATTCTGCCTATCGTTCATCCCACCAACTGGTCCTCCCCATCCTTCTCCATCTGCGGTTCTAACAGGAATAATAGGAGATGCTTTTAAGGCGAGGTCCAAAACTCCTGGATTTTCGATCTCATTGGTTTTATTAAAGGTGAAGTTTTCCCCTATCTCCAGTCGATCATTAAATAATTTATAACTACTATTCATTCTCGCAGAAATCCTGTTGAATTCCGTAGTTTTTACTATTCCCTGATTATCATAATATCCTAGGGAAAAAAGATAATTCCCTTTTTCCGTTCCATTCGAAACAGATAAATCATAAGATTGTGCAAAACCTGTTTGAGAAATCTCGTCAAACCAATCCGTATCTGCTGCTGGTATAGTTTGTTCCTCATCCAAATATTCAGGTACAATAATATTATTTAGGACAGCCACTCCATTCTCATTAGTATTCCAATCAAATTGGTATCTCAAATTATTAGAATTAGGATCAATACCGTCATTAATTTGTGCTTGCCATAGAACACGACCATATTGCTCTGCATTAAGTACTTCCTGCCTGTTAGCATAGGTCGAGGTGGAAACATAGGTATTAAGATTAACCTGCATTTTTCCCTCTTTACCTTTTTTGGTAGTCACAATTATTACCCCGTTGGAAGCCCTGGATCCGTAAATACTTGCAGAAGAAGCATCTTTTAATACCTGTATAGATTCGATGTCGTTTGGATTTAATTCATGCATGCCGGCTTTTGTAGGAACTCCATCAATCACATATAAAGGATCTGTATTGTTTAGAGTACCAACTCCACGTATTACTACCTGAGTATTTGAACCACTTGGAGAACCATCCGATGTTATTTGAACACCAGGAAGTCTTCCCTGTAATCCTCTTATAGGATTTGGTTCGGGCTGCTTGTTTAATTCCTCCATATCTACTACAGATACTGCTCCTGTGATATCTGTTCTCCTTTGAGAGGTGTATCCCGTTACCACCACATCATCTAGTTGCTGATCATCCATAATTAGCGAAACATCAATATTTGTCTGATTATCAACAACTATTCTTTTAGTTTGAAAACCTAAATAACTATAGACTAAAGTAGCCTGGGGGTCTATGTTTTTAATTGTATAGTTTCCATCAAAATCTGTAACCACACCTTCATTTGTCCCTTCCACTTGAATAGAAACTCCGGGTAATGGCATTTGATCATCTTCGGAAATCACATTTCCTGATACGTCTATTCCCTGTGCCCAAATCGAAAGGGGAAAAAGAAATAATATTAATAATTTGGAATTCATAGATTATGGATTAGTTGAGATTTACTTGATTAATTTTTAAATTATTTATAATGAATTCATTTCCTTCAGCATTTAAACTTTTAATAGGCTGCTTCGGAAAAAAGATTTCTGTCATTACCGTTTCTCCGTTATCAAAGAAAAGTTCTATAGACATATTATCCAGAATAGCTTTTACCTTTAGATTTGAAGCTTCTGAAAGTCTTGGAGCCGTTGAAATTTTATCGCCAAAATTCTCATTAAAATCGGTAAGACCAGACTGACTGCGGTCTATATAAAATT
>Ga0209942_1001730_pt1 | contig 11593 bp, 8 predicted proteins | sample SalPonR1_A_D2_MG_FD_185695 | JGI IMG/M metagenome (GOLD analysis project Ga0209942, IMG submission 185695) | Salt pond soil microbial communities from South San Francisco under conditions of wetland restoration - Salt Pond MetaG R1_A_D2_MG... ... | reverse complement strand
TGTAGATTCTACCGTAACCGCCAGGATGAAAAAGTCTGAAGTGATCGATAATTCAAATATTAAACCTGGAAATGTAATTGTTGGTTTATCCTCTTTTGGGCAGGCTTCTTATGAAAAGGAATATAACGGTGGAATGGGCAGTAACGGACTTACATCTGCGCGACACGATGTTTTTTCTAAGATCTTAGCCGAAAAATATCCTGAAAGTTTTGATAACGATATTCCTGAAGATTTGATCTATTCGGGAACTAAATCTTTAACCGATAAGGTTGAAAATTCACCTTTAGATGCCGGGAAACTGGTGCTTTCTCCAACCCGCACTTATGCGCCGATTATTAAGAAAATACTTTCTAAGTTCAGCAATAAAGAAATAAACGGGATGGTGCATTGCAGTGGAGGTGCACAAACCAAAATCCTTCATTTCATAGATAATTTGCATATTGTGAAAGACAATATGTTTGATCTGCCACCGCTTTTCAAGCTTATTCAGCAGGAAAGTAAAACCGACTGGAAAGAAATGTACCAGGTTTTTAATATGGGGCATCGAATGGAACTTTATGTAAACCCTGAGATTGCCGATGAGGTTATAGCTATTTCCAAATCTTTTAATGTAGATGCACAAATTGTGGGTAGGGTAGAAGCTTCAGAAGAAAAGAAACTTACTATAAAAAGTGAGTTCGGGGAGTTTCAGTACTAATTTCTGTTTGTAATACCTGGCTATTCGGGCTGTAAATTTATACAGACTTATGGCTTACTTTTTGTTCCACGGATTATAATCCGTATTTTTTTGAATCAAACTTATTTCGGGTTGTTGGGGCTTAAAACCGGATTATTTAGATGATTTCAAATATTTAAAAAAATATTTGTGCTTCTTAAACTTTAAAAATATATCCTTTTGGCGACTAAACTTAATTTTTTGAGCTCCAAATTCGTTGTTTTTTCAACAGTATTTTGGGTAATATGTAATTTACTCAGCATTTATTTTTTAGGTGAAGAAGATAGTAGATGGTTTAGGGTAGGAAGTTCACTTTACTTTTTAATATGGAGTTTCTCCTTTGGAGTTTTTAATTCCAAGATGCATTTCGTATTACTTTCTTACTTAATTTGCGATATATCGCTGGTATTTTATGAAAGTCAGGCTTTTAACTTTATTACATTCATCTCCAGGTCACTGATTTTTTTACTACTTATCTTAATTGTGTTTCCCAGGATACGCTCTGTAAAATTCAGGTTTTTTGAATTAATTATGGGTGCAGCTGTTATACTCGTAAATATTTATTTACTATTTGAATTAATAGGTATGGTTCCCGAAGCCTATTTGTATGATTTCTTTTACCCGGCATATTTGTCCCTTACAACCTTAACAATGCTGTTAGTAGGAGTTGCCTTCACCTATAACAATAGATCTAGCAGTAAAAAAAGCTTTTATTTTTTACTGGCAGCTCTTTTTCTTGCTCTTTCTGATGTTAATTTTTTTATTGCATTTTATTTAGATGTTCCGGTTTTTAATTATCCCGATAGATTTTTTCATGTTCTCGCTTTGGGATTAATTGTACTTTTCTGGATAAAACCTTTAGAAGCTGATTTTAAAAAGTTAGAGCAAAGAGAAGTTTAGTTTAGATCGAGCTTTGTATAAATTTTAAATGGATTCGTTTGAATTAAATTTTAGAGCAAATTTAAAGTCAAAGCGTACCGGTTTTTAGGTAATTGTAATCTTCTAGCTCACTAATTTTTTTGACTAATTTGGTACTGCCATTTTTTAGCAAGTAAAGATCATCACTGGTATCTAAAATGTGTCGATACATATGGTCAGTTAGAATTATGGCTCTTTCTTTTTTTAGGTTGTGAAGTAATCTTTTAATTCTTTCAATATAAAGAGGAGAAAGGTGAGAAAAAGGTTCGTCTAAAAGAATAAGTTTAGCTTTACTATTAAGACAAATGTAGATTTCCCACAACACGTTGTTGACCTCCTGACAGCTCTCGCATTCCGGTTTTTTTATAAACTTCAAATTCAGGAAAGTCGTTTAAAAATTTTTTTATATCTACCTGGAAAAGTTGAAAGCAAGTTTCAAGCTTCATTTTGGGCGGAATAAAGTTTTGCTGCGGTAGATATGTTACCATTCCGTATTTAAAAAGTGGCTTTAGGTAAGGTTTTTTATCAATTCTAATCAGTTTGTGTCGTGGTTGTAAACTTCCGAAGAAAATATTGAGCAAGCTGCTTTTTCCACAACCATTAACTCCAAGTATACCGGTAATCTTTCCGGTCTCGGCTTTTAGATATACCCCGTTTAGGATTTGCTTTTCGGCAAAATAAAGCTCAATATTATCAATTTCGAAGATCATAATATTAGAGAATAAATTCCGGCTGAAATTATGATGAAAATAAAATCCAGGATAAAAGTGAAGATAAAAAGCCTTACAATGCTCAGGGAAAGGTTTTGGTAAAAATAAAGCTGGTGTTTATAGGAAGTTTTATATAAATAAAATATTAGTGTGCCAATAGCAAGCTTAAATAACATGATAAATACTACAGGATTTCCGAAAGAAAGAAAGAAAAAGTTCAATAAAATAGATAACAAAATAAATTGTCGGTAGAAATATAAGATCGCCTTTATTTTACTTATCATTTAATATTCTTGGAGATTTCAATTTACAATTCTTTTTTCAATCTTATAAATCAATCAATTTATCGTAAATTTGTGTTCCTAAAAATCAGAGTGATTATATGATCGAGAAGCTTAATATAGTAAAGCAGCGTTTTGATGAGGTGAATGATTTAATTATTCAACCCGATGTGATATCAGATCAAAAGCGATATATAGAACTAAATAAAGAATATAAAGACCTTAGGGCCTTAATGGATGAGCGCGAAAAATATTTGGAGCTCACCAATAATATTGATGAGGCAAAGGAAATAATTGCCGATGGCAGCGACGCAGAAATGACCGAAATGGCTAAAATGCAGTTGGAAGAAGCCGAAAAGGAAGTTCCGCAGCTTGAAGAAAAGATCAGGATGATGCTGGTGCCTAAAGATCCGGACGACGCCAAGAACGTGGTAATGGAAATTAGAGCCGGTACAGGTGGTGATGAAGCCAGTATTTTTGCCGGAGATCTTTATAGAATGTATACCAAATATGTAGAAAGCAAAGGCTGGAAGCATAATATTGTTGATTACAGCGAAGGAACAAGCGGTGGATTTAAAGAGATGATCTTTGAGGTCACCGGGGAAGATGTATATGGAACAATGAAGTTTGAAGCAGGGGTTCATCGTGTACAGCGTGTACCACAAACCGAAACCCAAGGCCGTGTGCATACTTCAGCAGCTACCGTAATGGTGCTTCCTGAAGCTGAAGAATTTGACGTGGAGATAGATCCAAAAGAAGTGAGAATAGATTACTTCTGTTCTTCCGGTCCCGGAGGTCAATCGGTGAATACCACATATTCTGCGGTGCGTTTAACCCACGAACCAACCGGTTTAGTGGCTCAGTGCCAGGATCAAAAATCACAACACAAAAACAAGGAGAAAGCCTTTAGGGTATTACGTTCCCGTTTGTACGAAATGGAACTCGCTAAAAAGCAGGAGGCCGATGCCGCTAAAAGAAACTCTATGGTTTCCAGTGGTGACCGTAGTGCGAAAATTAGAACCTATAATTATTCCCAGGGAAGGGTTACAGATCACCGTATAAACCTTACCCTTTATGACCTTTCAAATATAATTGATGGGGATATTCAAAAGATAATTGATGAATTGCGATTGGTAGAAAATACCGAAAAACTAAAAGAAAATTCAGATATATTTTAACAAATTTGGAGAACCCAATTATCGTCAAGCTGAACTTGTTTCAGCTTCTAATTTGGTTGAGATATTAACTTATTAGATTCTGAAATGAATTCAGAATGACGATTTTAATAAACTCTCAATAGCCTCGAGTTTTATTTTAAGAATTACTTTCCGCGAAAGCGGAATTTTCTTTTTATATTTTGAACCATATTAATTACAAAAACTAACTTATGTCCCCGCAAGAATTAACTGAACAGATCTTTAAAAAGAAATCTTTTTTATGTGTGGGACTGGATGTGGATATAGACAGGATTCCTACCTATTTGTTATCTGAAGATGATCCTATTTTTGAATTTAATAAAGCGATTATAGACGCAACCCATAAATTTTGCGTGGCTTATAAGCCTAATATCGCTTTTTATGAAGCCAATGGTGTTGATGGCTGGCAGGCTTTAGAAAAAACACTCAACTATCTTCATCACGAATATCCCGAAATTTATACTATTGCCGATGCTAAACGGGGAGATATTGGCAATACTTCCAGGATGTATGCTAAAACATTTCTCCAGGATCTTGGTTTCGATTCGGTAACTGTAGCCCCTTATATGGGAAAAGATTCAGTAGAGCCTTTTTTAGAGTTTGAAAACAGGCAGGCAATTTTATTGGCCTTAACCTCCAATGAGGGTGCTTTCGATTTTCAAACACAGCAAGTTGACGGAGAAGAACTTTATAAAAAAGTATTGAAGACTTCCAAAACCTGGAAGAATTCAGAAAGGTTAATGTATGTGGTTGGGGCTACTAAAGCCGAATTCTTAAAAGAAATTAGAGAAATTATTCCAGAAAACTTTCTTTTGGTACCCGGTGTTGGGGCACAGGGCGGTAAACTGGAAGACGTATGTAAATACGGAATGACAAAAAATGTAGGCCTCCTCGTAAACTCATCCCGAAAGATTATTTATGCTTCAGAATCTTCAAATTTTGCTGAAATAGCAGGAGCCAGGGCAGAAGTTCTTCAGCAGCAAATGGCAGAAGAGTTGAATAAGCTTTAATGTTTTATGATGGAAGTTCAAGATCAATTACAAAGAAAGATTCTTCTTCCAAAAGTTCCTAAACGAATTATCTCCTTAGTGCCCAGTCAAACCGAACTTCTGGTAGATATGGGGCTGGAACAAAACCTGGTGGGAATCACTAAATTCTGCGTTCATCCCAAATACCTGCGTAAAGCCAAAACAATTGTGGGTGGAACAAAGCAGGTGAAGCTGGAAAAAATAAAAGCTTTAAAGCCAGATATTATTTTCTGCAATAAAGAGGAGAACACCAAAGAAATGGTGGTAACGCTGGAAGAAATTGCTCCCGTGCATGTTTCAGATATAGTGAAAATTGAAGATGCTTTTGAATTGATGAACCAGTATGGCCAGATCTTTCATAAAGAAGCATTAGTAGGAACTATGGTGAATTCCGTTAGAAAAAAAATCACATCGCTGCAGGAGCAAATTCAAGGTAAACCGATAAGAAAAGTAGCTTATTTTATTTGGAAAGAACCTTTAATGGTTGTGGGTAAAGATACTTTTATAGATGAACTTTTAAAACTGAATAAGTTTGAAAATGTATTTAAGGAAGCAAGATACCCGGAAACTACTCTTGAAGAATTAAAAGCTAAAAACCCTGACATATTATTGCTTTCCTCTGAGCCTTTTCCTTTCGAAGAAAAGCACAAAGAATATTTTTCAAATTTAAACGTGGAAATGAAATTGGTAGATGGAGAGTATTTTAGTTGGTATGGATCCCGATTGATAAAAGCATTAGACTATTTCAAAAAGCTTAGCGCTCAATGATCTATTTTATTATACCGCATTCTTTTAAGCTCTTCTAGAATTTTTTTCGCTCTATCATTTAATCGGTCACTTTCCTCTTTATCGGTAAGTGCTAACTTAAAAGATTTGTGCATAAGATGAGTGTACTTATCACAAAGATATTCTTCTGTAGATTTTGTTTCAAAGATTTTAAACATAATATGGTAATCGTCTTTGATACAAATATAGTTTGCACAACCACAAAGGATTGCTAAGGCAGCGTTAATGTTAGGGTAAAATATGCATCTTCATACTCTAAAATGTTAAAAAAATCAGATAAACCTTTATTTTATAGCGCTTACCTGGTCTTTTGAGCCTGTCAACCCGGGAATTTATTCTAATGCTAAAAATGGTTTTCTAATATTGCCTGTCCTGTAATGCAAATACTCGTTGTAGCAAATTAGTCGTTCTTGCAGATACCTTTTCCCTAATTTCTTTTTCTTCAATAGCAATCATGGTGTATACTCCTTCCAGGGCCTCTTGGGTTACATAATCTGCAAGGTCTGGATTTACATTGCCGGTAAGAGGCAGGCTATTATAACGGTTTATAATATTGCTCCAAACTTTGGTCGCACCAACTTTTTCCAACGAATTTGTCACTACGGGATTAAATTTGCTATAAAGGGATTCTTCGGTTTTACCGGTGAGATACAAAGTAGCTGCGTTATCCTGGCCCAATAAAATATTTCTGGCATCATTAAACGTAATCTCTTTCACGGCATTTACAAAAATTGGGGTTGCCTCTTTAACTGCTTCTTCGGCAGCCCTGTTTAATACTTTTAAGCCTTCATCGGCTAAGGCATCTAGTCCAACATCACGAAGCGTTTTATCTACTTTTTGCAGTTCTGGTGGTAGGGTAATTCTAACCAGTTCATTCCTGTAAAATCCATTTTCTTCGGTGAGTTTGGTTACTTGCTTTTCAATTCCCATATCTAAAGCCTGGCGTAAACCTGAAGCTATTTCGGTATTGCTAACACCTGCTTGCGGGTAATTTTCGGCTATAGTTTGTAATTCGGCACAGGAAGAAAATATAAGTACACTAAAAACGAGAATGATCTTTTTCATAGAAATGCTTTTTACTCGATAATCGAGATTTAAATATTTGAAGGCTCGCCTGGATATCAAAAAAATCTATCTTAAATATGACAAGCTTGCTCCGGGTGAGTTTTTTCAAAGATATAAATTTAAAAAGTGGGACTCGGAAAAGTACTTTTTGACTTTCTTTAATGAGGCTATTTCTGCTTATAAAATCCTCATAAAAAACTTAAAATTTCAATATTTGGTTGCGATTTTCTTAAATTGCAGGTCCAAAATTCAGAGAAAATTAGCAATGGAACAACAAAAACCATATACCCCTAAAAATAAAATAAGAATCGTAACCGCAGCTTCCCTTTTTGATGGGCACGATGCAGCAATAAATATAATGCGCCGCATCATCCAATCTACCGGAGTTGAGGTAATTCACCTTGGTCATGATCGTAGTGTTGACGAGGTGGTAAATTGTGCTATTCAGGAAGATGCACAGGCTATCGCGATGACTTCCTATCAAGGCGGTCACACCGAGTATTTTAAATATATGCACGATTTGCTTCAGGAGAAAAATGCGGGCCACATCGCTATTTTTGGCGGTGGTGGTGGAGTAATTCTTCCCGAAGAGATAAAAGAATTGATGGATTATGGGATTACCCGAATTTACTCGCCAGATGATGGTCGTGAAATGGGACTCCAGGGGATGATCAATGATATGGTGAAGCGAGTAGATAATGAAACTCGTGATCTGGTTGAAGAAAAATCTGTTGCTTCAGATTTAAAAAATAAGAATGTAAATACTATTGCAAGACTTATTTCATTAGCAGAAAATAAGCACGATGCTTTTCTTCAGCACTTTGAACCTTTAAGAAAGGAAACTGAGAAAAGTGAAATTCCTGTTCTTGGAATTACGGGAACGGGTGGTGCCGGAAAATCCAGTTTGGTAGATGAGTTGGTGCGTAGATTTTTAAGCGATTTCCCCGAAAAAAATATCGGGATTATTTCAGTAGATCCATCAAAACGTAAAACCGGCGGCGCTTTGCTGGGAGATAGAATTAGGATGAATGCCATAAACAATAAACACGTTTACATGCGTTCCCTGGCTACCCGTCAATCTAACCTGGCGCTTTCTAAGCACGTGGCTGAAGCTGTTGAAGTTTTAAAAGCTGCTGAATTCGACTTAATTATTCTGGAAACTTCCGGAATTGGCCAAAGTGATACCGAAATTATGGATCACTCTGATGTTGCTCTATACGTGATGACTCCGGAATTTGGTGCAGCTACGCAGTTAGAGAAAATCGATATGCTTGATTTTGCCGATTTAGTGTCTATCAATAAATTCGATAAACGTGGTGCACAAGATGCCTTGCGTGATGTAAAAAAACAATATCAGCGAAATCACCAATTATGGCACGAAGATGCTGAAAAACTACCGGTTTTTGGAACCATCGCTTCCCAGTTTAACGATCCGGGAATGAACACCCTGTATCGTCAAATTATGGATAAAATTGCTGAAAAAACCAAAGCCGATCTCAATTCTACCTTTGAGATTTCAGCAGAAATGAGTGAGAAGATCTTTGTAATTCCACCGAAACGAACACGATATCTTTCAGAAATTGCTGAAAATAATAGAAGCTACGACGAGAAAGCAGCTAACCAGGCTGAGGTAGCTCAAAAACTATATGGGGTTTTTAAAACTATCGAGTCTGTTTCTGGTTTGGAAATGACAAACAATCAATCGAAATATCTAGAAAAGCACGGGATTAAACAGGAAGAAATAAATGAGTTTGCCGAAGATTCCCAAAAAGATTTTCTAAAACTTCTTTTTGCAGAATTTGATCGTGTAAAAATGGACCTCGATCCCTATAACTGGGAAGTGATACAGAGCTGGCAGGAGAAAGTGAATAAATATGTAGAACCTGTTTATTCATTTAAAGTTCGTGATAAAGAGATAAAAATAGATACACATACCGAGTCGCTTTCGCATACTCAAATTCCAAAAGTTTCTCTTCCAAAGTATAAAGCCTGGGGCGATATATTAAAATGGTGTCTTCAGGAAAATGTACCGGGAGAATTTCCATATACCGCAGGTCTTTATCCGTTTAAGAGACAGGGAGAAGATCCTACAAGAATGTTTGCCGGAGAAGGTGGACCAGAGCGCACCAACCGCCGATTTCATTATGTGAGTATGGGCTTACCCGCAAAAAGGCTTTCTACCGCTTTTGATTCGGTAACGCTTTACGGAAATGATCCAGATGAACGTCCCGATATTTATGGAAAAATTGGAAATTCCGGGGTTTCTATCTGTTGTTTAGATGATGCTAAAAAACTCTATTCCGGCTTTGATCTGGCAGATGCAATGACATCGGTAAGTATGACGATAAATGGACCTGCGCCTATGCTGCTTGGTTTCTTTATGAATGCTGCTATAGATCAGCAATGTGAGAAATACATCAAGGAAAACGGACTTGAGGATAAAGTTGAAGCGAAATATAAAGAACTTTATGACGATCGTGATTTAGACCGTCCCGTTTATCGCGGAGAACTACCCGAAGGAAACAATGGACTTGGCTTAATGCTTTTAGGACTTACCGGAGACCAGGTTCTGCCGGCAGAGGTTTACGAAGACATAAAAGAGAAAACTATTAGCGTGGTTCGTGGAACCGTTCAGGCTGATATTTTAAAAGAAGACCAGGCGCAAAATACCTGTATCTTTTCTACGGAATTCGCTTTGCGTTTAATGGGTGATGTGCAGGAACATTTTATTAAAGAAAAAGTAAGAAACTTCTATTCGGTTTCAATTTCAGGATATCATATTGCTGAAGCCGGTGCAAATCCAATTACACAGTTGGCTTTTACCCTGGCCAATGGTTTCACTTACGTGGAATATTATTTAAGCAGGGGAATGGATATCAACAAATTTGGTCCAAATCTTTCGTTCTTCTTTTCGAACGGAATAGATCCTGAATATGCGGTAATAGGAAGAGTTGCGCGTAAAATTTGGTCTAAAGCACTGAAACATAAATACGGTGCAAACCCAAGGGCGCAAATGTTGAAATATCATATTCAAACTTCCGGTAGATCGCTGCACGCCCAGGAAATAGACTTTAACGATATTAGAACCACGCTTCAGGCACTTTATGCGATTTATGATAACTGTAATTCATTGCATACCAATGCGTATGATGAAGCAATCACAACGCCAACCGAAGCTTCTGTAAGAAGAGCAATGGCTATTCAGTTAATAATAAACAAAGAGCTGGGGCTTACGAAAAACGAGAATCCAATCCAGGGGTCATTTATTATTGAAGAATTAACCGATCTCGTGGAAGAAGCTGTTTTAACCGAATTTGATAGAATAACCGAAAGAGGCGGAGTTCTTGGCGCGATGGAAACGATGTATCAACGCGGAAAAATCCAGGAGGAAAGTCTGCATTATGAAACTTTAAAGCATAATGGAGATTACCCAATTATTGGTGTAAATACGTTTTTAAGTTCTACCGGTTCGCCTACGGTTACTCCTGGGGAAGTGATTAGAGCTACAGAAGAAGAGAAGCAACATCAGCTTAAAACCTTGAGTACCCTTCACAAAGCCAAAGAAGATTCAGCTGAAGCAGCTTTAGAGAAAATTAAAGAAGCCTCTATCAAAAATGAGAATATTTTCAAAGAATTAATGGAAGCCACTAAAGTTTGTTCGCTGGGACAAATAACCCAGGCAATGTTTGAAGTTGGTGGACAGTATAGAAGAAATATGTAAGCAGAGAGCCGCATTCTCAAAGCGAAAAGCTTTGAGAATGCGTGCGAATCGCTTATCCCGATGAGCGCAGCGATATCGGGATCTTTTCTAGCAGAATGTTTTTGAATTCGTTTTTCTTTGAGAATGCGTGCGAATCGCTTATCCCGATGAGCGTAGCGATATCGGTGTCTTGTGTAGTAGAATGCCCTTTGGATCTCTTTTGTTTTTCAATAATTTGCGAACCCGGATCTATAGAAATGAAATGTTTTTTGGAAACATAAAAAAAGAATCGATGTGCTCAGCGAATTGTGGCTTTAACATTTTTAAATAAATCATCCCAATGGGCGAAAGCCTCATTGGGATTTTTAATTTTAGAAACAATTTATACTTCAGGGATTCAATGCTACAATAAGGTAACACCACCTTGATTTTCTTCAGTTTGCTATAAAATAGGACGCGTTTAATCCTGAGTTTTATGGGCTTAAAACTTTTGTCTTTTTTATTGGGTAGAGCTAAAATTTCAGATTAGTTTTGCAAATTATTAAAATCAACCTGTAACTACGTAGGTATCAAAAATATAAATCTATGGAAAATATCTGGTTATACGCCATAGGTGCGTTCACCGCATTTTTCGCGATCAATAATCCAATAGGAAATATCCCAATATTTCTAAGTCTTACCAAGCAGGCTGATGGAAAAAGAAAGCGTTTTATTTCTAAAAAAGCGACTTTCACAGCCTTTGTGATCGTTACGGGATTTGTACTATTAGGTAAATATATTTTTCAGCTTTTCGGTTTGACCATTCCTGCCTTTAAAATCACTGGTGGTATTTTGGTGTTTTTTGTAGGATTTGAAATGATAAGGGCACAACAATCTAGTATTGATAACCAAACAGAAGTAGATTTTAATGAGGGGATCTCTATTTCTCCGCTAGCAATTCCAATTCTTGCCGGCCCGGGAACTATCGTAACCGCTATGAATTACACTACAACTGCCAGCTATATGGATATGGGGATTATTGTGGCTATGTTTGGGTTAATTATGTTCTTAAACCATTTAGCATTTATTTCCAGTGATTATTTGGTGCGATTTATCGGGCAGAATAAGATTATTGTGATTGAGAAAATAATGGGATTAATTATAGCAATTATTGGAACCAATATGCTCATTGAAGGTATTAACATTGCTTTTTTT
>Ga0209942_1001728_pt1 | contig 11601 bp, 6 predicted proteins | sample SalPonR1_A_D2_MG_FD_185695 | JGI IMG/M metagenome (GOLD analysis project Ga0209942, IMG submission 185695) | Salt pond soil microbial communities from South San Francisco under conditions of wetland restoration - Salt Pond MetaG R1_A_D2_MG... ... | reverse complement strand
CGACGCTGCGGCAGATCACCCGCGAAGCACAGGCGAATCTGGCGGCGGTCAATTATCACCACGGCTCCAAGGACGCGTTGATTCTGGCCGTGTTCCAGCGCCGACTGGACGAACTGAACAGCGAGCGGCTCGCGCGGCTGCAGTCGGTGCTCGACGCATCCGACCCGCCCGACCTGGAGAAGGTGCTCGGCGCGTTCATCTACCCCGCCCTGCTGCTGAGCACCCAGAGCGCCGGCGACGGCGGTCGCTTCATGCGGCTGTTGATGCGGGCCTGGGCCGAGCACGAAACCCAGCTGCACGGTGCCATCGCCCGACAGTACTCACACGTGATGCGCGCTTTCGCCGACGCGGTGAGCCGGGCACTGGGTACGTCGCCCGACAATCTCAGGCAGCAACTGGATTTTCTTATCGGTGCGCTCACCTACACCATGGCCGAAACCACCGACGGCCAGGTCGAGAAAACGGCGCGCGCACTGATCCGTTTCGGCTGTGCCGGCCTGCGCGACTCCGCGCTGGCAGAACCCCGACAAACTTTGCTCAAGGAGAACATCGCATGACCACCGTTGCCATCATCCTGGTAATTCTCTTGCCGCTCGTGCTGGCGTACTTCGCCGCACCCGCTTGGTTGGCCGCGCTGTTGGCGACGACTGCAGCCGTCGGCGCCTTCTGGTCGGGGTTGCAGCCCGCAGTCGGCGTGCTGGCTGGCCTCATCGCGCTGCCGCTGATCATCGCCGCAGTTCCGCCGCTGCGCCGGGCACTGGTCACCAACCGGCTTTTCGACTGGTTCCGCAAGGTACTGCCGGCAATGTCGGATACCGAGCGTGAAGCCCTGGAATCCGGTACCACCTGGTGGGATGCGGAAATCTTTTCGGGCCGCCCGAAATGGAAGCACCTGATGAAGCACCCGGCACCCTCCCTGACCGACGAGGAACAGGCCTTTCTCGACGGTCCGGTCGAGGAGCTCTGCCGGATGCTGGACGACTGGCAGATCTACAACGATCAGGACTTGCCTCCGGAGGTCTGGGCGCATCTGAAAAAACACCGCTTTTTCAGCATGATCATCCCGAAACAATACGGCGGACTCGATTTTTCGGCCCAGGGCAATGCGGCCGTGGTCGCGAAGATCGCGACGCGCAATTCATCGGCGGCCACCACGGTGATGGTGCCCAATTCACTGGGCCCCGGCGAGTTGCTCCACAATTTCGGCACCGAAACGCAAAAGAACCACTATCTGCCCCGGCTGGCGTCGGGCGACGAGATTCCGTGTTTCGCCCTTACCTCGCCGCTGGCCGGCTCGGACGCCGCCTCCATGCCGGACAAGGGCATCGTATGCAAGGGCACCTACAAGGGCGAGGAAGTCCTGGGCCTGAAAGTATCCTGGGACAAGCGCTACATCACGCTGGCCCCGGTGGCCACCCTGGTCGGCCTGGCGTTCAAGGCGTTCGACCCGGACGGCCTGCTCGGCGACAAGAAGGATCTGGGCATTACCTGCGCGCTGATTCCGGCCGATACCGCCGGCGTGGAGAACGGCAAGCGCCACATACCGGGCGGCGCCCCCTTCATGAACGGCCCCACACGCGGAACGGAAGTGTTCATTCCCATGGACTGGGTCATCGGCGGCCAGACGCGCGTCGGTCAGGGCTGGATGATGCTGATGCATTGCCTGTCGGCCGGCCGCGCCATTTCGCTTCCGGCGTTGTCGGTAGCCTCCGGCAAGATGCTCAGCGCGGTCACCGGCGCCTACGCCCGGGTGCGTTACCAGTTCAAGCAGCCGATCGGCAATTTCGAGGGCATCCAGGAGCCGCTTGCGCGTATCGCCGGCGAAACTTACCGGATGGACGCCGCCCACCGAATGACACTGGTATCGCTGGACCAGGGCGAAAAGCCTGCCGTGCTGTCGGCGATTCTAAAGGCCAATCTCACGGAGGCGTATCGCCGCCTGACGATCGATTCGATGGACATCCACGGCGGCAAGGCCATCATCATGGGGCCGCGCAATTACCTCGGGCTTGTCTACCAGTCGGTCCCGGTGGCGATCACGGTCGAAGGCGCCAACATATTGACCCGCTCGATGATCATCTTCGGCCAGGGCGCGATTCGCTGCCATCCATGGTTGCTCAAGGAGATGACTGCCGCGACCAGCCAGTCGCCCGACGCGCGGCGCAAGTTCGACCGTGCATTCTTCGGTCACATCGGTTACACCATCAGCAACGGCGTGCGTTCGCTCGCCCTCGGTCTGACCGGGGGACGGATCAGTCATTCGCCCGTTTCCGGACCCGTGGCGCGTCATTATCGTAACCATTATCGGCGCATCAACCGGCTGAGCGCCAATTTCACGCTCGTTGCCGACACCACCCTGCTGATTCTCGGCGGCAAGTTCAAGTTCGCCGAAAAGCTGTCGGGCAGGTTCGCCGACGCGTTGAGCCACCTGTATATCGCTTCGGCAACGCTCAAGCGCTTCGAGGACGACGGCCGGCCGGAAGAGGATCTGCCCCTGGTCGATTGGGGCGTCAACGACAGCCTGCACCGGGTCGAGGAGGCCTTGCACGGCGTACTCGCCAATTTCCCGGCCGGCGCGGCCGGCTGGCTGCTCAAGCGCATCTGCTTCCCGTTCGGTCGCGTGCACGCCGAATCCGACGATCGCACCGGTCACAGGATTGCAAAAATGCTGATGAGCCATAACGCAACGCGCGATCGACTCACCCACGGTATCTATCAGCCCACAGAGGGCGTCGGCGCGGCCGTGGCGCTGAAAGCCTTCGATGCCGTGCTTGCGGCCGAAGAAGCCGAACGCATCGTGGTCAACGGCATGAAGCGCCAGCCGACCCCGGTGAACGTCGACAAGCTGACAGCAGAAGCGGTCGAGGCCGGTCTGATCAACGAGGAGCAGGCCGGATTGCTGGTAGAAGCCCAGCGTCTCTCGGCCGAGCTCATTGCGGTCGACGAGTTCGACCACGAAGCGATCACGCATTCCCAGTTCGGCGAGGCCGAATCGCCGCTGGCCAAAGCGAGTTGAGAACCAAAAACGACACCCGTGCAGAACGGCAATCCCGAATTCGAACCAGGAACACGACAACCATGTCCAACAACAGATTCATCGTCAAGAAAGCCGCGGTCCTCGGCGCCGGCGTCATGGGCGCACAGATCGCGGCGCATTTGACCGCCGCCGGTATTCCGGTAAGGCTGTTCGACCTGCCGGCAAAGGAAGGCGGACGCAACGACCTGATCAAGGGCGCCATCGGGCGCCTGAGCAAGCTCAAGCCGCCGCCGCTCGCGGACAAGGCGCTGGTTGAATTCCTGCATCCGGCCAATTTCGACGACGATGCGGCAAAACTGGCCGACTGCGACTTCATCATCGAAGCCGTCGCCGAGCGCATCGACATCAAGAAGTCGCTTTACGACAAGATCGAGCAGCACATTCGGCCCGATGCGATCTTTGCCTCCAACACGTCGGGGCTTTCAATCACCGAGCTGGCCAGCGTGCTGCCGGAAAAGAACCGGGCGCGCTTTTGCGGCGTGCATTTCTTCAACCCGCCGCGCTACATGCACCTGGTCGAGCTGATTCCGCATGCGGGCACCGATCCGGCGGTCATGAACCAGCTCGAGACCTTCATGACCCGGACGCTGGGCAAGGGCGTGGTGCGGGCGATGGACACCCCCAATTTCATCGCCAATCGCGTCGGCACGTTTTCCATTCTTTCGACGGTCCACCATGCCGAACGTCTCGGCCTGGGCTTCGACACCGTGGACGCACTGACCGGCCCGGCCATCGGCCGGCCCAAGTCGGCCACCTTCAGGCTCGCCGACGTAGTCGGCCTGGATACGCTGGCCAACGTCATTTCGACCATGCAGCGCAAACTCGAAGACGATCCCTGGCATACCTGTTACAAGGTGCCGTCGTGGATGCAGCAGCTGGTCGACAACGGCGCGCTGGGGCAGAAATCGGGTGCCGGGGTATTCCGCAAGGAAGGCAAGACCATTCGCGTGCTCGATCCCGAAACCGGTGACGATGGTCATCACTATCGTGATACCGACTATGCAATCGAGGACGAGGTCAAGAAGGTACTGGGCATCCGGGATCCGGCCGAAAAGATGGCCGCCCTCGCCGCTTCAGACCGGCCCGAACTGGAATTTCTCTGGGCAATCCATCGCGACCTGTTCCAGTACTGCGCGGTCCACCTGGCCGAGATTGCCGAGTCGGCGCGTGAAATCGACCTGGCCATGCAATGGGGCTACGGGTGGAAGCAGGGTCCGTTCGAAATCTGGCAGGCAGCCGGCTGGAACGACGTGGCCGCGTTGATCCGGCGCGATATCGAAGGCGGCAAGTCGCTGGTCGACGCTCCGCTGCCCGGCTGGGTCGACGAGGTCTCCGCCGCGCACGCCGAAAGCGGTTCGGTGACCGGCGACGGCGGCACATCGCCCAGACCCGATCTCGACGTTTACGACCGCCAGATGCAGCCGCCGCGGCTGGTTGGCGAACGCACCGACAACGGCACCACCATCACCGATCTTCCGGGCGCCCGGCTGTGGACCCTGACCGACGACGTCCTGATCGTGTCGCACAAGTCGAAGATGAACGTCATCGATACCGGCGTCATCGACGGCCTCAACGAAGCGATAGAACGTGCCGAACGCGAATTCTCGGGCATTGTGATCTGGCAGCCCAACGGCCCGTTTTCGGCCGGCGCCAACCTGAAGGCCGCCATGGAATGGGTGGAAAACGGCGAGTACGACAAGGTCGAGAAGCTTGTCGCCGACTTCCAGCAGGCCAACCTCCGACTTCGCTACGCCGCAGTTCCCAGCGTGGCCGCCGTGCGCGGACTGGCGCTGGGTGGGGGGCTGGAGCTTGCCATGCACACCAGTCGAATCGTGGCGCACCTGGAAAGCTACATGGGCCTGGTCGAGGCCGGCGTGGGCCTGCTGCCCGCCGGGGGCGGGCTTGGCACGCTGGCGTTCAGGGTTCACGATCAGACAAAAGCCGGCGACAGTTATCCACTGCTGGAAAAACGCTTCAAGCAGGTCGCCATGGGTCAGGTCTCCGGCTCGGCGATGGAAGCGCGCGATATGGGGTATCTCAGCGAATCCGACGCGATCGTCATGCACGAACACGAACTGCTGCACGCCGCGCACGGCGAAATTCGCGGCATGAACGCCACAGGTTATCGGGCGCCCCTGCCCGGCCGCCGCATCCCGGCCGCCGGCGATGTCGGCATCGCGACGCTCAAGATGCTGCTGGCCAACATGTACGAGGGCAACTTCATCAGCGATCACGACTTCGAAATCAGCGCCCGCATCGCCGACACGCTTTCGGGCGGCGCCATCGACCGCGGTACTCCGGTGGACGAAAACTGGTTGTACGCGCTGGAGCGCAAGCACTTCGTGGAGCTCGCGAAGATGAAGCCGACCCAGGAGCGCATCGTGCATATGCTCAAGACTGGAAAGCCTTTACGCAACTGACGGTTTCGGGTTTCCGGTTTCAGGTTTCCGGAAACCCGTAAAGGCCGCACCGAGTGTTTTTTATGGTTTTTACCGGAAACCCGAAACCGGAACCCGGAAACCGCTTGAAATGAATTATCGACAGGACACGAACGATATGAGTAACGCATACATAGTTTCCGCCGTCCGAACCCCGGTCGCGAAAGCCTTCAAGGGCGGCTTTCGCAATACCCGGCCCGACGATCTTCTTGCGCATGTCATCCGCGAAGCGATGGCCGAGGTGCCTGAACTCGATGGATCCATGGTCGAGGACGTTATCGTCGGCTGCGCGATGCCCGAGGCCGAGCAAGGCATGAACGTCGCGCGCATCGGCAGCTTGCTGGCCGGTCTACCGGATTCTGTGCCCGGCGTGACCGTCAATCGATTTTGCTCGTCGGGGCTGCAGACCGTAGCCATGGCCGCCGATCGCATTCGCCTGGGCGAGGCCGACGTGATGATCGCCGGCGGCACCGAAACCATGACCATGGTGCCGATGATGGGCCACAAGGTGGCGATGAATCCGAAGGTCTTCGAGGACGACAACATCGGCATCGCCTACGGCATGGGCATCACCGCCGAGAAGGTCTCGGAAAAATACAATGTCTCGCGCGAAGACCAGGACCGGTTCGGCTACGAGAGCCACCAGAAGGCGATCAAGGCAATCGACAACGGCGAGTTCACCGAGATTCGCCCGTACACCGTGATCAGTCACCAGCCGGACTTCAATTCAGGCGCGATCCGCAAGATCGAAACCGTGATCGACACCGATGAAGGGCCGCGCCGCGACACCACGCCTGAAGCACTGGGCAAGCTCCGCACCGTGTTCCGTGCCGATGGCACCGTGACCGCGGCGACCAGTTCGCAGATGTCGGATGGCGCCGGTGCGTTGATTCTGGTCTCGGAAAAGATCCTGAAGAAATACAATCTCACCCCGCTGGCCGTTTTCCGCGGTTTCTCGGTCGCCGGCGTACCGCCGGAAATCATGGGCATCGGCCCGATTGCAGCGATCCCCAAGGTGCTCGAGCAGACCGGCATCGGCAAGAATGACCTGGACTGGATCGAGCTCAACGAAGCCTTTGCAGCGCAGGCGCTTGCGGTGATCCGCACGACGGAACTTGATCCGGCCAAGGTCAACCCGCTGGGCGGCGCCATTGCGCTGGGCCACCCGCTGGGCGCCACCGGCGCCATCCTGGCGGCCAAGCTCATCCACGGCATGAGAAGGCGCAAGCAGAAATACGGCATGGTCACCATGTGCATCGGCACCGGCATGGGTGCGGCGGGGATCTTCGAGGCGGTCTAAGGCTCGGAGGGCTATTCGGGGGCGACTGCGCTACCGTCAGCGAGCTTCGCGATCAGCTCGTCCACGGCCGTGATCCAGGCCGGGTCCACGGCTGCCGCCTCCGTGTAAATCAATTTCGCCTGCCGCGCGTGGTCCAGCGCTTCCGGCGGGAATCCACGGGCATCCAGCACGATCGCAAGCGCCTCATGGGCCTTTCCGATTCTCGGATGACCCGGCACGTAGCCGTTACGCGCCACAGCCAGCGCAGTTCTGGCGTTTTCCTCTGCCGGCGCCAGGTCGCCGGCGAGGGTCTGCAGGCGGGCGAGATTGAAGAGCGCGGTAGCCGCCTGAGGGTGTGATTCACCCAGGGTGGCCCGTCTTATGCGTACCGATTCCTCCATGGTCTTTACTGCGTCACTAAGGCGGTCCATTCCGTAATACATCAGGGCCAGGTTGTTGAGCACGATGGCGAAGCTGGGATGCATTTCGCCGGTGGCCTCGCGCTGAATCTCAAGCGTGTGCTCGAATGCAGCCAGTGCCTGCTCCGGCTTGTCCAGCCCATCGCGCGCCGTAGCCACACTGGACCAGATCGCTGCCAGCGTTTCTGCGCTGACCGTATCTGCGCTTTCGGCTGCGTCAAGCGCCTGCAGCGCCAATCGTTCGCTGGCCTCGTAGTCGCCTGCATCGATCATCATGGCCGCCCAGTTGGTCAGCACGTTGACGCGCAGCACCCGGGCCCGCTCGCCCTGAGCATCTTTCAGCAATTCCAAAGCGCGCTGAAAGTGATCACGGCTCGCGTCGAAATCACTGTCCCACCACCCAACAATGCCCAGCCCGTCGAGTACCTCGGCCAGGTCAACCGGCGATCCCGATTGCCGGCGAAGTTCTAGCGCCAGCTCAAACTGCTCTCTGGCCGGTTGCACCTCGCCCAGGTTCTGCAGCGCGTATCCGATCGCATATCGCATTTCGGCTTCCAGCAGCGGCTGCCCCGAAAAACGCGCGTCAAGTCCGGGGATGGCTTGCTTCAAAGCACCGGCCAGAGTGGGTGCATCGGCGTTTTCGAACGGATCTGCGCGCTGGATCATTTCCGCCAGGAAGGCGCGGGCGGATTCAGCCCGCGCGGCTTCTTCGCGAGCGCGCTCACGCTGCCCCTCGACCACCAGAAGCGCCGCGAGCAATAACACGAAGGCCCCGGCGGTAGCGGCGAAGCCTATCCGATGCCGTCCGATGAAACGGGAGGTGCGATACAGTCTCGATGCGCCACGCGCCCGAACGGGCTGCCCGGAGAGGTGCCGCTCAATGTCCTGAGCCAGGCCCAGTGCAGATGCATATCGGGCAGCCGGTTCGCGTCGCATTGCGGTCATCACGATCCGGTCGATGTCGCCACGAAGCCGGCGTTTCAGGATGCCGGCTTCGCCAAGCCCGGCGGGTGGCAGTGTCCTGCGCTGCTTCACCATTTCGCTAGGGTCTGCAGGAATCGTATTGCAGACCGTATTCTCCATCTCAGCGGGGCTCAGGCCGGCGACCTTGTGCGGCCGTGTTCCGGTCAGCAGCTCGTAAAGCAGTACCCCCAGCGAATAGACGTCGCTGGTGACACCGACGGCGCTACCGCGGAGCTGCTCCGGACTCGCGTATTCCGGTGTCATCAAAGCGTTGCCCTGTCGTGTTTCCGGCAGCTCCACGGCGATTCCGCCGGAGGCCAGTACCTTGGCGATGCCGAAATCGATAACCTTGGGTTCGCCGTCATTGCTGACCATTACATTGCCGGCCTTGATATCGCGGTGAACCACACCGTGGCGGTGCGCAACCTCGAGCGCCAAGCAGACCTTCTGGAACAGTGCCAGCCTTTCGGGCAGATCGAGCTTGTGACGGTTGCAATAATGCGTGATCGGCTGGCCGTGAACCAGCTCCATGACCACGTAAGGCGTACCGTTATCGCTTTCGCCACCATCGATGATGCGAGCGATACCGGGGTGCTCAAGGGCGGCCAGAATACGTCTTTCGGCATCGAACCGATCGGCGGTCGATGGATCAAGATGCGCCCCGTCGAAAAGCTTGACCGCAACGTCCTGCTCGTAGACGCCGTCGGTTCGCCGAGCGCGGAATACGCGGCTCATGCCGCCGACCCCAAGCTGCTCGACCAGCGCCCAGGGGCCCAGCCGATCGCCTGATCGGCCGCGCACCGCAGTGGCTCGAAGGTCACTTTCCAGAAAGCCGGCGCTGTTGCGCTCGGCCTCGATCAGGCGTAGAACGCGCTCGAGGACTTCGGGCCACGCTTGCAGCCGCTTCTCCAGCCATTCGTCCCGGTCGGCTTCGAGACGTTCCAGATATTCGGAAAACACGCCCAGCGCGGCCGCTTCCGGTTCGTCCGGCAGCTGGGGCGCTTCGGCGTTCGCACCTCGATCGCCTGTCTCGTTCACCCTGCCCCACCCGGGTTCAATTGCAGAAACAGCCACGCCCGCGCGGCGCGCCAGTACCGATTGACGGTGGCGACGGAGATATCCATCGCCGCCGCGGTTTCCTCGATGGTGAGGCCGCCGAAATATCGCAATTCGACGATACGCGCCTGGTCGGGTTCCAAAGCTTCGAGGCGCGCCATGGCCTGGTCGAGCGCGAGCACGTCGACAGTGTCCTCGGCGCGTTCCCCCGACTGAAGCAACAGCGCATCGCCGGGGTCGGACCGGCGCTTTGCGGCCCGTCGCCTGCGGCCGCTGTCGACAAGAATCTGGCGCATGATGCGTGCCGAGACGGCGATGAAGTGAACGCGGTCCTGCCAGGACACCTGGTCGCCCTGAATCAGCTTCAGATACGTCTCGTGCACCAGGGCGGTCGGCTGCAGCGTGTGATCCGAACGTTCCCCGGCGAACCGTGCGCGGGCCAGCTGCTTGAGCTCGGCGTAGACGCGGTCTACCAGTTCCTGGCGCGCCCGCTCGTCGCCGCCGGACCAGCGCCGCAGGACTGTCGTGATCTCTCCCGGCTGTTCGGACACGTTCTCCGGGCCCTTGGCCCGCCCCTTTTTGTTCAGACCCCAGTGTAGTCAGCCGCGAGTTGTGCGGCAAGTCGGCAGATATCGGGAAAATTCTGCAACGACTGATACGAAATTCGCCTGCAATGCGCTATTCGGGGCAGGAAAACCTTGCAGGAGTATTGCCCGTGCCCGAATACCGTCGGAAAAACATCGGTTGTATCGTCTGGAGCATCGGCGGACTTCTGGCCATGACCAGTTTCTCGATCAGCGCCCAGATCGAGCGCATCAGCGTTGCCAACGACGGCGCGCCAGCCAGCGCGGACAGCTACGAGGCCGCGGTCTCGGACGATGGAAACATCATCGCGTTCAGGTCGAATGCCGCCGATCTCGTGGCCGACGACACCAACGACTGGACCGACGTGTTCGTCCGCGACCTGACCGCCGGAACGACGATCCGTGTCAGCCTGCAGCCAGACGGCAGCGAGACCCCAGCCTACAGCCGTCTGCCGAGCGTCTCCGACGACGGCGGTATCGTCACTTTCGAGGGGCGGGTCGCGACCTCCGGGGTAACGCTGACGGCCGTCTACGATGCCGCGACGGGCACCGTCGAGCACCTGCTGCCCCGCGAAGTGAACGGAGGTCCCGGTACACCGGTCACGGGGCGGCTGCAACCTGCGGTCTCCGGCGACGGACGGTTCGTGGCCTTCCATTCAAAAGCCACATTCCAGGGCGCCTACCCGGCCGGCGTCCGCCCGCCGGATGACGATAACAATGTCACGTTCGACGTCTTCGTGTTCGACATCGCGGCCGATCCCCGGCCGCCGCTGGAACGCGTTTCGCGGGATTCCTCCGGAGACGAAGGCCGCGGCGACAGCGCGTCGGCCACGCTGTCCGACGACGGCAGCGTCGTGGTTTTCCACGCCTATGCCGATGACCTGGTCGCCGACGATCTCAACGGAAGCGAGGACGTGTTCGTCCGGTTCCGCGACACCGGTGTAACGCTGCTCGGCAGCGCGACGCCCGATGGCGTACCGGCCAACGGCGACAGCCTGCGGCCGTTCGTCTCGGGAGACGGCAACTTCGTCGCCTTCCGATCGCAGGCCTCGGATCTGGTCGCCGGCGATACCAACGGCCACTGGGACATCTTCGTCCGCGATCTCGCGGCAGGCACCACCCAGCGGGTCAGCGTATCGAATACCGGCGCCGAAGCCAACCACGACAGCTTCGAGCCCAGCCTTTCCGACGACGGCCGGTTCGTCGCGTTCCGGTCGAGGGCCTCGAACCTCGTTGCCGGCGACGACAACAATCGCGGCGACATTTTCGTCCATGACCGCAATACCGGCGAAACCGCACTGGTCAGCGCGCCGCCGGGCGGCTCGGCCGACGGGCACAGCTTCCAGCCGGCGATCTCGGGCAGCGGCGAATGGGTGGTGTTCGAGTCCGACGCGACGAATCTCGTATCGGGCGACGCCAACGACGCGCGAGACGTATTCCGCGCACCCAACCCTCTGTTCACGGCGGCCGGAGCATTGCCATGAGATTCCCGATTCCACGACACCAGGTCCGGTTCGGCATGATGGCGGCACTGATCGCGGCGAGCACGCCCGACTGGGCTGTCGCCGGTGCCGGCGAAATTCTTTTCGTCAATTCGTTCGAAGGCACCGGCAACGTGCCGCAGTTCGTCCCCGTAGACGAACAGGCGACCGCCGCCGGGCGTTCATTGGTCGTCGACGTCGACACCGCCGACCCGGTGAACCAGGCCGGATTGAGCTTCTCGCTGGTCGATGCGCCGGCCGGCATGACAATCCGCGAACGGGACGGGACAATCGCATGGACGCCGACGCAGGCCCAGGTGGGGGCCGATTCGGTCACGGTGCGG
>Ga0209942_1001725_pt1 | contig 11611 bp, 9 predicted proteins | sample SalPonR1_A_D2_MG_FD_185695 | JGI IMG/M metagenome (GOLD analysis project Ga0209942, IMG submission 185695) | Salt pond soil microbial communities from South San Francisco under conditions of wetland restoration - Salt Pond MetaG R1_A_D2_MG... ... | reverse complement strand
GACTAAAATAATAATTGTGAAGCTTAAGAATACAGAGAAAAAGTAGATGAATAAGCGTCTTTGGAATGAAAACCTTCTAAACATAAGTGAACGGTATAATTTGTGGAGGTAAAATTAATAAAATAATAAGGATTAATGTTCCTGTTTTTAACGGGTTAGGTCAAATTTAATGATTAATTAATATTACAAACATCCATATTTTCGCAAATATGATTGGCAAAACCCATTCCGGCTTCGGCTTTTTGATCGAAAGCAAGATGAATTCCTTTTTCTTTTAGCTTTTGCAACTCATCCGGATAGTTGGCTGTAGCTGCAATCATTCCTTGAAAATGAATGGCTTTTAAACGTTCTAATGCATACAGGTTTGATTTATGATCCATGCATAGCGCAACAATTTTCACCTGGTTATTTTCTACCTTTTTATCGGGTATATTTTGCCAGAATTCACTATCGGTTGCATCATCCTGGATGATATTTCTTCCTTCATTTTGATTAGCCTTCACTACATTTTCATCATAATCGAGTCCAAGAACCTTTTTTCCGTATTTATCTTTTAAATGATCGTAAGTTGAGCGTCCAATTCGGCCCATTCCGAAAATTAAAATTTCTGCATCTCCAATATCATATGTTTTGTCGTAATCCAATCGTTGTGATGTTTCAAACACCGTTAAATATTGTTTTATGGTGGTGTAAATTTTTTGCGCATTAAGATTTAATGGCGATGAAATAACAAATGAAATGGAAAGGCTTAAGGCCATAATAATGAGCCAGTCGTTTGATAACCATCCGCTTGCAACTGCCAGCGATGATATAATAAGGCCAAATTCACTAAAATTGGCTAAACTTAATGAGGTAAACAACGCTGTACGGGCTCTTATTCTAAACCTGGTAAAAATAAGGAAGTATAAAATAACTTTAAAATTAATGGTTAGGGCAATGATAAGTGAAGTTATTAGCATAAGGGTAGTAGGAGTACCTGATAAGCCAATGGATAAGAAAAAGCCGATTAAGAACATGTCTTTAAACCCCATAAGGGTGTCGGCCATATCTTTTGCTTTTTTGTGGTTCGCAATGAGCATCCCGGCAACTAATGCGCCTAAATCAGCTTTTATCCCGGTTAAATGAAATAACTCTGCACCTACCACAAAGGCAAGAAAGAGTCCAAACAAAATGAGGAGCTCGCCATGCCCTACATGGTCTAATATTTTAAATAAAACAGGACGTAAAATTAGTAATAAGGCAGGAAGCCCAAGGGCATATATATTGGGCAATTTGCCTGTTTCAATAATCATATAACCTACAGCAAACAAGTCTTGAATAATTAAAACACTAACAGCCATAATTCCATAAAAAGAAGTAAGCTCTCCTTTTTCTTCCAAAACCTTTATAGCAAAAACTGTACTCGAAAAGCTAAAGGCAAAAGCAAGCAATAAGCTTGTTTTTAGGTTGAATGGATTAAAATAAGCAATGGGTGTAAAACTTAACAGATAGAAAAAAGAGGTAATAAGGATGATAAAAAAGATTAACTGGATCGTAGTCCCCGCCCAAATTTCTTTTTTTGCTAAGTTTTTAATTTTAAGTTTCAGGCCTATGGTAAACAGCAAAAGCATAATTCCTAAATCGGATATCTTGTTGATTACATCACCCGATTCTGCACCAAGGTAGTTTAATATAAATCCGGCAACTAGGTAACCTACTAATGGAGGTAATTTTATCAAACGAGCTCCAAATCCGGATAAAAATGCAATGGCTAACCACAGGGCTTCCATGTGGAATAGTTTTAATTATTAAAGACTTAGAATTTTTTTCATATCCCCTTCTGAAACTTCTAATAGTCCTGAAGCAGGTAACCTTGTAGTCATCTCTTTCCAGTTAGGATCTTTTAAGAATATTTTTTTAAATATGGGCAAAGCTTCATCGATTCGGTTGTTGTTTGCAAGGGCAATAGCTTTCCAGTATTTCATTTCCAGATTTTCAGGGAACATTTTTTCGGCAGCCGAATACTCTTTCAGGGCTTTTGTCATATCTCCATGCTCAACAGCTAAATCACCATTATTCATATGCTCATACGCACGGTGAACTTTTAGTAACCGTTCAAGTTCAATCAGGGGGTTTTTATGGTCATCTACACGTAAGTTAACTTTTTTATCCATCCACTCATGCTCCACTTTATCGGTGTTAAAAACTAACAAAACGGCTGATTGCTTTCCTCGGATGTCTCCTCCGGCAGCTTGTGCAACTTTTAGGGCTTGAACTACCCGCTCTGCTAAAGGCATGCTTTCATTTTCTTCAAAAGCTTTTGCCATGGCCGGAACAACCTGGTCATTTAGCATCATATTGGCTTGTACCGAAAAGTTGTTCCCATTGATATGTCCGGCGGATTGCACACACTTCTCTCCGGTAAAGGTTGCAATATTCCCGCCAACATCTAAAAAGGCAATTTGTCTGAATTCTTTGCCTTCATCTTTGGCCGTTAAAAAATCAAGTGCTTCCATAGCAGTTTTGCCTTCTTCCATAAGTCTCAATCCATCAGGACCGTATGCAGGATTAACAAAAGATTGGGTGGCAACAACCCCTACTCCCGATTTTCCCCATGATACGATGGAGCCTACCGAGAACCAGTGACTCTGAACACCAACGGCCATTTCTCCGGCTGCCTTGTCAATAGCAACAATGGAGAAGGTATGAGCAAAAGGTTCATTCTTTTTGTACTGTTGACCATTTGTTTTACAAAAGAGAAAACTTAAAAGAATAACGAACGGAATAAATAGTTGACTTTTCATTTTCAGGTATTTTTAAGATATTTAATTATTTTTATAGGTCGTAGTCATATCCTCATCCACACAAATAATAAAATCGGCTTTACCTTTATTATTTTTTTCTAACTGATTAATCTCAGATTGCATAACTGTTGAAATAGTAATATATTTAACCTCGGGCATCCATCTTTTTAAATACCAAAATATCCCTTCATAATTATCGGTATGATAAGTGCCGTGAAAATGAATAAATTTATTTTCAGGATTAAAATTCTGTGCTATAAAATATGCCATGGTGGCATCTTTTATGGCTTGTGCTTTGGGCAGGTTTTCTCCTCCATGTCCTCCCATCATATTTAACATGTTTTTGTAACCGGGTAATTCCGGATCGTATTCAATAGGAAGAGGAGCTATCCAGCTTTTTTCTTTTTCTGTGAGCGAGTCTAATACCTCAAAACCTTTTTTATAAACCATATTGGCATATCGGCGTGGAATATTGGTAGCAATAAAGGGTTGGTTGTTTTCTTTCGCCAGATCAACCAATGGAGCATAATCCGTTTTATAATTGGGCCATAACCGGGCAAGCGAATCTAACCCTTTAAAATCGATGCTGTCTTTTAAATATAAAGTTAAAGCCCTTTGGTTATCTGCTTCAAACATTTCGGCGCCAAAAGTAAGTTGATTCTCCCGGAGTAAATCAAAACTAACTTCGTATTGCAACCAATGGGCGATAGGATTATTATGAAACTCGCCAAATAAAATAATATCAGCATCTTGAAATGCAGCTAGCATATTTTCATAAGAAACCTTTTCGCCCTGGGCGTTATAAAGCTGATAAGCACGTTTGTGCTGTGCGTTTACAAATGATATGCTAAATAGTAGGATTATAGTAAATAAAATAGTTTTCATAAAACTCCTTTTTTTAACGGTTAAATTTACTAAAAATAATATGGATTAGTATAGTAAACCAAAAAAGGAGTGGTAAGGTTTAATTTTTTATCAGGAAGGAGAATATTTATGGAATAATTTTTATTGCCGAAGATTTAAAAGATACCCACACTTCTTTATTTTCTTTGAATTGATATTTAATTAATGATTCTTCAGTGATAACCACTGAAAGCTCAATTCCAATATCAACAATAAGTTCATAGTTAGTAAGGTATGCAATAACTTGCTTAATTATTCCCTTAAAATTATTTACGGCGCTTGATTCTATTTTATCGTTCGAAAGAATTATTTCTTCCCCGCAAATAATTATTTTTCCGTTTTTGAGCTGCCCTTTGTTGGATACTTTTATTTCCAGGATATTATTAATTTTTGCCGTATTTTGGTTTAAAAACTCTGCAGCAAAGAAATTTTTTATTCCTGTAAAGTTAGCCACAAATTCGTTGGCTGGTTTTTGAAAAACTTCTTTTGCCAGCCCTTTCTGAATTATTGCTCCTTCATGCATTACAGCTACTTTGTTGGATAAGGCTATGGCTTCTTCATAATCGTGGGTAACGTGTAATATGGTGGTTCCTTTTTGATTAATTTTTCGAAGTAAATTTCGCAAATCACCTTTTAATTGCACATCAAGCGATGCCAATGGCTCATCGAGTAATAAACATTGTGGCTTGGTAACCAGCATTCGTGCAAGTGCAAGACGTTGCATTTCTCCACCGGATAAGTTTTGAGTTCCGCGGGTTAATAAATGCGTAATGTTGGTTAATTCAGCAAATTCCTGCACCAATAATTTTCTTTCCTTTGTGCTTAACTTTTTGGTTTTTAAAGGATATTCAATATTTTGATTTACGGTAAGATGCGGAAAAACAGAATAATCCTGGAAAACAATGCCAACTTTTCGCTTTTGAATTTTTTCGTGGGTGATATCTTTATTGTTAAGGAAAATTTTCCCCGCATCGGGTGTTATCAGTCCGGCAATTATTTCAAGCAAAACTGTTTTTCCAACCCCTGATTTTCCTAATAGTATAAAATAGTCGCCTCTTTCCAGCTCAAGATTTATATCTTTAAGCTGAAAATCGCCTAATTCTACCGATATATTTTTTATTTCAAGCATTTTTTGTTTTTTTCTTTGTTGCCACCATTCTTAATAAAACAAAGAACACCAGGCAAACTACAATAAACACCACCGAAACCGGACGGGCATATTTTAATCCAAAGGCACCAAACCGTTCGTATATAAGTACGGGAGTAACCATTGGATGATAAGCCACAATAATTACTGCCCCAAATTCGCTTAACCCGCGGGCAAACATCATAATTAATCCCGAAAGAATATTTTTCCATGCCAGTGGCAGTGAGATGGTAAAGAATACCCTAACCGGGGAAGCTCCAAGGTTTAGTGCTGTTTTTTCGAGTTTTACCGGAACATTTTCAAACCCATCGCGGGCAGCATTAATTAAAAACGGGATACTTACAAAAGCCATGGCAAGAGCAATACCAGAAGGATGCCCCACAAAGTTAAGCCCTAACGACGAACCAACTTTTCCTAAAACCGAATCGCGCGAAATAAATCCTAAGATAGCAATACCGGCAGCCGAGTGTGGAATTACGATAGGTAAATCAACGATGCCATTAATTATTTTTTTTAATCTGAAGTTTGAACGTGCTAAAAAATAGGAGAGCGGAATAGCCCCAATGGCGAAAAAGAAGGTAGCTAAAAACGAAACTTTCAAAGTAAGCCAAATGCTGTCAACAACTTCCGGGTCTTTCGAGGTTTCAAATAATTGCACCGGTGTGGTGGCCAGAAACATGCCCAACAGCGGTGCGATGATAAATAATAAAACCACTCCCCCTAGTAAAATAAAAAATACGGGTGTTTTTTGGTGATTCATTTATTCGTGTTTAAAAAATTCAGGTTTAACAGTAATCATGGTATAAAAGAATTGTTGTATTCCATCAGCATTAACATCTTTCATTCTCTCCAGTGTTTTACTGCCAACCAGCAATCCATAACCTAGTTGCAAATTTACGTTTTTATTTATATTCCAGTTGCCGGTTAAGTCTAATTCGTTGGCAAGGAATTTATCCTGAACTTCATTATCGTATACATAATTGTTGGTCAGACTAAAATAATGATAATCAATAGATATATTTAATTTTGTATTATAGATAATTTTTGCTTTAAGGTATCCATCAAAAAGCCCTGCTTTTTCAGTGGTAGCCGGGATGCTGAAATAATCCATCATTCCGTTAAATCCATGCCTTGCTCCATACAAAATATCAAAAGCATTATCTTTCGTATTCGATTCATCGTTCAGGTCATTACCTGACTTGTACTCAACACCTTCGGTAAGATTAAATTTAGATGTCACCTTGTGCATGTATTTACCACTAAAGTAATATGCACTTACGTCTTGTCCGATATTGGTTTTTCCGGTCTGGTAAAATCCCCGTAATTGTAAATCTTGTTTTGATTTATGATATGTAAAGATAAGCCCTGTTGTAAGCCTGTAATAGTCGGTGTTGATTGTTCCTTCTTTTTGGTATCCATCGGTAATGGTTAGGTTGGCAATGGATGTGTTTTCAAATGATTTTACGAACCAAATAAGATTTAAAAACTTGTAGTTTCTAATGTTTTCTGAATAATCGGTACCAAAGGTTGAAACTTTAGCCTGGTTATATGCGGTAAACATTTTAAATTGGGTTGAATTGATGTCAAAATCCAGCATAACGCCGTCATGAGAATTACTTACCTGGTTCCAGTTGGCTTTTGAAAAAAGCCTTTTGTTATCAATATCAAAAGCTTGGCGGCCAGCTGTTACAGCCCATTTCTCATTTAGTTGTAACTGAAACCAGGCTTCAAAAATACTTAAACCCGGTTCATCGTTTTTTAATGCACTTTCACCCCATATTCTGTAATCCTGAACCGAAATTTTTGAAGTGATATTCTGATAAGTATGACTTAAGTTTAGCCTTGTTCGTTGTGTAACAAAAGCTGCCGGATTAGTTTGCTCTGTTTTAAGCGTTTTGTACCCATCTCTAAGTTCAAAGCGTGGACGGTATTCTGCGTTAATCAAAAATTGAGCATATGAGGTAATACTTAAAAATAAAAAAGTTATTCCTAAAATATGTTTTTTCATATTGTTTTAGCGTTTATTGTTTGGCTAATTCTTTTAACGTTTCCGGGATATTTTCATAAGTATCTGATTTGGCTTTGATAAGCGGTTGTCCGTTTTGTTCCATAATTTTAGCTCCGGTTTCTGAAAAGATAAATTCAACAAATTTTAAGGCTAAATTTTTATTCGGTGCTTCATTTAACATAGTAATGCCATATATCATAGGTTCTCCGGTAACGGTTATCGTTGTTCCGGGCTCTTTCCCGGTAATTTCAGTACTTGCATTTTTATAATAGTCTGCCAACTCAGGATTTTTTAGATTTATTGAATCAGGCAGGATTACATAATTTAATTCGTGTTGTTGCGCTACCGAGCGGTATAGAAAAATGTAATCGATGGTATTTGATTCGAGCAGAGCCAATAAATCTACTTCTTTTGGACGAATGTATTCGTTGTCTTTGGCTAACATTTTTTCTGATAACCCCGGAATGTTATAATAATTTTCAGCAAGCTGGGTGGTAAGGATAGCACGATATCCACAGGGGTCGGAGTGAGGGTCTGAGCGGCCGGAAAAAACATCATCGCGCATTAAAATCTGATGCCAGTTTAGGGCATTGATTTCTTCCGCATATTTTGATTTGTCGTGATATACAATGGCCATTTCATTACCGGCAAACCGGATGTTCCAATCGGTAAATTCAGGAATAAGCAAATTGTCAATGACTTTGTAGTCGGCCGATGCCATGATGTCGCAGGGCTTATTTAAATCAGCTATTTTTCTTGCACATTTTACACTTCCGGCCGATTCGAGAAATATTTCCACTCCCGGGTTTTCTTTCTTAAATTTTTCTTTCATTTGTTTAAAAGGGACTGACAAGCTGCCTGCATGAAAAATGATAAGTTCATTATTCTTTTTGTCTGTATTACAACTGAAAAGAAATAAGGTGGTTGCTAAAATTACAAGTATTTTTTTAAGGTTAATTTTTTTCATTTTTCTCTATGTTTTTGTTAAAAAGGATATGCAAAATTAAACATATCGAAATGAAATCCTAAAAAAAAGATGATTTTTTGAGCGTATTATAAATTGTTAGCTCCTTCTATACTTTTTAAATAAGGTAGCGATGCTTATGGATGAAATATTAAAAAGCGTAGGATTTTTTTATTTTTTATTTCCTTTTTTTTCTAATGTTGTGATTATTTCCTTTGCTTTTTCCAGTTGTCTTTTTAGTTCATCAGTTTCATCCTGTAATTCAATTATTTGTTGCTCCGAATCCTCGGCTCTGCGATATGATTCTTCCTGGGTAGCTTGCAATTCTTCCATATTTTGTCGCATTTCTTCTTCCTGTGCAGCCATTTCTTCGGCCTGTTGTTGTGTTTTTGCTAAAAGGTTATTTGTTTTTATGTTCATCTGAACAAAATATAGATGTGAAGCAACAGAGTCTGCAATTTTTTCTACAAAAGCAATCTCGTGCGGTTGGTATTTTTTAAATGAGGCTATTTCGATAATTCCCAAAACTTCATTTTCCCGTTTTAGTGGGACAATGAGTAAACTATTTGGATTAGCCCCACCCAGCCCGGAAGTAATTTCAATATAATTGTCCGGTATATCTGTCATATAAATTGATTCTGCCTCAATAGCACAAGTTCCGATAAGTCCCTCACCTATTTTTATAATGGAGTTTGTAAATTTTCTTCTATCATAAGCATAAGCCGCTTTAAGATTGTAAGTAACATTTTTGTCGTTATTTTGATTTTTTATAAAAATACCTCCTTGATTTGATTTTGTGTACTTAACAAGATTTTTGACAATCAGGTATGATAACTCTTCTAAATTATCGTTATTAGATCGTAAAATTTCTGAAAACAACCCAATGCCTTCGTTAGTCCACATTCTTTGTTCGTTTTCTTTGGTTTGATGCTCTCTTTCAGAAGAAACCTGTAGTAATTTTTTTCTCATAGTTATTAAATTACTACCTAGTTCTCCTTTACCATTGAAAACATTTATTTCCTCTTTAAAATTTCCATTTCCAACTTCAATAACAAAATCACGGGTAGATTTTAAGTTCTCTGTAAGCGTATTAATAGATTTTTTCATATCCTCAATTTCATCTGACCCGGAAACTTTAATTTTCTCGGGAAGTTCACCTTTTCCCAATCGAGCAATATATTTCTTCATTTTTTTTATTGATTTAACAATATACTTTGAATCTCGGTATAAAAAAATCAGTATTGTGGCTGATAAAAGGACTATTATTGAAAATAGTGTAATAAGAGCTTGTGCAATTTTATTTTCTGCACTTTTCTTGATACTATTATGGATTAGCGAAAGATTCGTTTCTATTTGATTAACGTTTTCGTTGATTCTTTTCATTAACCCGCGGTTTTCCTCTAATCCAATAATTAAATCTTTTTTAATGACCTGATGAAATTTTTTCCGGTATTGTTTCAGGTAACTGATTATTTTATCATTTTGAGCTACTTTATCTTTACTCAGGATTGCAATAAAATTATTTATAACCTTATCAAATTTATCTTTATAACGCAGGTCTTTCCGTAAAAGGTAATCTTTTTCATGCCTGCGCAAGGTTAGCATAAATTTCGAGTAAGTCAGATTATTTTGCTCCTCAACAATTGATTCGACAGCATGAATCTGATCTCTCATTTGACCAACCATCCCATAATCTTTGAATCCTTTTTGTATGATTAATTCTTTTAACTCGTTTAGATTGGTTTTGTATTCTTTGAAACCATGTACTACAGATTTTAATTCCTGTGAAATATTTAAATCAATAATAATAGGTTGTTTTTCTAAAAACTGTAATTCATCCTCAGCTTTACCAAGTACTTTATGCAGTGAGTCTAATATCGGACTTTTGTGTGTTTGATAAAATTTGGAATTCGATGTCTCTTTAAGTAAAAAATCATTTTCATAATTTCTGAGTTCCAAATCATATAATTTCAACTTTTCTATTCGGCTTAATAAAGCGTATTGGTCAAATGTATTATGTACATTAAAATAGGTAACAATTCCTAAGAGTGTTAATATTATTGTAATAGCAATCCCTGTACTTAACAATCGACGTTGAATTGTTGCATTTAAACCCTTCATTTTTTGCTTACAAAAGTATTGGGTTTAAGGCACTACAGGGTTAAATTCAATTGAACTATATATTAAGAAATTATAATATGAGAAGAAGTATTGTTCATGATAGAAAATCCAGCCTTATAGAAGCACTCTGAGCTTTTTAATTTCTATGATATTTAATATTAAGCTTTCGTTAAATAAAAAGAATAATAACAGGAATATATTTAATATCTTCTTAAAATCACCTGTAACATCTCAATCTTTAAGAACATTAATTTTGCCCTATCTAAATAATATAAATTTTATGATAAATAAACTCAGAGATCAGCTATTCGCATCTTTCCTTTTTTTTACCCTTTTAATTATAACATTGTTTATTTTGAGCGTGTTATATATTAAGCAGAAAGAAAAAATAGAACAAATACATTATTCTATCCAAGAGATCAATACGTTAGTTTTAGAACATAATCTCATTATTAATAATTTTTTTACCTATGATACTAAGAGTCAGTACTTTTTTAAAACAGGGTATAGTAGTTATTTAGAACGACACGAAGATAAATATCAACAAATTAGTAATAAAGTAAAAAGTCTGTATCAAATAGAATATCCTAAATCATTTGAGATGCAGAACTCTGTAAATCAGATAAAAAAAGAGTTAGATTTATATAATAAACAAATTGAAAATATTGTTGCACTAATAATTAAGAGAGGATTTCAGGATTTTGGAACAGAGGGGGAAATGCGTAATTATATACATAGGTTAGAAAAACTTGAGCAGATAGATTTGTCTCAGGTATTAATGCTCCGCCGGCATGAAAAAGATTATATCATTAGAAATCAACAAATTTATATAGAAAAACTTTTAAGGCTGGCTGAATCTTTTAAAAAGCAAATTGCTTCATCCCAAAAAATTACAAAATCAGAAAGAGATTCTGCCTTATTTTATTTAGATAATTATGTAGAAAACTTTAAGGTAATGGTAGCCTTAGATAAGGAGATTGGAATAAAAGATAATACTGCACTAAGAAAAGAAATAAAGAATCAGGAAGTTCTTATTATGGATATAGTTAATGAACTTCAGAAAAAAACTACATGGTTAAAAGAACAATATTTTTTTAAATTAAAACAGTATTATAGTATTGTTATTATTGTATTATTGAGTTTAAGTTTTTTTCTGAATCTTTTTTTATCCAAACGAATAACTTATAATTTATCTCTTCTTTCACAAAATATCTCAAGTTTTGTTGAAAGCAATTTTAATGAGTCTATGGGAAATAAATTTCCTGAAAAATATGCCAGAAATGAAGTTGGGATACTTATTGATCATTATAAGATCCTGCGACAAGAAATAATAGCATTAATTAAAGATTTTAAAAGGAAACTCGACCAAAGAACTTATTCAATTACATGTCAAAAAGAAAGACTGGAACAGCAAAAGGAAGAAATTGAAACCCAAAGAGATGAACTTTTTAAAAAGAATCAACTCATCGAAAACTAGAAAGAGATTGCAGAACAAAGGAATAAAGATATTTTGGCAAGTATTGAATATGCCAGTCTTATTCAGGATGCGCTTTTGCCTTCTGAAGAAAAGATGAATCGCTATTTTGAAAATTATTTTGTTTTATATAAGCCAAAAGATATCATAAGTGGTGATTTTTATTGGACAAAAAGAATAAAGAATGAAGAATTTTTTATTACTATTCTTG
>Ga0209942_1001717_pt1 | contig 11629 bp, 8 predicted proteins | sample SalPonR1_A_D2_MG_FD_185695 | JGI IMG/M metagenome (GOLD analysis project Ga0209942, IMG submission 185695) | Salt pond soil microbial communities from South San Francisco under conditions of wetland restoration - Salt Pond MetaG R1_A_D2_MG... ... | reverse complement strand
CTCGTCGGTGCGCAACACGCCGTTTTTTCGCAGCCGGCCGATGAAGCCGCGGAAGAGCGTCTTGTCAAAAAACTCGGGCGCGTTGAACTGGAACAGCATGGACATGCGCTGCGCCATCAGGTGGCAAAGGTCCTCCAGCTCGCCCGGCCGCAGGGTCCCCGAGCCGTGCTTGGCCAGCAGCGCCGCGGTCATGTAGAAACGCTCCAGCGTCTGCACGGAGCACTGCGCGAGGATCCACAGCTGGATGGATTCCGGCGTGTGCACCGAGGGCCGCCGCAGCCGCTGCTGTCCCTTGCGCTCCTCGCGGTGCAGCAGCCCGCGCGCCGCCAGCATCGTGATGATGCGCTCCACCTCGCCGTCCACTTCGTCCTGCCGCCAGCGCAGCGAGAGCTCGCCGCCCAGGTAGGGGTAGACCATGCGCGCCAGCCCCTTGATCCGCTCCACCGGCAGCACCGGCTTGTCGAGAAAACAGCAGGCGACGATCGAGGGCAGCGCAAACAGGTGGACGACATTGTTCCGGTAATAGGTGGCCAGCAACGCCTCCTTGGGAGACAGCGAGACGACGTCGCCCAGCCGGTGCTTGCGGCGCTCCAGCAGGCCGAGCTGCTCGCCGTAGGCGAGCATTTCCGCGCCGCCCATGTCCGTCACCGTCACCCCGGCCCCATAGGGCGCGTCGCGCAACATGCCCGCGAACAGCTCCAGCAGTCGCACCAGCGGCTGCTCGACCATGCTCTGCCGGGGGGTGGCCAGCAGCACGGTGGACAGCAGGTTGACGGGGCTGACGGCCGCCGCGGCGTTGATGCGCTTGAGGACCTCCTCGCCCAGTTCCTGCACCACCGGCGCCGTCCAGGCGGGCCGTTCGTTGTCCTCCACCTGCTCTTCGCGCCAGTCCGGATGGTGGGCGTCCAGCACGTCGTCCAGGAAAAAGGGCGCGCCGAAATTGACGTGCACGCGACCGAACTCGCGGCGCAACTGGCGCACCGCCTTGGTGATCCCCAGCAGCGTCTCTTTCTGCTTGGGCCGGCCGGACAACTCGGAAACATAGGAGCGCCCCTCGAACAGCCGCTCGTAGCCGAAGTAGACCGGCACGAACACCACCGGCCGCGCGGGCTCGCGCAGGTAGGCGCGCACGGTCATCGACAGCATGCCGGGCTTGGCCGGCAGCAGCCGCCCGGTGCGGCTGCGCCCGCCCTCGATGAAGTACTCCATCGCCACGCCCTTGGCGAGGTTGAGGGAGAAATAGCGCCGGAAGACCGCGGCATAAAGCGGGTCGTCGCGGAAACTGCGCCGCATGAAAAAGGCGCCGCCGGTGCGCAGGATCGGGCCGATCACCGGCAGGTTCAGGTTCACGCCCGCCGCGATGTGCGGCGGCACCAGTCCGTTCTGGTACACCACGTAAGACAGCAGCAGGTAGTCGATGTGGCTGCGATGACAGGGCACGTAAACGACCTCGTTGCCCTCCGACACCGACTTGAGCTGCTCCACCCCGCTGACTTCCACGCCGTCGTACAGGCGATTCCACAGCCAGGCCAGCACCCGCTCCATGACCCGGACGGTGGTGTAGCTGTAGTTCGCGGCGATCTCGTTGGCGTAGCGGCGGGCGCGCGCCACGGACTTGTGCGTCGGGACCTTGTTGGACTCGCTGTGCCGGCGGATGGCGCGCCGCACCGGGTCCGAATTCACCACCTGGTTGAGCAGCGTGCGCCGATGCGAAAGGTCGGGGCCGATGGTCGCGATGCGCAGCCGGCGGAAGTGCACCCGCAGCACGCGGCCGAGCTTGCGGGCGACCACGTTCGCCGGCGCGCCCTCCGCCACCAGCTGCGAGAGCCGCACCGGCTCGCTGAACTGGACCAGCACGTTGCGGCCGTGGAAAAGCACCATGAACAGCTTGCGCAGCCGGCCGACCAGGCCCCAGCCCTCGGAGAACAGCAACTTGAAGAAAGAGCCTTCCTTCTCCGGGGACCGCCCCCAGAAAACCGACACCGGGACGATGATCACTTCGTCCGCGTCTCCCGCCTGCACGGCCTCGGCCAGTCGCTCGAGCCGGCTGGTGCGGCGCTTCTTGCTGCGCCGGGGCGACCTGCGCAGGTAGGCGACCGCGCGCCATTCCTTGAGCCCTGCCTGTGCCAGCCCCGCGCTCGGGCGCGGCAGGCCGTTGCGGATGCACTCCTGCTCGAGCACCGCCAGGTCGGCCATGCCCGGGTGCTCCAGCACATAGCAGACCGGCTGGCCGGGGACCGGCTTCAGTCGCTCGAGCTGCGCGTCGAGCGTGCGCGTGCGGACCCACAGGAAGAGCAGCTTCCTCGTGAGCAAGAGCGAGAGCCGCCAGAGTCCGTGCCATGGGTACATGAGTCCGGGGAGTTTAACCGCAGCGACACAGGGAGTCAGCGCTGCATGCAACAAGCGCCGGCGCGGTTTGCCGTGACGAGCCTCCGCCATTTACCCTTGCCGCCATGATTCCCCCTGCCGCACTGCCTGCCTGGGACCCGCACAGGGCCTTGTTCCTGGACGTGGACGGCACCCTGCTGGACATCCGGGACCACCCCGACGAGGTGCGCGCCACGCCGTCCCTGCTGCAGCTGCTCGAAAGCGCGCAGCAGTCGCTGGACGGCGCCCTGGCCCTGGTCAGCGGCCGCTCCATCGCCAGCCTGGACGAGGTATTCGGCGAACTCCGCCTGCCGGCGGCCGGCCTGCACGGGCTGGAACGGCGCGACGCGCGGGGACGGCTTCACCGCCCTCGCGGCTACGCCGCCCGGATCGCGGTCGCGCGCGATGAACTGCTGGCTTTCGCGCAGTCCGCGACGGGCGTGCTGCTGGAGGACAAGGGCGCGGCGCTCGCGCTCCATTACCGCAACGCGCCCGCGCTGGCCGAACAGTGTCGCCAGTGCATGGAACATGCCCGCAGCCTCGCGGGCGAAGACTTCCACGTCCAGCATGGCAAGATGGTGCTCGAGCTCAAGCCCTCGGGGCATGACAAGGGGACCGCCATCCGCGCCTTCATGGAAGAAGCGCCGTTTCGAGGCCGGCCGCCGATGTTCGTCGGCGACGACCTCACCGACGAGGACGGTTTCAAGGTGGTGAACGCATCTCAGGGCATCTCGGTCCGCGTGGGGGCGGCCGCGCAGACGGCCGCCGCGATCGGGGTGGCCGGCGTGCCCGAGGTGCTCGACTGGCTTCGCTTATCGCTGGAGAAGAACAATGCCCGCCAGGCGTGAAAGCTCGCTCGAGCTGGCCGTGATCGGCAACTGCCAGGTCAGCGGCCTGGTCGATGAACTGGGACGGATGGTGTGGGCCTGCATGCCCCGCTTCGACAGCAACCCGGTGTTCTGCGCGCTCCTGATGGACGACCAGGAGCAGGTGGAGCGCGGCGTCTTCGAGGTGCTGCTGGAGGACTTCGTCCGCGCGGAACAGCGCTACGTCAGCAACACGCCGATCCTCGAAACCTGGCTCCACGACGCCCACGGCGGGTGTATCAAGATCACCGACTTCGCGCCGCGCTTCGAGAAATTCGAGCGCACTTTCCATCCCTTCATGTTCGTTCGCCACATCGAGCCGGTATCGGGCAGCCCCCGCGTCACGGTCCGGCTGCGCCCGGCCGGCAACTACGGCGCGGAGGACGCCCGCCAGACTTTCGGCAGCAACCACGTGCGCTACGTGCTGCCCGACCTGACGCTGCGGCTGACCACGGACGCCTCGCTCACCTGCATTCGTGAAGAACGCCCGTTCCGCCTGACCCGGCCGCTGAGCTTCATCCTCGGGCCGGACGAGAGCCTCCAGGAGTCGGTGGCTCGCAGCAGCCGCCTGCTGTTCGAAAAGACCCGCCTCTACTGGCAGGACTGGGTGCGCGGCCTCGCGGTGCCCTTCGAGTGGCAGGAGGCGGTGATCCGTGCGGCGATCACCCTCAAGCTGTGCTCTTACGAAGACACCGGCGCGATCATCGCCGCCATCACCAGCTCCATCCCGGAGGCCGCCGGCACCTCGCGCAACTGGGACTATCGCTATTGCTGGTTGCGCGACAGCTTCTTCGTGGTGCACGCGCTCAACCGGCTGGGCGCCACGCGCACGATGGAGGCCTACCTCGAGTGGATTCTCAACGTCGCCGCCTCCGGCGACGGCCGCGGCCTGCAACCGGTCTACGACATCAGCGGCGAGCCGGAGCTGCTCGAATCAGACCTTCCGCAGCTGCCCGGCTACCGCGGCATGGGCCCCGTGCGGCTCGGCAACGAGGCCTACCTGCAGGTGCAGAACGATGTCTATGGCGCGGTCGTGCTGGCGGCGGCGCAGACCTTCTTCGACCGCCGCCTGAACAACCCTGCGGGCCGCGAGCAGCTGGAGCTGCTGGAAGAGGTCGCCGAGCGCGCCGCGGAACTCTACGACGCGCCGGACGCGGGCATCTGGGAGTACCGCGGACGGGCGCGGGTCCACACTTTCTCCAGCGTCATGTGCTGGGCGGCCTGCGACCGGCTGGCGCGCATCTCGGCCCACCTCGAGGACGCCGAGCGCGCGCGCAAGTGGCGCGAGACCGCGGACCGCATCCACGCCGAGATCTGCCGCCAGGCCTGGGACGAGGAGCAGGGCTGCTTCGCGGAAAGCTTCGGCGGCAAGGGCATCGACGCCAGCATGCTGCTGCTGAACGATCTCGGCTTCCTGGCCGCCGACGACCCGCGCTTTCGCCGCACCGTGGAGTGCATCGAGAAGCACCTGCTGCGCGGCAAGCACATGTTCCGCTACGGCGAGCCCGACGATTTCGGCGAGCCGGAAACCGCGTTCAATATCTGTACCTTCTGGTACATCAATGCGCTCGCGGCGATCGACCGCAAGGACGAGGCGCGCACCCTGTTCGAAGAGATGCTCAGTTGCCGCACACGCCTCGGCCTGCTCTCGGAAGACCTCGATGTGCACACCGGCCAGCTCTGGGGCAACTATCCTCAGACATACAGCCTGGTGGGCATCATCCTGGGCGCCATCCGCCTGAGCAAGTCATGGGAGGACGCATTTTGAGCAGATTAATCGCCATTTCGAACCGCGTGGCCGAGCCTTCGGCGGGCAAGGCCGCCGGCGGGCTCGCCGTGGGCATCATGGCTGCGCTGCGCCAGAGCGGCGGCGTGTGGTTCGGCTGGGGCGGCAAGACCTGCCACGGGGAACCGTCCGAGCCGCGACAGCGCCGCCGCGGCGACATCACCTTCGCCACCATCGACATCAGCAAGGCGGACTTCGACGGCTACTACAACGGCTACTGCAACGGCACGCTGTGGCCGCTGTTTCACTACATGCTCGGCATCCTGAAGTACAACCGCGATCACCACGAGGCCTACCAGAAGGTCAACCAGCTGTTTGCCCGCAAGCTGCGCCCGCTGCTGCGCGATGACGACCGGATCTGGGTACACGACTATCACCTCATCCCGCTGGCCCAGGAACTGCGCCGCGCCGGCGTGGAACAGCCCATCGGCTTTTTTCTGCACGTGCCCTTCCCGAGTTTCGACGTACTGCGCACCCTGCCCGGCCACCAGCGCCTGCTCGAGGCCTTGGCGCAGTACGACGTGGTCGGCTTCCAGACCGCGCAGGACTGCGAGAACTTCCTCGGCTGCCTGCGCAGCGCGGGGATGGGCGGCGAGCGCGGCGTCGACGGCCGCATCGCCGTACGCGGGCGTCGCATGCTGGTGGGCGCCTTCCCCATCGGCATCGACGTGGCGGAAGCCGAAGACCAGGCGGCCAGCGCCGTGAAATCGGCGAGCGTGCAACGGCTCGCCCGGGACCTGGGCGAGCGACAGCTGGTCATCGGCGTGGACCGCCTGGATTACAGCAAGGGCCTGCCGGAGCGTTTCCGCTCCTTCGAGACCCTCCTGGAGCGCCATCCGGCCAGTCACCGCCAACTCGTGTTCCTGCAGATCGCGTCGCCCACGCGCAGCGGCGTGCGGGCCTATGACGAGATCCGCTACGAGCTCGAGCAATCGGCCGGCCACATCAACGGCCGCTTCGCCGAGCCGGACTGGACGCCGATCCGCTACATCAATCGCGGCATCTCCCGGAAGATGCTGATGGGTTACTTCCGCGTCTCGCAAGTGGGGCTGGTCACGCCGATGCGCGACGGCATGAACCTGGTCGCAAAGGAATTCGTAGCCGCACAGGACCCCGAGAATCCCGGCGTGCTGGTCCTCTCGCGCCTCGCGGGAGCGGCGGCCGAACTGGGCGAGGACGCCGTGCTGGTGAACCCCTATGACCCGGTTGGCGTGGCGGACGCGATTCTCACCGCCTTCGAAATGCCGCTGGAGGAGCGCCGCGCGCGGCACGCGGCCATGATGCGCGTGCTGCGGGGACACGATATCCATGCCTGGCGCACGCAGTTCGTGGATGCCCTGGGAGGGGCCTGAGACCCGCCTGGCCGGCCGCGCATGGAAGGCGGCACCGGGAAGGCGCCCGCCGAGACGCCGGCAGACTCATCAAATGCGGCCGCGGATCACCATGTGGCGGTCGCTGACGGCTGCCACCTCGAAGTGAGCCAGCCCGGCCTGCTCGAGCTGTTCCGCCACCTCCCCGGGCTCGAATGCCGCCAGCAGTGAATTGTAGAAGTCACGGCGCAGCACCTCGGGCTCGCCTGCCGCGTGCAGGTCGACCAGCGCCCGCGCCGCGGCCTCGCTCGCCGGTCGCGCCAGGTCCATGACCACCACCGGCGCGCCCGGGCGGCCACGCTCGCGAACCATGCGCCACAGGCCGGCGGGATCGTGCAGGTGATGCAGCAGGCTGTTGGATACCACGGCATCGTAGTGGGCCCGCGGCAACACTGCGCCCGGCACCAGGCCCTCGACGAAGCGAAGCCGGTCCGCCAACGCGGGGCGCGCGGCCAGCGCGGCCCGGCCGAGCGCCAGCATGGCGGCCGAGCCGTCCAGCGCATGCACCTGTGCCTCCGGGTAAGCCGCTGCGAGCCGCAGGCTGATGTCGCCCGGCCCGCAGCCGAGGTCCAGCAGTGAGCTCCCGGCCGGCAGCTCGCCGGTGAAGTCGCGGCACAATTCGACGAAGCGCGTATTCGGTTCCTCGAAGTCCGCCTCGGCGTAGGCGAGCGCCTGTGCCTCGTCGTCCATGAGTTCCGGCTCGGTGACCCGTTTCACTCCTGCCCGCCTCCCGTGTCGCGCTCCAGCTGCTCGTCCAGTTCGCGCTTGCGCTCGCCCGCTTTCTTCTCGACTTCCCGCGCCCTGTCGAGGGCTTCCACCTGGTCCTTGAAAACGGTCTCTTCCACCGGCGGGGGCGGCGGCGGATCGCCGCAGGCGGTGAGCAGGAGACAGGCGGCCAGCGTTGCTGGCGATGCGAAAGATGCGAAACGGGTCATGGGCGGGCTCCGGGCTGCCGGCGAGGCACGGCCAGATGTTAGCGTATTGACTGGATTGCAGACACCGGAGCGACCGATGCATGAGTTCAGCGGAAATGTCGTCATCGTAACGGGCGCCTCCGAGGGCATCGGGCGCGCACTGTGCGAGGCGCTCGCGCCGCAGGGCCCGAAACTTGTGCTGGCAGCGCGCAACGCCGAGCGCCTCGAGTCGCTCGCGGCCAGCTGTCGCGCCGCGGGCGCGGAGGTGCTGATCTTTCCGGCCGACCTGACGGCCGAGGCGCAATGCCGCGCGCTGGTCGAAGCAACGATCGAGCGCTTCGGGCGGCTCGACACGCTGGTCGCCAATGCCGGGCGCACGATGTGGGCCCGGGCGGACGAGATTCGCGACACCGGTATCTTCCGCGAGGTCATGGAGCTGAACTATTTCTCGGTGGTCTGGCTGACACTGGCCGCCCTGCCGCACCTGAAGGCGACGCGCGGGCGCCTCGTGCCGGTCGCGAGCGTCGCGGGACTCACCGGGGTGCCGTCGCGCAGCGCTTACTGCGCGAGCAAGCACGCGGTGATCGGCTTCTTCGACTCGCTGCGCATCGAGCTGGCCGACACGGGCGTCACCGTGACCACCGTCTGTCCCGATTTCGTGGTGACGGAGATCCACCGGCGCGCCCTGGACGCGGCAGGCCGGCCGCTGGGACAGACGCCGATGCAGGAGTCCAAGATCATGACGGCGGCGCGCTGTGCCGAGCTGACGGTGGACGCCATGGCCGCGCGCCGGCGCATGCTGATCACGTCGCGGCGCGGCCGGCTGGGACGCTTCCTGAAGATCTTCGCGCCGGGTGTGATCGATCGCATTGCCGCCAGGGCCATCGCCCGGCGCAGGTAGCCCGGCGCCGCGCGGCGGGCTGCCGCTCAGAGGTCGTCGAGAAACCAGTCGAAAAAGCGGTTGATCTCGAAGATGTGCTCGGACAGGCGATGATCACCGTCCACCAGGTGCAGTGTGGCGCGGTGCTCCCGGGCGAAGCGGACGCTGTTGTCCGGCGGCACGATGTCGTCGCGCCAGCCGTGCACGATCGTGATACGCCCGGCCTTCGGCGAGGGGGTGTATTGCTCATAGCCGGGCATGAAAAAAGCCGGCGCCAGCAGGAACAGGCCGCGCACCTGTTCGAGTTCCATCGAGGCGGCCGCGGCCACGTGACCGCCCATGCTCGAGCCCACCAGCGCAAGCGGGCGCTCCAGCGGCCTGCAGTGCGCCACCAGCCTGGCGACGCGCTCCCGCGGGTCGTCCATGCCGCGGTAGTCGAGGCTCTCCACGTCCAGCCCGCGGTCGCGTGCCAGGTCGGCCATCGCCGCGATCTTGGCGCCCCACGGGCCGCTCTCCTTGCCGTGCGAAAAACAGACGTAGGGTGTCTTCACCATCGGGGCGCTATTGCCAAGTGAACCGGCTGTAAATGAACCGGCCGCGAGTCAACGGGCTCATGTCGGAATCCTCCCGGCGCTGTTTATTGTTGCCTTTCTGAAGGCGATGTTAGCAGAGCGGAAATGGGGTCCGCGGAAATGGGGCCAATCCCCATTTTTAATGGGGATTGGCCCCATTTCCGCGCGCCAGGTCGCGGCGCGCCTGCGCCAGCACCGAGTCCCGGTCCACCGACTCCAGGATTTCCTGCACCACCGCCTTGGGACCGCCGGCGCCCCAGGACTTGCCCTGCGCGAAATAGCGCTCGGCGACGCGCCCGATCATGTAGGTCCCGTAGTACGCCACCGCCCCCTGGGCGCCGGCGGTGAAGACCGTGGACAAGCCGCCCGTGCCCACCTTGAGCGCGGCCGACAACAGGTGCGTCAGCCACACGGTGCCCATCAGCAGGCTCATCTGGGTCGCGATGACCGTCACCAGCGAGCCCGCCTCGGCGCGGCTGAGCGGCAGGCCGTAAAGCCTCGAAAGGTGGAACACCATCCCCGCGTCCAGCGCCGCCGCCGCCAGCAGGTCCGTCACCGGCAGCGGGTTGACCGCCACCGCCACGCCCTTGGCGATACAGTACTGCCGCACCAGCCGCTCGGCCGCCTCGCGGCGCAGCTCCACCACGCGCTGGCCGACACGCTCGCTGACGCGCCCGGCGAACAGGCCGGCCGTGACCGCCGCCAGCGTGCGCCCTTCGCGCTCGAGAATACTCCACAGGCGCTCGCGCAGCGCCTCCACGTCGGGCGGCAACACCTGCCGCTCCTCGCGCTCCGTGCCGTCGGGCGCACGCAGCACCCGCGTCACCGGCGCCGGGTCGGCCGCCGCGGCGATCACCTGTTCCGGCGGCAGCCGCCCGGCCATGCGCTCGCTCAGACGCGCAAGCAATGTCTGCCGTTCGGCCTCCGTGTAGCGGTCCGCCTTGTTCAGCACCAGCAGTACGGGGCGACCCGGCTGCAGCGCCTGGTCCAGCGCCTGGCGCTCGCTGGCGTTCAGGTCGCCGTCCACCACGAACAACACGAGATCCGCGCGCTCGGCCACCTCCCGCGCCATGCGCTCGCGCTCCTCGCCGCCGATCTCGTTGATGCCCGGCGTGTCGAGCAGGCGCACCGCCCCGCTGCGCTCTTCCTGCCAGCGCGCATCAGCCGGCCGCCGCGTTTCGCCGTGCAGCGGGCTGGTGCTGAAGCGCGCTTCGCCGAGCAGGGCGTTCAGCAGCGAAGACTTGCCGACGCTCACCTCGCCCAGCACCGCGATGTGGATCTCGCCCTGCTCGAGCTTGTCCAGCATGCGCTGGACCCCGTCGAACTCCGGCGCCAGCGCGTCGCGCACGCCCTCCGGCAGGCGCGGGTCTTCCAGCAGGCGCCGCAGGCTGTCGCGCGCGCGCAGCAGGTGCTCGTCGCCGGCTTCCGCCGGCACCAGCGCCTCAGTCGCGGCCGGCGCGGCGCGCTTCCAGGGCCAGGCGAGCCAGCTGCCGCGCTTTTTTCCCGATGTCTTTGCCAAACTGGTCTCCCACCTTCCGGGCCGCCGCTGCCGGCCGCAGGTCGCCGGTCGTCTCCAGGCTGTTCGCCAGGCCTTTGCCCATGGCGTCGAAAATAATGCCGTAGGCCACCGCGTGCACCAGCCCGCCGGCCACGGTGCCCGCGCCCGGAAAGGCTTTCAGCACGTTCCCGGAAATCGCCAGCAACAGCGGCAGCGCCCGGCCCACGTAGCCCTCGGCGATGTCCAGGAAGCGCTGGATGTCGATGTCCCGCGCCGGAATCTCGTAAAGCTTGCACAGGCTCTTGACCAGTGAAGTGCCCAGGTAGCCCTGGATCAGCACGTCGGTCCCCGGGCTGACCGCCGCCAGCGCGCCGATCACCGCTTTGCGCGTGTAGTCGGACACGATGCGCTCGGCCTGCTCGCGCCGGCGCTTGTCGGCCGCCGTCTGCAGCCGGGTGGCCGCCAGCTGGAACACGGAGGCATCCCGCAGCGCGTCCAGGGCGGCGGGATCGGCGTCCAGCTGCGCCTGCAGCGCCTCGCGCAAGGGCTCGACGCGCGGCGCCCGGGGCCGCTCCAGCGGCACTTCGTCGCCATCCGACTCCACCCGCAGCACGCGCTCCGTGCCGCCGGCCACCACCGGCACCACGCGCGGCGTCGGCTCCAGGTCCGCGAGCTGCTCGGCCAGCCGCGCAACGATGCGCTGCAGGTCTTCCTCGGCATACCAGTCGGCCTTGTTGACCGCCACCACCATCGGCTTGCCGACTGTGGCGAGCGCGCGCACGTCGGCCATCTGGCTGCGGCTCATGTCGCCCTCGCAGACATAGACCACCAGGTGCGCCCGCAGCGCCTCGTCCAGCGCGGCCTCGCCGAGCGCGCGATCGTCGCCGCTGCCCGGCACGTCCGCCAGTTCCACCGTATCGCCGGAGTCCAGCGACCAGCGATAATGTCGCACGGCGCGCGTCGTGCCGGCCTCCACGCCGGTCGCCGGCTCCGCCTCGGGCACCAGCGAGCGCACCAGCGAGCTCTTGCCGGCACTGGCCTCGCCGAACATGGCGATAAACAGCCGGCCCGCTTCACGACGCCGCGCCAGCTCGGCGAGCTCGCGCTCCACCTCGGCGGTGTCGGCGCCGGCGGCGCGCTCGCGCTCCAGCTGCTCGCGCAGCGACGCTTCGTCCGGCGCGCCCTTCTGTTCCGCCGCCGCACCCTTGCGGCGCGGCGGCGCCAGCAACCACCACAGCAGCCAGGCGGCAGCGGCGGCGGCGACGGACAGCAGGGCAATGAAGCCGTAATAGATCCACGCCGGTCCCTCGCGCAAGCGGTCCACGATCGACAGCACCGTGTCGGCCACCGCCAGCAGCGCGCCGGCGAACAGCACC
>Ga0209942_1001716_pt1 | contig 11630 bp, 11 predicted proteins | sample SalPonR1_A_D2_MG_FD_185695 | JGI IMG/M metagenome (GOLD analysis project Ga0209942, IMG submission 185695) | Salt pond soil microbial communities from South San Francisco under conditions of wetland restoration - Salt Pond MetaG R1_A_D2_MG... ... | reverse complement strand
AGTTTTAACTACATCAATATCAGAGTTGGTAGAATTAAAAGTAACATTTAATCCAGGTAGCACTACCAATAAAGTGATGATTAATAAAATAATATGCTTTTTTATTTATTGCCATTGTATTGTTTTTTCAATGAAAGGTTAACCCCAAAAAAATGTTTTTGTGAACAGTATTTAATATGAAGCCAAACACTATATAATTCCGACTCCTGATTTCTCTCTCTGAATCCCTATATTCCACACAGTAACTCCAACCCATACTTGCAGCAATTTATGATTCGTGTTACATCCTACACACAGGGAAAATGGAACTTGAAAGGAACAGAATCTGATCTGATCTCCGCCGTTTCCGGTGAATTAATTGGACAGATGATTCAGTCCGACCTGGATTACGCAGGAATTTGCACTTATGCAAGAGAAGCAGGAGCTAAAATTCGTGAATTGACCATTCACGAGAGGGCTTTTAAAATCAAATTCCTGGCTCAGTATCTGCTGGAGCGCAAAGAGACATATTACGATACCTCAACCCACACCGGAGCTACACGCCGCGACTCCTGGATTGATATCGAGGGTGGGATTATCACCGCTTTTGGAATATCGAGTCAGGCCCGGCGCAATCTCAGTGACCTGCCGTGGCACGTGGAGGGGGATGAGGTAACCCTCTCACGCAAAGGCACCTTTACCGGACAGCATATTTGCGTACCAAAACAGGGTGTATCCGTTCAGATTAATGCATTTAACTTTCCGGTTTGGGGCATGCTCGAAAAACTGGCACCGGCCTTTATTGCTGGTTTGCCGTCCATCATTAAACCCTCTCCCCTGGGGAGCTATCTCGCCTATTCGGTATTTGAAGATATCATCGAGTCGGGACTGCTGCCCGAAGGGTCGGTTCAGTTTATTGCCGCCGACAAACCGGGCGACCTACTCGATCATCTGATCAGCCAGGATTCCATTTCGTTTACCGGATCGGCCGAAACGGGTAAAAAGCTGAAATCTAATCCGAATATCATCGAAAACAGCGTGCAGTTCAATCTTGAGGCCGACTCCCTGAACGCTTCCATTCTTGGTGATGACGTGACTCCTGATATGGAGGAGTTCGATCTGTTCATCAGAGAGGTTGCGAATGAGATGACGGTAAAATCAGGACAAAAATGTACGGCCATCCGCAGGACCATTGTTCCTGAAAACCGACTGGATGATGTAGTAAATGCACTGAAGGTCAGGCTTGAGAATACAAAAATTGGCAACCCGGCAGAAAAAGAGACACGGATGGGGCCGCTTGCAAGCGAACTTCAGGCAAAACGGTTCAGTGATCAGGTTCAAAAATTATCTGATGTCACCGACACCGTTTACGGAAATGAGCTGCTCGATGGAGCGTTTACCGGTGCAAGGTTACTGATATGCCATCAGCCGCTTCAGGTGGATGAAGTGCACCGCGTAGAGGCCTTTGGGCCGCTGACAACCATCATGCCGTACCAATCAACACAGGATGCGATCGACATAGCCAACAGAGCAGATGGTTCTCTCGTCGGCTCACTTTTTACAAACGACGATTCGATTGCAAGTGAAATTACCATGGGATGTGCCCCATATCACGGCCGGTTTATGGTAATCAACCGCCATAGCGCGGGAGAGTCAACCGGACACGGTTCGCCCATTGCGTCGCTGGTACACGGAGGACCGGGACGTGCCGGCGGCGGAGAAGAACTTGGCGGAGCACGTTCTGTTCTCCATCATATGCAGCGGGTGGCTCTTCAGGGATCGCCAACAACCCTGCGCAATATTGTTGGCCAGCATATCAAAGGAGCAGAAACATATCAGCCCGATAAGCACCTGTTTCAAAAATATTTTGAGGAAATATCGGTGGGTGAGGCGCTTACAACAGAGAGCCGAACCGTTACCGATCAGGACGTTAAAGAGTTTGCCGACCTGACCGGAGATCATTTTTATGCCCATACCAATCCTGATGCTGCCGCAAGATCCATGTTTGGTAAAATTGTAGCTCACGGATATTTTGTGCTTTCAGCGACGGCAGGTCTTTTTGTTCATCCGGATGAAGGCCCGGTTTTATTAAACTACGGACTAGAAGACCTGCGATTCACCGCTCCTGTGGCACCGGGCGATACCATTCGGGCAAAACTGATCGTTAAGCGTAAAACACGGCGTCAAAAAAGAAAGACCGACAAAGAACCGTACGGAATGGTTTGGTTTGATGTGGAAGTTACCAATCAAAACAGCGACCTTGTTGCCGAATATACGATTCTTACTCTCGTTAAGAGAAAATATAAACTGGACATCGATCAGTAATATGCCCAATATTGAAGCTATCATTTTTGACATGGATGGCGTTATTATCGACAGCGAACCCATCCACCTGGAGATTGTGAAAGGGGTAACCCATGAACATAACCTTGACATTTCAGATGCAGAACTACAAAGCTATGTGGGATCGTCTACCCTTGAGATGTGGACTGATCTCGTTCAGCGTTACGGAGTGGATGCATCTCCTGCGAATCTTGCCAACCTCACAAAAAACCGCATCACAACCCATTACAAATCCAGTGACAAATTGCCTGACGTGAGCGGGGTTAAGGATCTGATTAAAAAATCCGAACAAACTGTTAACAAACTGGCGCTGGCGTCCTCGTCATCCATGGAGCACATCAATATTGTGCTCGATAAGCTGAAGCTTCAGACCTACTTCCCCCACAGAGTTAGCGGATCCGATTTACCCAAGTCCAAGCCAGACCCTATGATTTTTATTCAAACATCAGAACTGCTGCAAATACCTCCCGCGTCTTGTCTTGTTATCGAAGATTCGTATAACGGAGTTACAGCTGCTAAAGCTGCAGGAATGACCTGCATTGGTTTTAAAAATATGCACTCAGGAAACCAGGATTTGAGACGGGCCGACCTGGTTATTGACGATTTTAATGAGTTCCGGCTCGAAACATTTCTGGCTGAACTATCTGATGGTTAACTCATTTTGTCCTGTAATTAAACACTGCCCGTTCATCTAAAAATTTTTCAGATTTATAAACAGATCATGGCACACCCTATTGAGCTTATTACAACAACGGATGCATTAAAGCAGAGCATTCGCCATTTACAAACAAAATCAGAGATCGCCATCGACCTGGAGTTCGATAAAAACTATTATCGATATGGCTTTAACATATGCCTGGTTCAGGTTTTTTCGGGTGAAATCTGTTATTTGATTGACCCTCTAAGTAATGAACTGGAGATTGAGGCACTCTTTCCGATTCTTGAAAATCAGAATATTCAAAAAGTTTGTTTTTCGTTTGATGAAGATCTTCGCTTGCTCCACTCTATGGGCTGTTTTCCCAAAAATCTTTATGACATTGGAACCGCATCTCGACTGCTGAACTACCCTTCTACCTCGCTCACAAATTTGCTTATTGACGAGCTGAATATCGATCCCGGAAAATCTTCGCAGCAGAGCAATTGGTTTAAACGTCCGCTAAGTGAGAGGCAAAAAAGCTATGCTGCAAATGACGTGCTTCATCTGCTTAAGTTAAAAGATCATTTAGATCAACAAGCTGAAGCCCGAGGAATTCAAGGCTGGATTGATGAAGAGAACCGTTCCCTGGATACGCTCGATTACAGTGATTTGGATCACAATCAAACCATTAAAGAGAAAGACAAGCAGGATCTTACAGAACGCGAATGGCATCTGTTCAAACTGCTTATGCACTGGAGAGACAAGGTTGCAGAGGAGTACCAGAAGCCACCGTTTCAAATCGTTTCAAACCAGATCCTTACCCAAATTGCCAAAGATTCACGTACACTGATGGACTGGCTTCGGATGAGGGGTGTATTTAGAATGATTCAGACCGAAAATGTAAAAAATGAGCTAATAGAACTTATAAAGCAGGGATCTTCGGAGGCTGAGGAGTTAAACTTATCGGATCAGCGATCTGCAAAAAAAACCTTGAGTAAACATGAACACCGGGAACTGATGGCTCTGAAAACAGAAGTATCAAAGGCCAAAAAGAATATTTTTGATCCCATTAAACAAAAAATTAAAGAAGAACTCGGCGAAGAAACAGCCACTTTTCTTCTCAGTAACCGTATTGTTGAAGAGATTGTATCCGGGGAAAACAATACCATGCTGAGTTACAAAAAAAGTATCCTTTTAGACTATGCAGAAGATCTTAACCTGAACATTAACGAACTCGAAAATTACCTGAATTAAAGTTTTTTTCGTGTCTATAGATTCCCTTTCTGCAATTCGTCAGCCGCATAATTGACTGCCCTTGCTGTAAGCGCCATAAATGTCAGTGATGGATTTTGTATAGCCACGGAGCTCATGCATGCACCATCGGTAACAAACACATTTTTACAAGAGTGAATCTGATTCCACTTGTTTGTGATGGATGTTTTGGGATCTTTGCCCATTCGTGCTCCTCCTACTTCGTGAATATCGAGGCCGGGCGCCTGTTTACTATCGCCGGTGTTGATATTTTTGAACCCGGCAGTATCAAGCATTTCAGAGGCCTGCTCCAGGAAATCCTGAAGCAGTTTGTCATCATTTTCGGTATAATCAACCGAAGTAACCAGCTGTGGTATTCCCCACGGGTCGGTTTTTGAATCACTTAAACGCACATGATTTTCGTACCGGGGAACCGTTTCGGCCTGGGCCATCATATATACTCCCCACTTCCCGGGTTTCGAGACTTCATTTTTTAGATCTGCTCCAATATTTTCAGACCGAACCCCGCGCTGCCAGCCCTGCCGTGATGCCCCAAATGCAATCAGGTATTTTCCCTGGAAGTCAACATCAGAATCTTGCTGATAAACATTTCTGAAGGATGGCATAATGGCCTGAGTCGGGCGGCGGCCGTAGTAATATTCATCCTCGAAACCGTCGATGGTAGCATTTACGGATCCACGGTAATTGTGAAATGTAATGTATCGTCCCAACAGGCCGTTATCATTACCAAGTCCGTTGGGAAAACGGTCTGATTTACTGTTTAGAAGTATCAAGTTGGTGTTCAGGGCTGCTGCATTCAAAAATATGACTTTGGCGTAATATTCGGTCACCTCTTTAGTATTGGCATCAATTACACGAACACCCTTTGCCTTGCCCGCTTCTTCATCATAAATAACCGACTCCACGACCGAGTGTGTGCGCTTAGTCAGATTTCCGGTTCGCATTGCCCATGGTAGTGTTGAAGAATTGGAACTAAAGTATGCACCATATGGGCACCCGCGATAGCAGAGATGGCGTGCCATACACATTCCGCGGTTTTGCTGGCGGTGTATCTCTTTTAATTCTGTTAAGTGAGCACATCTGCCGTGCAGCACATGACGGTTGCTCCACCTGCTTTCGATCTTCTCTTTTACATGCTTTTCAACACAGGTAAAGTCAAACGGTGGGAGGAATTCTCCATCCGGGAGGTGGTCGAGCCCGTCTTTATTGCCGCTCCAGCCAACAAAGGTTTCAATATGGCTGTACCAGGGTGCAATTTCGTCGTAAGTAATGGGCCATTCAATACCGTAGCCATCCCTGGCCGGGCCTTCAAAATCGTACTTGCTCCAGCGCTGCCCCTGTCGGGCCCAGATCAGTGATTTCCCTCCCTCCTGATAGCCACGAATCCAGTCGAACGGCTTTTCCTGTTCGTAGGGATGCTCTTCATCCTTTACAAAAAAATGTTTTGTTGCATCATCGTAGGCATAACATCGTGCAACAATCGGATTTTTTTTTAACTCTTCCTGGGGCAAACGCTCCCGATAATCAAAGTGCCACGGATCGTTACCTGCTGTAGGATAATCCTCAACGTGTGTAACAGGCCGGCCCCTTTCCAGAATCAGCGTGTTAAGTCCTCTGTCGCACAGTTCTTTAGCGGCCCAGCCTCCGCTAATTCCAGATCCTACTACAATTGCATCAAACGTGTTATCCTTTTTAGCCTTGCCCGTCAAATTCATAAACAGCTATGATTGGTTCAAAAAACGAGTTTAATTAATGCATTTTTTCCCTGTAGTACAACACGTTTTACTTCTTTTAGAATTTGAAGATGGTTCAATTCGTTTGAAGAGCAGTGAACATTATTATTGATGCAGCTCATTCCCTTGACATAACTCCATAAAAAAAGGGAACCGACAGGTGCCGGTCCCCTACTTTTTTCTCTCTAATTTAACCAATTATCAACCAAACAATCGCTCTCTCTATTTATACTTATCTTAGTTCTCTCTTTCGAGGTCAGGACTTATTGTTGTCGTATTAAGGATTCTGTAAATTGGACAAAACGATAAAGCACCGGAGAATACCAGGATCAATCCGAGAAATCCCCAAAAGCTATTTAAGTATAATCCGGAAGCTACAATCACTGCGCCAATAAAAACTCTTATAATTGAGTCTAGATAACCAACATTTTTTTTCAGGATCATAACCATCACCGTTTATAATTTTAATTGCGGAAATTGTACTGTATCACCACAGTCTGTTTTACTTCAATTTTTTATTCTGATTAATGATATACATTCGGCTACATAAACCATAGAGCACAAACCTTAACTGATCCTAATAGAGATACTTAGCACGGACTAAGGGTATTCCCTATACCTTTCAGAAAAATCATTAACATATTGCATTACAACGTATTAGATTAATTTCAAATTATGAATAACGAAGAATCAAAAGCTTTTCAATCCATAGAGTGGAAGGACGATTCCCTAACAATTATCGACCAAACCCATCTGCCGTCCCGTGAGGTGTATACCCAGCTCAATTCGGTAGGGCAAGTTTGGGATGCCATTAAAAAACTGAAAGTTCGGGGAGCTCCTGCTATTGGCATTGCAGCTGCTTACGGACTCTATCTTGGAGTTAGAGATTTACCGGATTCTGGCTATACATCCTTCTATTCAGAGTGCGAAAGGATTAGTAGCTATCTCAACTCTTCGCGCCCCACAGCTGTAAACCTCTCCTGGGCACTGAACCGTCTGCTTGCTACTGTTAAATCCCGGAAAGAGCTGCCAACCGACGAATTAAAGCTACTGATTCTAAATACCGCAAAAATTATTCACGATGAAGACCGGCGAATGTGTAAGGCTATTGGAGAGCACGGCGTAGAGCTGGTACCCGATCAAGCCAGTGTTTTAACGCACTGCAATACCGGAGGGCTTGCAACCGGCCAGTACGGCACGGCTTTCTCGGTTATTTTCCACGCACATCAGGCCGGCAAAATAGAGCATGTTTGGGTGGATGAAACACGGCCGCTATTGCAGGGTGCACGGCTTACTACATGGGAACTTGCCAAGGCAGATATTCCCCATCAGCTAATTGTTGATTCTGCCGCAGCTTATTTAATGCAATCGGGGCGGGTTGATATGGTGATTACCGGAGCCGACAGAATTACCAAAAATGGCGATAGTGCCAATAAAATCGGAACCTATGCACTGGCTGTACTGGCCAAAGAGCACAACATTCCCTTTTACATAGCGGCGCCCTCGTCAACGATAGACATGAGCCTGGAAACCGGCGGCGATATCGATATAGAACTTCGAGATACGAGTGAAATCACCTCATTTGCCGGCAAACAATCTGCACCTGATAATACAGATGTCTTCAATCCTGCTTTCGACGTTACGCCACACCGGTTCATTACGGCTATCGTTACAGAAAAAGGAATCATCAAACCCGACTTTAGCGACAATTTTCAATCGGCCTTCACATAAACTTTTCAATATGTTTCACTACACTTGCCGGGTAGATTGCTGAATGTGACGCATTCCATAATGCTTCACCATTTTTTATAAGTATAAGCTGTGGGGATTCGTGGCGAACTCCCGTTTTTTGTGCTATGCGATCAGAAAGTTTCCGCTGTGCTCTTACCTCAATAATATAGAAGTCCACATTCCCGGCTGTTTCAGGCAGGATTTTCTCCATATTCCTGAGTGCAAACGCCGATGTGCCACAAGCTGCACTGTGTTTAAAAATAGCACTTAGCCTGTCATTGTTACTAAAGATCGGGTCCAGATCATTTTCAGTTTCAGGTTGGTTCCAGTGCTCTGATACGTTTAAATCTGTTGAAAATGAGTCTTTTAAGCGACTTAAAAATCCCATGATGCGCAATTTTTGATTACTCTTTGAATTGTCCCAATGGTATACCCTGAAGCGTAAGAGCCTCCTGAAGCCTTTCCATTCCAAGGCCTTCACGAATTAACTCGGGCATGTCACCAGTAAGGTCCAGAATGGTTGTCTCTTCAGCCCGGAGCGCTTCCTGGTTGTCAACAATTACATCTACAATATTGTCGAAACGGCTTAGGTATAGCTCCCTGTTTCCATCTTCAGGATGTCCGTTTTCTACTCCCGGTAGCTTTGCGGTAATTGCAAGTACAGGATGGCCAAGTTCATTGATTAGATCCAGACATATGGGATAGTCGGGGACTCGAATTCCCACTGTTCGTTTTTTGGGATGAGTTAGAAGCCTTGGAACTTCTCTTGTTGCCGGCAAAATAAACGTATATGGTCCGGGTATAAGCCTCTTTATGAGCTTGAAATTATCATCTGTAAGTAAAGCGAATGTTGAAACATGCTCGAGACTCTTGCACATCACGGTCAGATGATCTTTTTTTCCCAGCTGACGAATTTGTCTTATGCGATCAATCCCTTTCTTGTTTTTGTAGTTGCACATCAGAGCATACTGGCTGTCGGTAGGTACCAGTGCAACGGAACCGTCAAGTAGCTCATCCGTAACTTCAAATATCTTTTTTTTATGAGGTGAGTCGGGGTGGATTTTTACTCTTAGAGCCATAGTTATATCACTGTTATTTAAATTTCAAAGCAGTTTTATACAGTAACGTGGATCCGGTAATTCAGAAATCAAGATCCTTCTTTAAGCAAGTCATTTTTTTAATAATAAGAAACCCAAGATTATCAATTTTTCTAAAGATAGTATCATCTGTGCAGAAGTAAAGTTAACAAAGAATGGCACAACCAACGATTCTTCTGTAGATTACGTTTTGAAAAGTGAACTATTAATAATGCTAACAAAAAAAAGATTAAGAAAATGGAGACCAATATAAAGGCATGGTGGCTGGGACACTCAGCATTTAAACTGGAATCGCCCACGGGTAAAATCATTTATATCGACCCATTCCTTTCGGGAAATCCAACAACGCCCGAAGAGTTCAAAAACCCATCTGATATCGACTATATCCTGCTCACACACGGGCATGAAGATCATGTAGGCGACACGCTGGAACTTGCTGAGAAAACAGGCTGTACAGTGGTAGCCCAGGTAGAATTATCCCAATTGCTAAAAAAACGCGGGTTAAAAGAAGATCAGAGAATTGAGTTTAACAAGGGCGGCACTGTTCACTTCGATGACTTCTCAGTTACGCTTGTGAGTGCAAACCACAGCTCCTCTTTTGATGGTGAGTATGCCGGAGAAGCCGGTGGTCTTGTGCTATCATTTGAAGATGATATCTGTTTTTATCACTTGGGAGACACAAACATATTTAGTGACCTGGAGCTTTATGGCCAGATGTATCAACCTCACGTAATTGCCGTTCCCATAGGAGACCACTACACAATGGGCCCCGAAGAGGCTGCTATTGCATGCGATATGATCGATGCAAATGTGGCTGTCCCAATTCACTATGGTACATTTCCTGTACTTACCGGCACACCGGAAGATTTCAAAATGTTTACTGGAAAATATTCAGGTACCGAAGTGGTAATACCTAAGGCGGGTGAGAAATTTTTAGGCTAATCACCAGAGCTTATTGACCCATCCCGGGGCAGGCTTCATACAAGTCTGCCCTTTTTTTGATCTGGTTTTAAAAATTTAACCTGAACACTGAAACCAGTCAACACTACCCTCAACTTTTATTAGAAAAGATAGTCAGTAAATCAAGGCCTGGTTATCTATTTATCTGTTTTTTACCTTTAAAAAGTATATACAACACCATTTTTCTTCTCAATTAATAGAGTTGAAAAAACAACAAATTTGTTGGGCTTAAACTTCATAAACACACTTCGAAGTCTAAAAAAGCGCTTTTAAAAGCGCTTGTATATATATTGTATAACTTGATATGCCTCCCACTCCTCATTACTCTGGGCTGGGTTACCTTGTTATTACTAAATAAAGTTCGCGTTGACTCCGGAACTGCCGAACTTCCATAATCTGATACATATGAAAGCAAATATATCCTTACCAGGTGTCTTAATTTTATGTTTTGTGTATAGCTTTTCCACTTTAGCTCATGCACAAACCGAAAAGGTTGCAGTTGAAGAGAATGAGGATGGCTGGAGGCTCCTTGTTGACGGTGAGCCACTGATGGTTAACGGTATGAACTGGGACTACTTTCCTGTCGGGACTAATTATGAATATAGTATCTGGAATGAATCACCGGAATTTATTCGGGAAGCACTTGAAAGCGAAATGAGTGCGCTTAAATACATGGGAGTGAACGCTATCCGGGTTTATACCGGTATTCCTAAACGCTGGATTGAATATATCTATGACAATTACGGCATCTATACGATGCTAAACCACTCATTTGGAAGGTATGGTTTAACTATTAACGGCGAGTGGATGGCCAATACTGAGTATTCCGATCCAAGGGTACAAACAATATTGTTACAGGAAGTAACCGCACTGGCTGAAGATTATAAAGGAACACGAGGTTTGCTTCTCTACCTGCTGGGTAATGAGAATAACTATGGCCTTTTCTGGGAAGGTGCCGAAACTGAAAACATTCCGATGGAAGACAGGGAATCAACGATTCGTGCCGGACACATGTACGAACTATTTAATGATGCAGCCGTTGCCATGAAGGAGATTGACAGTAACCGCCCGATTGCTATTGCAAACGGTGACCTTCAATTTATGGATCTCATCACTGAACTAGCACCCGATATCGATATTTTCGGGGCAAACGTGTATCGGGGAACTTCTTTTACTGATCTGTACGACCGGGTTAAAAACGAATATGGAAAACCAGTGCTCCTCACCGAGTTTGGTGCCGACGCTTATAATGCAAAGACCCATCAGGAAGATCAGCTTTGCCAGGCCCGCTACAATATGCTCAACTGGAAAGAGATTTACGAGCATACAGCAGGATTTGGGAAAACAGAAAACTCAATTGGCGGTTTCACTTTCCAGTTTACGGATGGGTGGTGGAAAACCGGACAAACCATTGATCTTGATGTACACAACCCAGATGCATCCTGGGCAAATGGGGGCTATCAATGTGACTATGTTGAAGGTGAGAACAACATGAATGAAGAGTGGTTCGGTATTGTGGCCAAAGGGCCAACCAACGAGTCCGGGTTTTATGATCTGCATCCAAGAGCAGCCTACTATGTACTGCGTGATGTTCATTCATTTGATCCCTATGATCGCGGAACAACTCTTCGTGACCTCAATGAGCACTTTGACAACATATCCATATCCGGAGCCTTATTGGAAGCCCGGAGTAAATGAGTATATCACTAACCATTTTGCAGAGGCACACAATAAAGTCCAATAAATTATACATTATTAGCCTGGTATTGAATCAAAACCATAAACTTTAAAGCAAGAATACATTGGCCAGCCCGATTTCAATTATCAAAACTGAAAAAGAAAAGTGGTTCAAAATTTCCAACTATGATGAGATGCGCC
>Ga0209942_1001713_pt1 | contig 11639 bp, 9 predicted proteins | sample SalPonR1_A_D2_MG_FD_185695 | JGI IMG/M metagenome (GOLD analysis project Ga0209942, IMG submission 185695) | Salt pond soil microbial communities from South San Francisco under conditions of wetland restoration - Salt Pond MetaG R1_A_D2_MG... ... | reverse complement strand
CGCCAGTTTACAGCCCCATAATTTCACTCCTGAAGCTGAGAGAATTTCAAGAAACTCGTCTACCGGAGGCATATCAAGTTTTTCCATCTCCTTTTTCATCATTCTTGTAGCGATAGCTTCCATTCCTGGCAGACCACCTACCATCGTAGGAATGTGCATAGCGGGATTACCTACGGTTGCAACATGAAGTTTATTCAGTTTTTTCTTTTGAACTGCCTCCAGGCCGAAAAAAGTAAAGAATATTTCTGCTTCAATGCCTTCCATTCTTGCACCGTTTGCCATAATAAAAGCTGCATATACATTTTCTATGGTGGCCTTCGATAAAATGAAGAGCATTTTTTTGACTTTTGTAGTACTCATAGTGGTAATTTTAAAGGTTAGATACAGCTTTTAGGTTTAGGTATACCGGCAATCTTGGTAGAGATTTTTAAGGGTCCACCTGGGAAAAGTGCATAAAACTCTTTAATATCGAGCACCCCGCTTTTTTTAATACCTCTTACTGAGAGTGCCTTGTCTGCTTTATACTGTTCCTGAATCCAGGCGATAACTTCCCAATGACGCGGAGTCATTTCGATCCCCTCTTCTTTGGCAATTTCTTCTCCAACTTCCTTATTCCATTGTGAGAAATCGTTTAAATATCCTTCCTGATTTCTATCTACTTTTGATAAATTAACTTGAGTTTCCATGATATTAGATTTTAAATTATAATTATTAAAGTTTTTTTCCTTTTGTACTCATATTTCGGCCAACGAATGGAATTGGAATTCCTTTTAAAAGCATGTTCCAGTAAATCCATCGGAAAGCCAGTTTTCCCCAGTGATTAAAAACGCTTTCTTTTAGCAATTTTAAAGGCCCCAATCCCGGAAATGGAAAAGTACCTTCCACTGGCTGCTGTTTATAATTGAAGTCTATTAACAGCGCTTTGTTATCACCGGTTTCAATAAAACAGTTGGCATGGCCGTCAAACTCCTCTTTTAGAGGCTTCCCATCTATATAAAGTAAGATGTTATCTGTAAGGGTTTCAGATTGAAAGTGAGCTACTGAACCGGCCTTTGAGGCAGGGACGTCGGTAGCATCTCCAATTACAAATATATTTTCGTGATCCTTAGACTGAAGTGTATGATGATCTGTAGGCACAAAATTTAAGTCGTCCCCCATCCCAGAGCGTTCCAGCAACTCGTCGCCCATATTGGTTGGAATGGTTACCAGGAGATCGTACTCCACTTCTTTTCCACCATAATCAACAATTTTATTATTGTCGTTATCAACCTTTTCTATAGCAAAATCTATTTCCAGGTTTATATTCTTCTCTTCGAGCAGGTACCCCAGTGTTTCAGCACTTTTCTCTTTTGTAAATGCTCCCGAAAGTGGAGTTACGTAGGTTAGTTCAACCTTATCACGCATTCCTTTTTCCTTAAAATATGAATCTGCTAAAAATGCGAATTCCAGTGGAGCAACCGGGCATTTAATTGGCATCTCGGTGAGATGAACTACCATTTTACCTCCCTGCCAATCTCTAAGCTTATTTCGAAGCGCTAAGGATCCTTCGTAAGTATAGAAATCAAATACATTTTTATGCCAGTTTTTACCTTTCATGCCTTCCACTTCTTCTGGGGCAATTTTAGATCCCGTAGCAATTATGAGGATATCATAATTTATGGTTTCATCTTCCAGCTTTACTTTGTTTTCCTCAGGAAGAATCTTATCTATTTTCTTCTGAACATAATTTACTCCCTTAGGAATAAACTTTTTCCCAACTTTTTTCACCTGATCTTCGGTATAAATATCGAAGGGCAGAAATAAAAATCCAGGTTGATAGTAATGGGTTCTATATTGATCTACGATAGTAATTTGCCATTGGTCCTTTTTTAGCTTGGACCGAAGGTGATTCGCCATCATTGTTCCTGCTGTACCGGCTCCAAGTATGAGTAAATTTTTCATCTTTTGTAGATTTATTAACTTATATACAAAGATACCTTAGGGCCTGATTGTCAATTGCAACTATTGTTACACAAGCTTTTTTACATTTTTCTAACAAAAAGAGCCTTATTCCAAATTAAAATTAAATAATATTCATTTTTAAAGGATTATTATTATTTTTTTGTGAATAAAATATTATTTTTAATGGATATTTTGATGTTTTAATCTGTGAATTTACTATATGAGGAATATCAGTTTTACGTAAGTTTTTTAAACTTGAATTTAGATTTTATTATTTCATCTATAAAAAAACTTGTGATTGCAATATTTCTATTTTGTCATTATATGTCTCTTCCATAAAAGGTGTTTAATAATGAAGAAATTCCACAGTTTTGGGTATAAATTCCTGTTATGTTTCCTATTCTATTTAGATCTTTATAAATGACAATTCTAACAGATCCCCTGTCTATATAGGGATTTACAAAGAAAATATCCTCTGACTAATTGTTATTACATTTTAGGTAAGGATATTGGTTTTAAGGAGATAAATAGATATAAAAAATGTCTCCAGATATAAACCTAATTCATAACCTACTGCAAGCGATAATGTTCATTCCGTTTTTGCACCTGGTAAATCAATATATTTTCAAAAAGATTAGTGATAAGCACGATTTCTTTTCGGCTGGTCTGATGAACAAATTGTTCTATTACCACTTGTTTTTTGCGGGGATCTATTACGCTTATGCTTTTTTTAATCCTTCAGATTCTAAAAGGTACTTTAGGGTGCCGGGCAAAGAAGGTAAAACCTGGAACGGATTTTTTGAAACCGGAACATCTTTTATAGATTTCATGTCCTCTCCATTTATAAATTTCTTCGGATTTAGCTATGAAATGATGATGCTACTGTTTAGCTGGATCGGCTTTCTTGGCTTCGTTTATGCCTATCTATTTTTTAAAGAAAATATCGCGTTGAATATTAAAGTGTTCAAGAAAGTAGATTTTTTGGTACTTATTCTGTTCTTACCCAATATGCACTTCTGGACGGCTTCTTTGGGAAAAGGAGCACCTATCTTCCTGGGATTAATGTTATTCGCTTACGCCCTTAGAAAGCCTAAAAACAGGATCTTTAGCTTAAGTTTGGGATCGCTCCTGGTTTTCGCCATTAGGCCACATATGTTCTTATTACTGACCGGAGCAGGTATGTTAAGTATTTTTATCAATAAAAACCAGATAAGCTTAAAACAGAAAGCCATTTTCGTGGGTGCTATAACCGGGGTCTTATTGCTTTTCCACAGGCAAATTCTTGAAGTAGTTAATCTCGGAAATTCGCAAAACCTAATTGCCGATTTTCTTTCTTTTACCGAAAACAGGGCGAAAGATTTAGATAATGCGACTTCAGGCGTACCAATGACCGACTACTCTATTATAGAGAAATTCTTTACATTCTGGTTTAGGCCCCTGTTTTTTGATGCACCGGGAATTCTTGGAGTAATCGTTTCCATAGAGAATTTCATCTATTTGCTGCTATTCGGAAAGCTATTTAAAAAGAGTTTCTTCGGATTTCTAAAAACTGCACCGGGACACGTAAAACTAAGCCTGATTTTGTTTTTTACCACCTCTTTCGCGATGACCTTTGTAATGTCTAATCTTGGAATTATTTTAAGACAGAAATCAATGATTATGTATTTCTTATTTTTTGTGATCTATTATTTTTTGGCTTACGAAAAAGACACTGTTTTCAAATTGAGACAGGAGATGACCGGAGGAAAGCCTTTAGCGAGGGCGGCCTAATTGCTACAGGCGTTTTTTGAAAGTTACAAGTTGAAAAATTATTTCCAAAACTCATCTTCCCACACTCCACAGGAAATTTCTTTCTCGTGGTGTTGCTGAATATGCTGAAGTTCTTCTGCAGAAGCTTCTTCCTGGATTTTATTAAAAAGCACCCTTTCTTCAAACCTGATATGGCCTTCTAAATCGTTCTGAATCATTTCCAATGCAAGCGATATTTCATTTTTCTGAAGAAATAATGAGGCAAGATGCTCATGCTCTTCCAAAGCTTGTTTTACCAAATCATTTTGAGCGCCCAAAACCGGAAAAACATATGTTTCTTCAATTTTAAAATGCTCTTTTAACTGACCCTCCCAAAACCAGTCGGTATATTTTTTAATGCGCTGCGGTGGTATTCCTTTTTCAAAACCTTTTTTAATTTTCCAGCAAAGCAAAAGTCCCTGGTGATGTTCCCGGCTTAAAGGCTGGATAGCTGTATGTCTTTTTATTGGTTTGTTCTTTGGTGGTACCATAGCTTTAAATATTGATTTCCATATAAAATAAGAAATCTAAAATTATTCTGATGATTATTTAAAAGTTATCCAATTTCAGAAAATATCTTTTGCTTTTAATAAATCTACACTAATAAGAGTCCTGCAACATACACAAGTGTTCCTACCAGCATCATCACCAGCGTATAGGGAAGGATTTCCCGGGCTTTTAATTTAGTAATGGCAAGTAATGGCAGCGCCCAGAAAGGTTGCAGCATATTGGTGATTTGATCGCCATAGGCTAGCGCCATTACAGCTTTATCAAGTGGCACCCCCAATTTTAAAGCACTTTCTAAAATTATTGGCCCCTGCACCGCCCATTGCCCACCGCCACTGGGTACAAAAATGTTCACTAAACCTGCGCTAAAGAAACTGTAAACAGGTAAACTTACATCTGTTGCGATGCTTACAAAAAAACCTGAAATATCGCTCACCAAGCCCGTTTCACGCATCACGCCCATAATTCCAAAATACAACGGAAACTGGATTAAAATTGCCGCCGCTCCCCCAATGGCTTCCTGCAAGGCATTCAAAAATGAAGCGAAAGACTCGTGCAACAAAATACACATACAAAGCATTAGAAAATTCAGCATATTAGGCGTAAGATTTCCTGCAGAAAGTTCTTCGGAATAACTTGCGAAAAAGGCTGTAAGTAGGAGTAGTCCAAAAATTATTCTCAGTGTTTTTGAATGATCTAGTTTTTCGGCACCTGTGATTTTTGCGATTTTCGGTTCTTTCTTTTCAGATTCAATTTTCATCACTTTGGTGCCGCCGGTCCTGGAGAGCAAATAGAGTGTAAGTGGAATTAACAGCAATAGAGTGCCGAAAATCAATAAATTCCAGGTAGAAAAAATTGTGCTTGCTGTGGGAAGACTCTCCGGTAATTGCGCAAGAAAAGTCGCATCGGCTCCAGGAAAAAGCTTTGCCAGGTGGCCATTTTCTGCGGCTTTTAATGGTGCACTGCCACTCATTCCACCGTGCCATACCATTAAACCTACATAACCGGCGGCACCAATTAAGGGATAATTAATTTTGAAACCCCGGCTGGAAGCGGCCTCTGCTACTTTCCTGGCCATTATCGCTCCAAAGATCAATCCCAGTCCCCAGTTAAAAAATGCGACTAACATGGTAGAGACCGATACGATAATTACTGCGCTCGAGTTACCTGTCACAACTTTGGTTAGTTGGTTTGTAAGCCAGGAAACAGGTTTGCTAAGTACTAAAATATGCCCTAGCACCAGAATGAGCATCATTTGCACCATAAAGACAATAAGAGCAGGCTCCCACATCCCGGTTTGCCAGAAATCAAGGATTTTAAAAGCCGAATCAGAGTTAGTTTCACCGGTAAAGAAGAACGCAACAAAGAGTATAAAAAGAGTAAGTAGAACCGCTAGAATAAAAGGGGCTGGAATAAATTTTTTAAAGCTGCTCTCTATAAGATTACTAAGGTTCAAATTATAATAGATTTTAGATGTGATGCTTTACCAAAATCAGACTGTATTATTCGATTTATTTGCAAAAAAAATCCCATTCCAAAGTAGGGTTTGGATGGGTATTATCTATTAACACAGTTTAAAACTATAAATTATTTATTAATTTCTTATGAAAATATGGTTTTTAATTGAAACACTTAAAAAGAAAACTACTTCGGAGCAAGCTTACGAAGCATTACGATTGCAAAATACATTTCGTTTCGTGGCATCCCAATTCGTCGGGACCGAGCAGTTACTCTTGATTATCGAGTGAAATACCATATAAGAAGAAACCCCCGCCGAATAGACGAGGGTTTTTGGACTGAAGTTTTAAAATCTTCAATTTACAAATTATAGTTTTTCAAGATCTTTTACTTCCTCTTTATCGGCTTCCATGATGCTTATCGCGTAACCACCACCAGCAGCAGATTTCTGAGAGAGTTCAGACTTACTGTTCACTCTATACTTCTTGATTTCGTATGCTTGTGGATTATCTTTATAATGCGCATCTTCTGCATCTGAATAAACTGTTGCCACATAAGTTTTTCCTTTTTCCAGAAAATCAAATTCAATTTCTGAAGTTCTTGGTGTTACACCATTAACATTGCCTACAAACCAATTATTTCCATCTTTTTCTTTTCGGGCGATAGTAATATAGTCTCCAGGCTCTGCTTCCAGGTAAACACTTTTTTCCCAGTCTATAGCAACATCTTTTATAAACTGAAATGCATCCATAAACTGCTCGTAATGCTTAGGCAAATCGGCTGCCATTTGTAACGGCGAATACATCGTTACATATAAAGCCAACTGGTTGGCCAGGGTACTGTTAACGTGAGAATTATTATCTGGATTTAATTTACTAATATCCATTTCAAAAATTCCAGGAGTATAATCCATTGGTCCGCCAATTAAACGCGTAAAGGGCAGCACGGTAACGTGATTTGGCTTACTTCCGCCAAAAGCTTGATATTCGGTCCCACGAGCCGATTCGTTTGCAATAAGGTTTGGCCAGGTTCTGGCTATTCCGGTTGGTCTAACAGCTTCGTGCGCGTTGATCATAATTTCATATTCCGCAGCTTTTTCAAGCGCATATTGATAATGATTTACAATCCACTGGCTGTAATGATTTTCACCTCGTGGCAGTATATCACCTACATAACCAGATTTTACCGCGTTATAATTGTTGGCTTTCATAAACTGGTAAGCTGTATCCAAATGCCTTTCGTAATTCCTAACCGAAGCCGAAGTTTCGTGGTGCATAATCATTTCTACATTTTTACTTTTGGCATATTCCCTAATTTCTTCAACATCAAAATCTGGATATGGCGTCACAAAGTCAAAGACATAATCTTTAGAGTTTCCAAACCAATCTTCCCAGCCTACATTCCAGCCCTCAACCAGTAATCCGTCAAAGCCGTGTTCTGATGCAAAATCAATATATCTTTTTACATTCTTGGTATTTGCAGCGTGGGTGCCATTAGGTTCAGCAGCTTCAAAATCGGTTTCACCTAGTTTAACCGCGGCAAATTCGTCGGTATAATCCCAGGAGCTCATTCCTGTGATCATTTCCCACCAAACGCCCATATACTTCATTGGTTTAATCCATGAGGTATCTTCGATCTTACTGGGTTCATTTAGGTTATAAGTGATTCTTGAAGAAAGAATATCTTTAGCTTCATCACTTACAATTATGGTTCTCCAGGGAGTTTTTCCCGGAGCGATCATATATGCCTTATCACCATTTACATCTGGCGTTAACCAGGACTCAAAAACCATTGTTTCGTCATCTAGATTTAAGTGCATCGCAGGGTAATCCAACAAAGCGGCTTCGTGTAAGTTAATGTAAAGGCCGTCGTCGGTTTTAAGCATCAAAGAAGTTTGTACTCCTGTTGGTGAGAATGATTTTTGGGAAACATTAGCTGTTACCGCCTCTGCCATCAAGCCCCTTATTTCAGAAAGTTTACTTTCTGTATAATCGTATTCCTGGGTGTCGTAATCGCCCGCAATCCAAAAAGCGGTGTGATCTCCGGTCATGGCAAATTCAGTTTTTTCATCTGAAATTACGAAATGCCCAAGCTTGGATTCCTGAGGAAATTCATATCTAAATCCGAGTCCGTCATTGAATAAACGAAAACGAATCACCATTTTGCGCTCTGTATCTTCCTGATCTAGATGAATTACAAGTTCATTATAGCGATTTCTAATCTCACTTTCCTCACCCCAAACCGGTGTCCAGGTTTCATCAAAAGAAGATTTTTCGGTATTTTCTATGCTAAAATTAGAGGTAAGAGGCTGCCCTTCTTTTAACTCTAATCCAAGCTTACTTTTTTCTATAACTGTCTCTCCTTCAAAATCCAGGCTGTAAACCGGAGTACCATCTTCCTGAAGGGAGAAATTCATCTCCAGATCTCCGTTTGGAGATTCCAGGCTTTGTGCCTGAGCAATTCCAAAAACAGCCAGACATATAAAGCTTAATATTAATCTACTTTTCATAAATTCTACTTTTGTTTGTGTAAGAATTTACAAAAATAAGCTTTTATGTATTTCGAGGAAATTAAAGATTAGCTCTTTAATTACCATTCGAATAATTTTATAAAATCATTCGAGTGGCAATTTTCTATTTAAAGGAATTAGTTAACTTTACCCCTAACCCTATGTAAGCACTGTCTAACTAACGATATAAAAATCCTCCTTTTGAGTAAAAAAATCATATACAAAGCAACCGGAATTATTGGTATTTTAAGTTGCATTGCGGTTCTGGCGGCTGACCTCATCGGAATTGCATTACACGAAGCTCATGACCCCATAAGTGATACTATTAGCATGTTGGCTATAGGGAAATATGGGTGGATTCAGGACCTGGGTATCGATATATTGGCAGTTGGTTTTTTTGCTCTCGCCGTAGGACTTTATACCTGGAAAAGTTCTGGAACAAAATGGATTATAGGTCTTATTATACTTATTCTTATAGGCGTAGACTTCATAATGATTGCCGAGCATAACCAATATGCCGGAAGACCTGGCCATAAAATACATCGCAAACTCGTTTATGCCCTGGCACTTCTTTTCCCTGCAGTTGTTCTCTTAACAAGTTTCAGTTTAAAAATGCTAAAACCCTACCTGAAAAAGTTCTCTTTTTGGGTTGCAGGATTGTGGATTGTTCTCGCCCCTCTTTTACCTTTAATACCAGATTATATAGACGGTGCCTACGAGCGCCTGGTTACGACTTTAATTGTGATTTGGGTGAGTACCGTTTCTTATAATTTGATCTTTTCTTACAAGAAAACAGAAAAGGCTAATGCCGATAAGTTTAATCTTTAATCGGTAGTAATTCCTTTTAGATCCAGTTCACTCCCGAAGTAATAGTTGCTTTAAAATTTTTATCATTCAAATAATTAAGCTTTTTTATAATGCGTGGCCCCACCGTAAAAAAGCTCGGCGCTTTCCATTATAGTTTCAGAAAGAGTAGGATGCGGATGAATAGTTAGCGATAAATCACTGGCTGTACTGCCCATTTCGATAGCCAAAGCAATCTCCGGAATCAAACTCCCGGCATTTTTTCCGGCTACTGCACCTCCCAGAATTACTTCGGTCTCTTTATCTATTAAAAGTTTAGTCAGGCCTGTATTTTCCCCTATGGAAATAGCTCTTCCCGAAGCTGACCAGGGGAATTTTACAACTTTCACGTTTTTATCTTTTTCTTTTGCCTCTTCTTCAGTGAGACCACACCAGGCCAACTCAGGATTAGTAAACACAATGGCGGGAATAACCTTAGGATCGTAAGCGGCTCCTTTTTTCCCTGCGATAACTTCTGCAGTGATTCTGCCTTCATGACTTGCTTTGTGGGCCAACATAGGTTCCCCGGTAATATCTCCTATCGCAAAAACATGCTCCAATTTGGTTCGGCGCTTATTATCTACTTCCAGGAAGCCTTTTTCGTTGGCCGAAATTCCGAGTTTTTTCAGTCCCAGATTCTGTGTGTTTGGTTTTCTCCCAACAGCTACCAGAACACGATCAAACTTTTTGTTCTGTTCCTCTTTCTTTCCTTTTAAGGAAACCTTCACCCCTTTTTTGGTAATCTTCACTTCTTCTACTTTAGTTTCGAAAAAAACATCTTTAAAGGGCTCATTTTTCTCAAAAACCTTAACCAGGTCCCGATCTGTTCCGGGTAAAAATCCTGGTGTCATTTCGGCTATAGAAACTTTTGTTCCTAAAGCGGCATAAACGCTTCCAAGCTCCAGGCCTATGTAACCGCCACCAACGACTAACAATTTCTTGGGTATTTCCTTAAGTTCCAGGGCATCGGTAGCGTCCCAAATTTTATCGTGATCTATCTCGAGATCGGGTAGGCCTACCGCAGAGGAACCGGTGGCAATTATCACTTTTTCAAAACTTAAATCCGATGTTTTTCCTTTATTATTGGTCACTTCCAGCTTATGCTCACCGGTAAATTTGGCCTTTCCCTGGATGTATTCGATATCTCTGGCTTCACTTAATTGCCCAAGGCCTTCTGTAAGTTTTTTTACAACCTTTTCTTTCCAGCCTGCCACCTTTTTGATGTCTATTTTAGGCTCTTCAAATTTTATCCCCCATTTTGAGGCGTGCATGGCCTCTTCTTTAGTTTTTGCCAGGTGCAAAAGCGCTTTGGAAGGAATACAACCTCGGTAAAGACAAACTCCTCCGGGATTAACTTCCGGATCAATTAGCGTAACTTTTATTCCAAGATCTGCTGCGTGAAAAGCTGCCGCATAACCTCCGGGACCGGCACCAATAATCACAAGTTCGTTGCGATCTTCTTTTGCCATTGTTTCTAAGATTTAAGATTAGCCCAATAGCGCTTCATATGGATCTTCCAGTGCTTTTACTAACCAGTTCATAAAACCAGCTCCATCGGCGCCATCTATTAAGCGATGATCATAAGATAAGCTGAGCGGAAGTATACTGCGAGGTTCAAACTTACCGTCTATATAAACCGGTTTGGTAGTTGCCCGCGAAATACCCAGGATCGCCACCTGTGGATGATAGACTATTGGCGTAAAATTAGTACCACCAATACCGCCAAGGTTTGAGATAGAAAAATTGCCTCCTTCCATATCTTCTTTAGATAATTTTTGTTCCCGTGCTTTCTCTGCTATTTCCGAAATTTCTACCGATAGATCCTTGATACTTTTTTGATCTGCATTCTTTATCACAGGAACTAAAAGGCCGTCTTCTGTAGCAACCGCAATATTGATATTTACATATTTTTTAAGGATCATTTCTTCCTTATCCATATCTATACTTGCATTAAATGTTGGAAATTTATGCAAAGCTGTGGCAACGATCTTGGTAAGTATGGCCGTAAGCGTGAGTTTACCACCAGCCTCTTCAACCTTCTCTTTATGATCTTCTATATAGGTTTCAACTCCAGAAATATCGGCTTCTCCAAACTGAAATACATGCGGGATAGATTGCCATGAGGCCAGCACGTTTTTGGCCGTGGTTTTTTTAATATTATTGAGTGGTTTATTTTCTACTGCGCCCCATTTACTAAAATCGGGTAATTTAGCCTGACCAGAACTGCTCTTTTTACTACCGCCTTCCTTATATTCTTTAACGTCTTTTTCAGTGATCCTTCCACTTTCACCACTGCCACTAATTTCCTCTAAGTTCACTCCAAGTTCACGAGCCAATCTTCTTACTCCCGGAGAAGCATAGACTTCTTTAGAAGAGTCTTCATCGGTATCTTTATCTTTTTTAGCCTCGCTTCCTTTGCTTTTCTTTTTCTCATCATCTTCTTCGGCAGCATCTTCTTCGTCATCTTCATCTTCATCCTCCTCCTTATCCTCTTTCTGCTCTTCTTCTTTCTTAGCAGATTTGGATTCGTCTTTTTCTTTTTCGTCAGAATCCGGTTTTTCTTCCTCTTTTTCAGCTTCTTCTTTTTTATCTT
>Ga0209942_1001706_pt1 | contig 11664 bp, 10 predicted proteins | sample SalPonR1_A_D2_MG_FD_185695 | JGI IMG/M metagenome (GOLD analysis project Ga0209942, IMG submission 185695) | Salt pond soil microbial communities from South San Francisco under conditions of wetland restoration - Salt Pond MetaG R1_A_D2_MG... ... | reverse complement strand
ACTACGGCTTATATGGCTCCTGAGCAGTTGCGTGGCGAGAAAGCCGACACCAGATCGGATATCTGGTCGTATGGTGTCGTACTCTATGAGTTATTTGCCGGCCATATGCCGTTTTCGGGGCTTCACGAACCCGCTGTTATGTATTCAATTGCTGAAGAAGAGCCTGCAGAAATTGAAAGCAGTGTTGCCATTCCTCAGGAGATAATAAACGTAATAGACCAGTGCCTTATTAAAGATATTGAGCAACGGTATCAGTCTATGGATGAAGTACTTGCAGGGCTGGCCAACTCATCTCCAAACCCTGTAAATAAAAAGACTGCCACTGGCAGATCGGGTTCTAATAAAAGGTACACAACCTATTTAATGACGGCGATTGTTGCGGTATGTGCCGTTCTACTCTCACTGTTTTTTTATCAGTCTCCATTTACTGGTAATAAATCTCTGGTACCGGAAAAGAAATACCTCGCGGTTTTGCCTATTGAAAATATTGGTGGGGTGGAAAGTATGCAGGCTATTTGTGATGGCTTGGCTGAAACATTTTCTTATCGGCTATCAGAACTTGAGCAATTTGAAGAATCGTATTGGGTAACACCTTCAAGAGAGATTCGGAATGAAAATATCCAGACAGCCTCCCAGGCGAATAAAATATTTGGCGTAAACCTTGCAATTACGTCCAGTATTCAAACTGTAAGAGATTCAACAAGGTTAATCGTTGAGCTGGTAGACGCCGACAATGTCCGAAGGCTGGGAACACGCCAGGTAACGGTTCATTCAGAAAATCTTGGCAACCTGGAACAGGCTGGTGTTAAAGCTGTACTTGAAATGCTGGAAATCACAATCCGTCCGTCCGTAGAAGAGAAAATAGCATTGGGGATAACGGATGTGCCAAATGCTTATGAATTCTATCTGAAGGGAAGGGCGAATCTTCAGAATAGTGACAGGCTGGATAACCTGAGAAGTGCAAGAGACTTCTTTAATCGTGCAATTGGTCTGGATTCGCAATTTGCACTTGCTCACGCGGGGCTGGGTGAATCGTACTGGAAAGAGTATGAAATTACGAGTGAACTTACTCTGATTGAGCTTGCTGCAGCATCACTTGAACGTGCACGACAAATAGATGATCAGCTCTCACCGGTACAGTATCTGTTGGGATTAATTAACTCGGGTACGGGCAAGTACGAGAGTGCTATTGAGAATTTTGAAAAGGCACTACTTCTCGACCCTAAATTTACCAATGCGCATTTAGGAATAGCGGGAGCATATAATGCAATGGGGGAGAACGAGAAAGCGGTTGATACGTATCAAAAAATTATTAACCAGAAGCCGGATTTTTGGATGGGCTATAAGGACCTTGGGATTCATTATCTAACTTTAGGTGAAATTGATGATGCTATCTTTAATTTCGAAAAGGTAACCGAAATTACTCCGCAAAATAGCACGGCATACTCCAATTTAGGAATTGCCTATTACTACAAAGGCGATACGGAAATGGCAAAATCGATGTTTGTAAAATCACTCGAGATTGAAGAGAGCGCTCTAACGGCTAATAACCTTGCAGGAATGTATTTTAGCGAGAATTCATTTGAAAAAGCTGCTGAAATGTATCAGATCGCGTTAACATCACTTTCTGACCGTTACGAACTTTGGGGAAATTACGCTGCAGCAACCTACTGGAGTGGCAACCGGGAAGAAGCAAAGGAATATTACAGATCAGCAATTGAAAAAGCTGAACAGCAGCTGCAGGTTAATCCGAATGATGCTATGATTATAGCAGATTTAGCAGCATATTATTCTGACGTTGATGACACTCTCAACGCAGTTACTAATATTGAGAGAGCACTTGAATTAAACGAAGAGAATTTGAGAATACGCATGCGGGCGGTAGCTGTTTATGAAAATGTTGGACGGCGGAAAGAAGCACTGAATTGGATTACCTGGCCGATGCTTGCAGATATAGACGAACAGCCGGAGTTTAAGGAATTGATAAAAGATAATGATTATCAAATTCTCAGAAATCAATTGATGAATTACCATCAATAGATCCTTCGTTGGAGAGAAGGGTACATACAACCACAACTAATCGAATAACTATGTTAAAAAAATCCATCTTAGCCACAATACTGGTTTCTATTTTTGTAGTAACGGCCGGAATGGCTTTCTACGAAGCAAATACAGATGATGCGCGTGCAACTATAAACGTTCGAATCGAACAAGACAATGAGGGTATTTGGAGGGTTCGCAGCTTAAACGGACAAAGCCAGGGAACAATACGTTCAAGTGCGAATGACAGAATAAATTGGCAAATCCGGGAAAGTGATGTTGAATTTACATTCTACGGAAATGTAGATGACTATTTTGAATACGATGAGGGAATGTTTCAGAATGGAAACTCACAAAAAATTAGCAGAGGCGGCGTTTTTTCAGTACGGATTAAGGAAGATGCTCCAAAAGGCATGCTGGTTTATGATGTTCGTATCGGCGACAGTGATGAATTTGTTGTCGGCAATTCGCCACCCGTTTTAATAATTCGTTAAATATTATAGATCTTTTGAATCAACAGCGTATGGACACCATTCATGCGCTGTTTTTTATTTTCAGCAGGCCATAATTGAGTAACTAACGAACATAAAAATCGACTACCTCAACTATAAAAGATTGAACAGCATCAATCGGAGAGTCAGTTAAGTCTGATACCGGCAAAATAGCGCCTTTCCAATGCTCATCTATCTGCCAGCGCCCGTACTGTAGTGGCTCTGCTTTTTCGAATTGAATGACAGATCCAACCAGGCTATAGCCAGCAAAATAAAAATAGGCATCACCTGCCATCTCATCTTTCATGGCTAGTCCGAAACCCAGACCTATTTTAGAGTTTGGTTCGGTGTAAATGCCCGTATCAAAGTGATGGGGCCAAATTCGCACCTCTGATGCAGATTGAAGGGTTCCCAACAGTTTGAAGGAACTATTGTTTGCCAGATCACGAATACTCTCCCACAGTTTAATGTCCTTATCAGCCCACTTATTTAGTGAGTTGTTCCCAAAACCGTAATCAGGAATTTCATAGTGGAGATCATCCCTGAATCCGCTGCTGTCCAGCCCAATTTCAGAGAGTGTTTCAGCAATGGTCTGTTCAATTTCCTTTATAGTTTTTCCATTAATCTCAAACTCACTCAGTACGCTTTGGCTTCTATTTATCAACTCGAAACGAAATGCTTTCAGATTCAGGGCGCCGATGATCATCCCATTGTCAGTCTCTATCCATCTGCCAAGAACACGATGACTCAGAGGGTCGAAATATAAATTTGTATGGCTGTCATCCTCTTTGGAGGAAACGAATGTTCTGTTTAGTTTCGCTAATACCTGCGATAAATAGTGTACTTTTTGATCTGTTCTATTGTACTCCTGCATATTGTATTCCGGTAAGTCTGTGAATGTTATAGTCTAGTGTAGATAAATCGCTCTGATTAAATTTTTTAAACTGATCGTGACCACAGGCCCGGGCAATAACCTTCATGAGTTCATTACTGGCATTAAAGAAGTTATGTAACTGCTGAGCTGATGATTCAATGATTAATCTGCTCCTCAAGTTCTCTTTTTGGGTGGCTATACCCACCGGGCAGTTGTTGCTGTCGCATGCCCTCATTCCAAGACACCCAATAGCCTGAATCGCGGAGTTTGCAACGGCTACCGCGTCGGCTCCGAGCATCATGGATTTTGCGAAATCTTCGGCCACTCGTAGTCCACCGGTTATCACCAGAGTCACATGGTCTGCGCCATTACTGTCTAAGTGTTTGCGAGCCCGTGCCAATGCAGGTATTGTTGGCACATTAATATGATCCCGCAATATCGTTGGTGCAGATCCTGTACCTCCACCGCGGCCATCGAGAATGATATAGTCTGCCCCGGCCTCAAGTGCAAAGTCAATATCGGCTTCAATGTGGCTGGCAGCGATTTTGAATCCAACCGGAATACCCCCGGCTTTTTCCCGCACCTTATTGGCAAACTCTTTAAAATCATTAATTGTTACTAGATCAGGAAAAGCTGCTGGAGAGATGGCCGTTTCAGCCTCTTTTAATCCACGAACTTCTGCAATTTCTTTCGTTACTTTACTGCCGGGAAGATGTCCGCCTGTCCCGGTTTTTGCTCCCTGTCCACCTTTAAAATGAAATGCCTGTGCTTTTTGAATCTTTTCCCAGGAGAATCCAAACATACCCGAAGCCAGTTCATAAAAATAGCGGGAATTGTGTTCCTGCTCCTGAGGCAGCATACCGCCCTCGCCGCTGCAGATGCCTGTCCCGGCTAATTCGGCTCCTTTTGAAAGGGCGATTTTCGCTTCTTTCGAAAGGGCGCCAAAGCTCATGTCTGATACAAAAACCGGGATATCTAATTCAAGTGGCCTTTTAGCTCTCGGCCCGATTATGGTTTTGGTTTCCACCTCATCTTCATCCATAAGGGGACGGGTAGCAAGCTGCGCCGGCAGAAACTGAATATTTTCCCATTTGGGTAGAGTATTACGGTCAACACCCATGGCTGCAGATGGGCCGTGATGGCCAATCTTTTTTAATCCGTTTTGGGCTAATTCTTTTATATAGCCGGTATAAGGCTCGGTTTCTTCGGGATGGGTGTCTGCGTATTGCCCTAGATACTGGTCCCGGTTAAAAGGCTGTGGGTGCTCCTCCAGGTAGTCGTTGATTTCATCTTCGTCCACCCACACCCATCCATCTTCTATTTCGGAGAAAAACTTATTCAGTACCTCTTCATTATTGTACTCGCTAACTCCAGTGTCATACCTGTAATCCCAACCGTGAACACCGCAAATTAGGTTTTCCCCGTCCACATATCCATCAGCCATAAGTGCTCCGCGATGGAGACATCGGCCATATAGAACAGACACATTATCGTCGAATCGGGTAACAACAAGGTCAAGACCGTTTAAAAGTTCGTGAACTGGTTTCCTGTCCTTTAAATTACTGAATGCGGTCAGCTTAATTTTATTCATATGATTGTAATTAATGATTATTCGATATTGAAACTATACATATGGTTATCATATTGATATCGGATCAGAAGCATAATTTGACAGGTATACAGAGAGAGTTTTGAATTAACGTTTATCTTAATAAACCTATCAAAAGAAATGATGTTTTTTCAGTAACCACAACAATATAGAGGGATGTTATGGATTCGTTAGATTCATTCAGGAAAAAAGCCATGAACCTTTAGAATGTTGGGAAGGCAAAAAAAAAGGGCTGAACATTAATGTTCAGCCCTTTTATTGAATAGTTCCGGACAGATAAAGAGAGGAAGTAGTTATGAACTACGCTTTTCCAATAAGATCCTGTGCAATAATTGAGGAGGATAAAACTCCGGGTAATCCTGCACCCGGATGTGTTCCGGCTCCTACAAAATATAAACTTTCTACATCTTCAGATTTATTATGTGGCCTGAACCATGCGGATTGAGTAAGAATCGGCTCAACTGAAAATGCAGATCCTTTATAACTGTTCAGTTCATTCTGGAAATGAAGAGGATCGATATAGTGCTCTGCCACAAGATTCTCTTGAAGGCCGGGCAGATAGTTCTCTTCGAGAAAATTCATGATTTTATCACGATATACCGGAGCCATTTCATTCCAGTCGGTCTCTCCATCTAAGTGGGGCACAGGAGAGAGAACATAAAAAGCCTCGTGTCCCTCGGGTGCCATGGAAGGATCCGTTTTAGTTGGCATATGCAGATAGAGTGAAAAATCGTCAGCAAGTTTTTTATCGTGAAAAATATCTGAGAGCAGTCCTTTATAGCGCTTGCCAAGTATAATATTATGATGTGCCAAATTTGTATCATTATAACGTTTCTTGGTGCCAAAATAGATCACAAAAAGAGACATGCTGTATTTTGTTCGCTCTATTTTCCGGTCGGTATATTTTTTTCGATGTTTTGGATTGATAAGGTTCTTATATGTAAATGCAACATCCGCATTGGAAACCACACTGTCTGCATCCAGCTTTTCTCCGTTTTTGAGACGAACGCCGACAGCTTTACCATTTTTGACCAATATTTCATCCACTTCGGTTTCTGTATGAATGGTACCGCCTTGCTCAAGGATCAGCTTTTCCATGGCGTTTACAATGGCTCCGGTGCCCCCCATAGCGTAGTGCACACCCCATTCACGCTCCAGGTAGTGAATCATCGAGTAGATTGAAGTTGTGTCGAATGGATTCCCCCCAACCAGCAGCGGATGAAACGAAAACGCACGTCTTAAAAATTCATCTTTTATAAATTTTGAGACATATTTATATACAGATTGATGCGATTTAAGCTTTATGAGGTCTGGTGCGACCTTAATCATGTCAGTGAATTTGAGGAAGGGTTTATCAGCAAGCTCTACGAAACCTTTTTCAAAAATCGGTTTGGTTGTTTTGATAAATTCTTCATAGCCCTGAACATCGCCGGGGCTTCTCTTTTTGATTTCAGAAAGTATGAAGTCGTGGTCGCTGTTATAGTCAAATCCTTTCCCTTCATCATCAAAAATCCTGTAAAAAGGATCGCATGGAACCAGTTCAAAATAGTCTTCTCTTTTTTTCCCGGCGGCTTCGAAAATCTCATCAAACATAAAGGGGGCCGTAATTACTGTTGGGCCTCCATCAAATTTAAATCCATTCTTTTCATATACATAAGCCCTTCCTCCGAGTTTATCTCTTTTCTCGATGATGGTTACATCATGACCTGCTGAAAGTAGTCTGGATGCGGCTCCGAGTCCACCAAATCCGCTTCCAATTACAATTATATTCTTTTTCATAAAGCTGTTTATTTACGGTTTCCCTTAAAACCAAATTCGTCTGCTAATCAATCCTTTATTGATATAGTATTTTTTAATTTTCAATCTGTTTTACAAAACCGTTTATGCCATCGGCTTTCAGGGCGTTTTCTGCAGCTTTTGCTTCATCAACCGAATAGTAGATACCATAGTAGACCCTGTAAAAAGTGCTGTTATTCAGTCGAACTTCCTCAACCCTCGATCCGGTGATGCTCTCTGCCTTTACTTCGGCTTCACTCATGTTTTCGAATGATGCAATTTGGATTGTAAACGTTTCCCTGCTGCTGCTGTTCTGCTCAGTTACCGGCCGGTCACCTTCCCGGATTAATGACAAACGCACGGATGCCGTTCCGGCACTTATCATTCCAAGATCGGCGGCGGCTTTTCGGGATAGGTCAATTATTCTGTTGTCCACATAAGGTCCTCTGTCGTTAATTCGAACAACGATTGTACGTCCGTTGTCCAGGTTATCTACGCGAACCATTGTGTTAAAGGGAAGTGTTCTGTGCGCAGCTGTCAGGTCGTTCATATCAAAGATTTCCCCGTTTGCCGTTAATTTACCGTGGAAATTCGGACCATACCAGCTGGCTCTACCTTCTCCAAGCGTGGCAAGTGTGTCGCTTGACGGTGTTCTCGGGATTACGCCACAGCTGGATATCAAAATAGTAAAAAAAAGGAGGCTTGCGAATGTGGCGACAGTCTGCTTTTTAGCTATCATTTTGAATCGGGTGTACTGTATGGAATGGTTTCGTATTTTCTGAGCTTCAATAAGCAGTGTTTTACAAGACAAACGGTTTAATATACGCTTCTTTCATTTATGATCATTACAGCTGGTATAATTTTGTTAAACGTGTTAATCTCACTCGCAGCGCTATACGGCAGCGAAAAACTATATGATTGGGGGATGATGCGCCCCTACCGAACAATACGAAAAAATAGCTGGCACGAGTTAATTACATCCGGGTTTCTACACGGCAGTTTAACACACCTGCTGGTAAATATGATGGTACTTTTCTTTTTTGGTTCCGTAATGGAGGGCGTTCTGGGAAATTTGCAGTTTATATCGCTCTATTTTAGTGCCCTAATCGTATCGGGAATTCCATCACTTATCAAACATAAAGATAATCCGCAATATGCTACAATCGGAGCCTCAGGAGCAGTTGAGGCCGTGCTATTTAGCTATATATTCGTATTTCCTACAGAAAAAATTATTCTGCTGTTGTTTCCGGTTCCCATACCGGCCTGGTTTTTTGGACTGGCTTTTATTGGATACAGCATTTTTGAAAGTAAAAGGGGAGGGGGAAATATCAATCACACTGCCCACATTACCGGTGCAGCCTGGGGCATATTGTATATGATTTTATTTGTGCCCAATAGTATCGATCATATCCTCACAATTTTTGGGCTGATGTAAAAAAACCCGTTCAAGTTTTTGAACGGGCCTGAATTAAATATTACGATTTTAGAAAGTGATCAGCCGTTATCAGCTCTGAACTGCTTCATAAATGATGCGAGTGCTTTTACACTTTCCAATTCACAGGCATTATAAATGCTCGCTCTTATGCCGCCAACACTTCGGTGCCCTTTCAGATTAACAAGGTCATTTTCTGCGGCTTTGGCAAGAAATTCAGTCTCAAGTTCCTCAGATTGCAATCTGAACGTAACGTTCATTTTAGACCTGGAGCCTTTATCAACTGTACCGCGATAAAAATCATCTTTGTCAATTTCTGAGTAGAGCAGATTTGCTTTTTCGGTATTAAAAGATTCGAAATAGCTTAGGCCGCCTTTTTCCTGAATCCATTCTAAAACATAGTTCACAAAGTAAACGGCAAATACAGGAGGGGTATTAAATACCTTCTCGAGATGTGTTTTATAATTCAGAATGGTTGGAATTGGGGTCCGTTTTTGATTTTTCATAAACGATGTCCTGATCATCACAACGGTTACACCGGCAGGGCCGAGGTTTTTCTGTGCCCCTGCATAAATCAATCCATATTTATCGAGATCGATGGGTCGCGAAAGAAAGTCTGATGATGCATCACAAACAAGCAGAGAACCTCCTGTTTCGGGCTCTGAGGGAAATTGTGTCCCAAAAATAGTGTTATTGCTGGTTATGTGGGTATAAACAGCGTTTCCCGAAAACTGAAGTTCGTCGGCAGCGGGAATTCGTGCGTAATCCTCGTCTTTGCTTGAAAATGGGACATGAACATTTCCAAAGAGTTTTGCTTCTTTAATGGCTTTTGCAGACCATGCTCCGGTATCTATATAGTCTGCAGGCTGCCCCTCGGACAAGAAGTTTTGGGGTACCATCATAAACTGGCTGCTTGCGCCTCCCTGCAAAAACAAAACTTCCCAGTCATCACCGGCACCGGTGATATCTTTTAGCCGGTTCACGGCCTGCTCATTAATTTTCTTGTATTCGGCACTTCGGTGGCTCATCTCTATAATTGAAGCGCCTTTATTATTGTAGTTGGTAAGCTCTTTCTGAGCTTTTTCTAAAACGCTGAGCGGAAGTGTTGCGGGTCCTGCACTAAAATTATGTACTCTTTTCATAATGTTTAAAATGTGTGAATGATAAATCCGGATTTTATTTTAGGTTCGAACCATGTTGATTTGGGCGGCATGAGTTCCCCTTCATCCGATACATCAACTAGTTCTTGTATGCTGGTGGGATACATGCTTATCGCTAGTTCATAGTCACCGTTCTTAACAAGTTTTTCAAGCTCTTCAGTACCCCGAATACCTCCAACAAAATTAATTCGTTTGTCGGTTCTGGGATTTTCAATTCCAAAAATGGGTTTTAATATGTGATTCTGAAGCCTGGCCACATCCAAACCCGAAACCACGTCACTGTTTTCTGGTTTCGGCAGCCCAAGTGTCCACCATTGGCCATCATAATAGATGGAGATATCTCCTTTTTCCTCAGGGGATTTTTGATCGGTTGGTGTAAGTCCAAGTTCTTTCAGAGCCATGATATTCTCTTCTGTAACGGACTTTATAACCCGATTGTAGGGTAAAATTTTCATCTGATTCATTGGAAACAGAACCACCGGAAAGTAATCAAACTCCGACTCACCGGGAAAACTGCTGTTCAGTTTTCTCATCTGCTCTGCCACCCGAGATGCACTTTTACAGCGGTGGTGCCCGTCAGCTACATAAAAATTTGGAATGTTAGCGAAGCCTTCGACAAAATCAGCGGTTGAGTAGGTCTTCCAAATCCTGTGAATTACACCCGATTCACTTGTATGTTCAATGGTTGGTGGCTGCGTAAGCGTTGTTTTTTCAATTAAAAACGCGATATCCACCGAATCGTCAAACGTAAGCATAACAGGTTCGGCATGCGCCTGCTGGGTAATGATGTGGCGGGTTCTGTCGTCTTCCTTATCCGGACGTGTCAACTCGTGTTTTAAAATCACATCATTATCGTAGTCTTCGACCGAGGCACATGTAAAAACACCGGTTTGAAGATGATTTTGAGTTTCGAGCTGGTAGATATAAATGGCAGGTTTCTCGTCCTGCACAAATATGCCTGATTTTAGCAGTTTTTTAAGGTTTTCAGTTCCTTTTTCGTAAACCTCGTCTGCGTAGAACGGCGTGTTTTCGGGAAGATCGATTTCCGGCCTTATTACATGCAGAAAACTGTTTGGTTTACCTTTTGCCAGCTCTTTTGCTTCTGCTGTACTGATAACATCGTAGGGCGGGCAGGATACTTCATCAGCTTTTTCTGCTTTAGGTAGCCAGCCTTTGAATGGATGAATGGTTGCCATTAAAAAAGTGTGTTCGTTTGCTTATTTTATAGTTCGTAAGCTTAAGTATACAAACTCTTTTGCTTTTCATTGTAATGAAATCAACATTTAAAATTTCGGAAACCTATGGCAAATAATGAATCATCAAACAGCGGAAAGTTTAATGAGGATCAGCAGCAACAGCTTCTTTTTATGATGCTAATTCAGCAGCACGAACAGATCGCTATGATGGGGCTTGGCAAGCAAAAAAATCCTGCAAACGATAAAATAGAGCGAGATTTAAAATCAGCAAAGTATGCAATCGATACGCTTGTGATGCTGGAAAAATTCACGGCTGGAAATTTACCAAAAGAATTATCGGGTTACCTGCAGCAGACGCTGAACACACTGCGTTTAAATTATGCTGATGAGAAGAAAAAAGAGTCTCAGGATAAATCAGACAAAAGTGAGTAGTTCTCCCGAGCCCTGTATTGCAGCCGGCGGCGTTGTGCTAAACAGCGACGCCGGTACGATATTACTCATTAAAAGAAATGGCGTTTGGGATCTGCCCAAAGGAAAACTGGAAGAGGGAGAGTCGATTCCCGAATGTGCTGTTCGTGAAGTGGAGGAAGAGACAGGGTTGAAAGACCTGAAAATCATTTCTTCACTTTGTGAAACGTATCATGAGTATAAAGAAGATGGTAAACTGATAGGAAAAACTACCTATTGGTATTTAATGAATGGAGAAGATATCCAGAAACAGGTATTAACACCCCAAACGGAGGAAGGAATTACTGAGCTGATCTGGAGAGAGATAGACAGCAGCAGTGAATTACTTGGGTATGAGAATCTGAAAGATGTAATAGCTGCTCTAAAAGACAGGTTGGCATAAAAAAAGCGTAACCTTTAGTGAGGTTACGCTTTTAATGGAATTACTTTCTAAGAGTAGTTGCAATTAATTTTGCAGCCTGAAAAAGATCGGCAGACTATACTGTACTCTTACAGGGCGACCACGCTGCATACCTGGCTTGAACTGAGCCTGACTTACAACCCGAAGTGCCTCTTCGTCAGCTCCTCCGCCAATACCACGCATAACACGGGGATTTTCAACCTGACCCTGCTCATTCA
>Ga0209942_1001704_pt1 | contig 11667 bp, 11 predicted proteins | sample SalPonR1_A_D2_MG_FD_185695 | JGI IMG/M metagenome (GOLD analysis project Ga0209942, IMG submission 185695) | Salt pond soil microbial communities from South San Francisco under conditions of wetland restoration - Salt Pond MetaG R1_A_D2_MG... ... | reverse complement strand
TTTCAATAAGCGATAGAGTTACATATAATAATTTTCCTCATATTGGCATATGTATATCCCACAACTATCCATCAAAACATTACAAACAGTATTCTAAAAAAATCATAAAAATCACTAAGGATATTGTAGAGGCTTTCAAAATTAAAAAAGGACCTATATATTTTCAAATGCTAATCGGTAGTGAAGGTATAAAAGTTAATGAAATAGCTTGCCGAATAGGTGGAGCCTTTGAAGATGTGTATATTCCTTATGTAAGCGGTGTAAATATGAGTGATTTATTATTAAGGGACTCATTAAATATTTCTCAGGTTCAAAGTTTAAAGTCCAATTCTATATCTAAAAAAACAAAGATTTCGGTTCAACTATTTTTCGCTAAACCTGGAAAAATATCATATCTATCATCCTTAGAAGATTTGATAGATAATGGAATAATAATTGATGGAAGATTCAATTTCAAAGTTGGAGACAGGATATCTAAAATAGAAAATGCCACACAAAGAGCAGGGCATTTTATAGTATCCTCTTCATATAATGATAATATATTTGAAAAGGTTGATAAAGTTTTTAACAAAATTAAAATTATTGACGAATATGGTTGTAATCTAATTATTCCTTATAAATTCTATAATTAAATATGAGATGTGTCATTATATAATATTTCCCTGAAGTTTTCTCCATCATAATCATATATTGATAAACTGCAGTTTTTTACTACGTTTTTAAACCAGGTGCTAGCATCTGCTTTTTCAAACATCTCTGATATTATACATTTAACCGTTCCGCCGTGGGCTACTATTAAAATATCCTTGTCTTCGTATTTTTCTATGATTTCATTGTACCCTTGGGAAACTCTACTATAAAACAATTCTAAAGATTCTCCTTTTGGATATATATATCTAAAAGGATTTTTTTTTAAGTTTATTTTCGCATCTGGATTTTTTCTCCATATATCTTCAAATTTATTTCCTTCAAATTCACCGCAGTTTATTTCTTTTAATTTATCATTTAGTTCTATATCGATGTCTCTATTTCCTTTTATTATTCGTGCCGTTCTATAAGCTCTTTCTAAAGGACTGGAAATTATTACGTCAATATTTACATCAGACAGTCTTTTATTTAGTTTTTTTGCACCTTCAATCCCTCTCTCTGTCAATTCTGAGTCCAAATGCCCTTGGATTCTTCCTTGTATATTCCACTTAGTTTCACCATGTCGCGTTATATATATTTTCATAGTTCCTCCATTTAATCTTTATACAAAAAAAAGGACTTATACAAGTCCTTTATTTGGTGCGGGCGAAGAGACTCGAACTCCCACGTCAAAGACACTAGATCCTAAGTCTAGCGCGTCTGCCAATTCCGCCACGCCCGCTTAACCACAAGACTTATTATATATACTGTTATGGTCAATGTCAACAGTTTTTTTGAAATTATTTTATTTTATATTTCACAAAACTTATTATACATTTCTTCTAAATCCAAAGAATTTATATACAATCCCGTCCCTAATTCAAATCCTCCAAATTTTCCTTTTCTTGGAATTATATGTATATGCCATTTGAAATGTGGTGATTTTATATTTTTAGGTAAAGAATGCAGGTATATATTAAAAGGTATGGGTCCATATACTTCTTTAATTTTTTTGAAAATCATACGTAGGAAATTTGCTAAGTCAATAATTTCCTCATGATTTATATCATTAAATTTTCCGGAATTTTTATTTCCAATAATCATTTCTCCAGAAAGATATGAATCTTCTAGTATGAAAATCTCAAAATTATCATTTTCTGCGATTATCATCTTTTCTCTCCATAATCTATCTTTTTTTAAATTGTTTATCTCTCTTTTAATTTCAGGAGGAACGAAGGACATAGATAGTATCTGACTATGAGAATGTATCTTTGATGCACCTGCACTTTTTAAGTGATTCTTATATATAATAGTGTACTCTACATTTTCATCCTTATCAAGCTCTATAAAGCGGTTTTTATACATCTTTATAATATTTTCAAACTCTTCGGTAGTGAAGTCGTAAAAATTTCTTAAATGCTCTCTGGTCTCAATTAAGACTTCATGTTTACCATAATCGCATTTATTCTTTTTATATTCTTCAACATCATTAATAAGAGCTGGATATTTATTGTCTATAGCTTTAACTTGCCATTCTTTTCCTTTATTTATAGTAAAATTAGCTTTTTCTTCATTTTCACCAGGACAAAAAGGACACTTATTTTCATCTTTTTTATCGGAAAAGTCGTTTTCCCTAGAATCTCTTAATATGTTTATTAGAACTTTTCTACCGGTATGCTTATTAGTGATTAGTTTCATTATTCTCATCCCTTTCTCTTGTGACAGCTTGAATAAATTCTTCTTTTGAATTTATTTTAGATACTTTATTTTTTATAATTAGTTCTCTATTTAATTCCATACCCTTATTTTTAGTATTTATTCCAAGGCAAAATATTTTCTTAGAATATTTAAGTGCATAATTATATGTATGAACAGTACCACTTTTCATACTACTTTGTATTATAAAAACAGCTTCTGATAATGCAGCTTGTAGTCTATCCCTTTGAATATAGTCATATTTTTTTGGCTTTTCAAAGGGAGTTTTTTCACTTATTAAGCAACCATTATTTTCTACGATCTTATTTGCTAGATATAAATTTTTAGCAGGATATATATTCTTGATTCCCGATGGTAAGACTGCCAGTGTATTCCCAACATAATCGTAAGGTTCTACAGATATAGCTCCTCTATGTCCTGCTGTATCACACCCTTCAGCTAATCCACTTACAATATTAATTCCAAGTTCAACTGATTTTTTTGCATATTCAAATCCTATTTTATAATTCTCTGCATTAACCTTTCTGCTACCTATCATAGCTAAGTTATATCCGCCAGTCATAATTTTATAATTGCCTAAAGAATAGAATATAACTGCTTTGTCATCATTTATTTTACTAAGTCTCTCAGGATAATTATAATCTAAAAAACTGTGAATTCTAATACCTTCTAAATAGCATTCTTCCAGTATTTTTTCGGATTTTAACATTGCTTTTTCTATTTCTATTTTAGAATACACTTTTCCTAATTTTTCTCTCAGTATTGATATATAATCCTGAAGTTCTAAATTTATTAATTTTCTATTTTTAATGTGATCGTATATTCTTAGTATCGTTTTATTTCCCACATTTTTTAATTGTAATAAAGTAATTAAGTCTATTTTGTCAATCATTAAACCACCTCATTATATTATATAGTTTTACCAATATTTTATAAAGAAAATATTTACTAAATTTTATAAAGTGCAAAAAACCATATAAAAAAGGATTACAACCTTAAGGTTGTAATCCAAGTATTATTTTTATTAAAATTTTATCCAAAGAACATAAGTAAAACACCTGCAGCAACTGCAGAACCAATAACTCCTGCTACATTAGGTCCCATAGCGTGCATTAGTAAAAAGTTTGAAGGGTTATATTTTCTTCCTTCTTTTTGTACTACCCTAGCTGCCATTGGTACAGCTGAAACTCCTGCTGCTCCAATAAGTGGGTTGATTTTTCCATTGCTTGTTTTGTACATAATCTTTCCAAGTAGTAATCCTGTTGCTGTTCCTATTGAGAAAGCTACTAATCCTAAGGCTACTATCTTAAGGGTTGCAGGTGTTAAAAAGAGTCTTGCTTCTGCTTTTGCCCCTACTGTTAGTCCTAAGAATATTGTTACTATGTACATTAATGAGTTTTGCGATACTTCTGTTAGTTTTGGTACAACCTGTGATTCTTTGATTAGATTTCCAAACATTAGCATTCCAATTAACGGTGCTGATGATGGTAGTAATAGTACCACAAATATCGTTACTATTATTGGAAAAATAATCTTTTCCTTTTGACTTACTGGTCTTAGCTGTTCCATTTTTACTTTTCTTTCTTCTTCTGTTGTCAATAGTTTCATTATCGGTGGTTGAATTATTGGTACTAAGGCCATATAAGAATATGCTGCTATTGCAATCGGTCCTAATAAATCACTTGCTAAAATACTTGTTAAATATAGTGCTGTTGGTCCATCTGCGCCTCCTATGATTCCTATTGAAGCTGCTTCAGGTCCTGTAAATCCTAATAGTATCGCTCCTATAAATGTAAAGAATATTCCAAATTGTGCTGCTGCTCCTAATAGTATACTTCTCGGGTTTGCTATTAGGGGTCCAAAGTCAGTTCCGGCTCCTACGCATAAGAATATTAGTGGAGGGTACAGTCCTTTTTCTGTTCCTATGTATATAAGGTGTAGTAATCCTTCGTCTTTCATTAGTCCTGCTAATGGTAGGTTTACCAAAAGCATTCCAAAGGCTATAGGAACAAGTAAGTACGGTTCGTATCCTTTTTTTATTGCCAAGTATAAGAATATACATGCTATTGCTACCATGATTATCTCACCTGGTATTTTTACTACATACGAACCTATAGTCATATCCATCCATTTACTAGGATCTATTAGTTGAGAAAATCCTGTGCTATTGTAAAATTCTTGTAGTATTTCTCCCATTATTTCTAATACCTCCTATTCTACTTCATACCTACTAGTGCATCTCCTGTATTCACACTTGTTCCTTTTGGTGCATATATCTTAGATATTTTTCCATCTGCATCTGCTGTTATTTCGTTTTCCATTTTCATAGCTTCTAATATTAACACTACTTCTCCAGCTTTTACTTCTTGTCCTTCTTCTACCTTCAACTCTAGTACAGTACCTGGCATTGGAGATACTATATCTCCAGCAGATGCTGCTGGTGCTGCTTGTTTTGGTTTAGATTTTGGAGCTGGTGCTGCTTTAGGTGCTGATGAAGGTTTAGGCGCCCTTTGTGCTTTTGGTGCCGATGTTACCTGTCCATTTCCATTCACTTCTTCTACTTCTACTTCATAGGTTTTACCGTTTACAGTTATATTGTACGTCTTCATTTTATTTTCTTTCCTCCTAGTTCATGTTTTCTATTCTTCCCGTTTGGGCCCAGGTTGGGTCGTTAATTTGTCTAATATTTCTAATTATCAATTTATCTCTTGTTGTATTTAATGTCTCCATTAATGCAGCCGATATAACTGCTACTAATTCCTCTTCATCTTCTTCTAGATTCTCTACAAGGTCAGATTGTTGGATTACTGGTTTTTCTTCAGCTTTTTTTGCTTCATCTTTTTTTGCCTGTATTTTTTGGTCTCTTCCGTTTTGAACTTTAAATACATCAAGTATTAATGATATTGCAAATAAAGTCAAGAAAACTAATACCATACTAAATACAGTTACTGTAAGGGCCTCCATTCCAGTTACTTCATTTCCTATCATAATTTCATCTCCTCTATACTGGTAAGTTGCCGTGCTTTTTCTTCGGGTTCTGTTCTCTTTTTCCTGCTAGCATTTCCAAAGCACTTATTATTCTTTTTCTTGTCTGAGATGGTTCTATTACGTCGTCTATGTAGCCTCTTGCTGCTGCTTTATATGGGTTTGCAACATTTTCAGTGTATTCGTCTATTTTTTGCTGACGTTTTTCCTCTGGATTATCTGCTGAATTTATTTCTTTTCTAAATATTATGTTTGCTGCTCCTGATGGTCCCATTACTGCTATTTCTGCTGTAGGCCATCCAAGTACCATATCTGCACCTAATGATTTATTACACATAGCTATATATGCTCCACCGTAAGCTTTTCTTGTTATTACTGTTATTTTTGGTACTGTTGCTTCAGAATAAGCATATAAGAGTTTTGCTCCGTGTCTTATTATTCCTCCAAATTCCTGTCCTGTTCCCGGTAAGAATCCCGGTACGTCTACTAGGTTTACTAGTGGTATATTAAAGGCATCGCAGGTTCTTACAAATCTTCCTGCTTTGTCTGATGCGTTTATATCTAAACATCCTGCTAGTACTTTAGGTTGGTTTGCTATTATTCCTACACTTTTTCCGTTTATTCTTGCATATCCTGTTATTATGTTTTGTGCGTAGTGTGTTTGATATTCTAAGAATTCTCCATTGTCTGATATAGTACTTATAATTTCTTTCATGTCATATGCTTTATTTGGATTAAGTGGTACTATTTCGTTAAGTTTTTCATCTATTCTGTTTAAATCGTCATTTGTTTCAAGTTTTGGTGTTTTTTCCATATTGTTTTGTGGTAAGAAACTTATCAATTGTTTAATATTAGCGAAGCATTCTTCTTCTGTTTCATCATAAAACTGAGCAACTCCACTTTTTTGGTTGTGGGTCATTGCTCCACCTAGCTCTTCTGCGCTTACTTCCTCTCCTGTTACTGTCTTGATTACCTGAGGTCCTGTTATAAACATTTTTGATGTGTCTTTTACCATAAATATAAAGTCTGTTAGTGCTGGTGAGTATACTGCTCCTCCTGCACATGGTCCTAGAATTACTGATATTTGTGGGATTACTCCTGATGCTTTTGTGTTGTTAAAGAATATATCCCCGTATCCTCTTAGAGCATCTACTCCTTCTTGGATTCTTGCTCCACCTGAGTCATTGATTCCTATCAGCGGTGCTCCTACTTTCATTGCCATCTGCTGAACTTTTACTATTTTTGCTGCGTGCATTTCTCCCAAAGATCCTCCTATTACGGTAAAATCTTGAGCAAACAAATACACTAGTCTTCCTTCTACTGTTCCATAGCCTGTTACTACTCCTTCTCCGGCAATCTTTTTCTTTTCCATCCCGAAGTTTTCGCATCTATGCTCTACAAACGTGTCTATTTCTACAAAGCTTCCTTCGTCTAACAGCTGTTCTATTCTTTCTCTTGCTGTTTTTTTACCTTTGCTGTGCTGCTTTTCTATTGCTTTTTTTCCGCCACCTAGTTCTATCTTGGCTTTTTTTTCTTTTAGTTCTTGTAGTTTTTCGTTAGGCAATTTTTTCCCTCCTGTTCTTATCAATATTCTTTAATAAGATAACGTTTTTTTTTTGTAAAGTCAAGGCATTTTGCTAAATTGCAAGGCTTTTTAAATATTATTCATTTTATAATGTTTAGTTGTAAAATTTACAGAAAAATTCAACTTTTTATAAAAAAAATTGATGGGGGAATAATATTTCCTTCAATTTTATTTTTATTAGTTAATATTGCTATTTCATTTATTATATTAAGTCATATGCCTGGCTTCCAATTAATAATGTTATATATTGATTTTTTCCTTCATCATATAATTTTATTAAAAGATAACACAACTACTTATATTTGTCAATAATATTTATCTATACACCTCCTAAAAACAAAAAACACGGTTAACAGTTGCATAACTGTTAACCGTGTATTACTTACTTTATAATAAAGGTTTGCTTTATTACCATAAATAAATAGGCTTTTCAATTTATACATAGAATTCTATTATAAACTAATCTAAAAGTCAATCTATAATAAGACTATGCCTCGCTTCTTACACTCCATTATCATATCTACAGGCCATATAGATGACTGCACCTCACCAATATGTGCTTTTCTTAAGAATTGCAGACATATTCTTGATTGCCCAATTCCTCCTCCTATAGTATAAGGAAGTTCTTTGTTTAAAATTTTTCTATGAAACTCATAAGATTTTCTTTCTGTGTCTCCAGTTTCTTGGAGCTGCTTTTCTAAGGTTTCTTCATCTACTCTTATACCCATTGATGATATTTCAAGACCTATATTTAGAAGCTTATTCCATAATATTATATCTCCATTTAATTCCCAGTCGTCATAGTCTGGAGCTCTTCCATCGTGTTTCATTCCAGAACTGAGTTCTTTACCAATTTGCATAATGAATACCGCACCTTTTTCTTTTGCTACTTTATCTTCTCTTTGCTTTGGAGTCAGATTTGGATATTTATCTTCTAGTTCTTGAGTTGTTATGAAAAATATTTCTTCTGGTAGAATTTCACCATATTGTGGGTATTCTGTACCAATATATTTATCTAAATCTTTAAATGATTTATAGAGTTTTTTTACAGTATCTTTTAGATAATCAAGGGTCCTGTCTTCCTTTAGTACTATTTTCTCCCAATCCCATTGATCAACATAAATAGAATGGATATTATCTAATTCTTCGTCTCTTCTAATTGCGTTCATATCCGTGTATATACCTTCGCCAGCGTCAAATCCGTAGTAGCCAAGAGCCATCCTTTTCCATTTAGCTAATGATTGCACTATTTCAACCTTTTTTTCGTACAAATCTTTCATAGTAAAACTAACTGGCCTTTCGTATCCATTCAAATTGTCGTTTAGTCCTGTTTCAGGCGCTACAAAAAGTGGTGCCGATACACGAGTCAAGTTTAAATTTTGAGCTAAAGAATCTTGAAAAAAGTCTTTTACTTTTTTTATAGCAATTTCTGTTTCCAGTACATCTAAGCTGTTTTTGTAATTATTCGGGTATAAAATTCTCTTTGTCATTTTTCCCTCCATATTTTTTTACTATGAACATTATATATCAATATGAATATATTTCAAGTAATTTGTATATTTCATAATTTAAAAAGACACCCGAAGATGCCTTTTTTATTTCCTTATATTATCTGCTTGATTTATCGTATGGTATCCCTTCAGCTTTAGGTGCTCTTGACTTTTTAGATGTAAGTGCAAGAACAAACATAGTTGCTAAATATGGGAGCATCTTGTAGTAAGTCTGATCTATTCCCAAATTGTATAAAAATGGGATTAATGATACAGAATATGCAAGAGTTCTTAAAAAAGCAAAGAATAATGCTGCTAGAACAATTTTTCCCGGCTTCCACTGTCCAAATATCATAACTGCTAATGCTAAAAAACCAAAACCGGCTACTCCTGTATGACCGCTTACATTTCCATCCATAACACCTACTGAATAAAAGAAACCTCCCATTCCTGCAAGAATTCCGGATAAACTAACACCAGCATATCTCATTACATAAACATTAATACCTACAGAATCCGCGGCATGAGGATGTTCTCCACAGGCTCTTAATCTAAGACCAAATTTAGTTTTATAAAGAAGTACTGTAGATATTCCTAAGAATATAAATCCTATAATAACCGTCAAATAGGTGTTTTGGAAAAACATAGGTCCAAGTATAGGTATACTTCCTAAAAAAGGCATTTTTCTTATGTAAAAGCTTATATTTGTTGTAACTCCGTCGCTACCAAAAAACATCTTTGAAAACAAGAGTATAGCAGCGGGTATCAACATATTTAAGGCTGTTCCTGTAATTACCTGATTTGCCTTCATATTTACTGCAGCAAATGCTAAAAGAAGCGAGTATATTAATCCAGAAACAGCTGCTATCACCATTCCTAACAAAAGAATTGTTTGAGGTGTCATTCCGGAATTTTGCACAACTAAAACAAATAAAGCTCCAAAGAATGCTCCAAATAACATAATCCCCTCAAGAGCAATATTGATTACTCCGCTTCTTTCACTAAACATTCCACCTAAAGCTACCAGTAATAGTGGAACTGCAACAGGAAGTGTGTTTTGAATTAAATAATTTATTAATTCCATTATTCTACCCCCTCCCCATTATTTATTATCGACTTATTTTTTTTCTTTTTACCAAATTTATCTATTAAGAACTTTTTAATAGAAGTATTCATTATCATAGCAAAGGCAGAAAAATAAATTATAACCGCAATTACAATATCTATAATTTCTGGTTTGAATCCAACTAAACTTGTTAATGTTCCACCTCTTTGTATATATGATATAAAACTTGCTGAAAATATTATCCCTAGTGGGTGAGAATTACCAAGCAAGGAAACTGCTATTCCTGTAAATCCTGCAGTAGCAATAATATTGATGGGTTCATATGTCATACTACTTCCGGCTATCTCAGAAGGTGCTAATATTGCGAAAGCTCCTCCAATACCAGCCATACCACCTGATATCATCATTGTTAGTATAATATTTCTTTTACCTTTCATACCTGCATACTCTGCAGCAAATTTGTTAAATCCTGTAGCTTTTAATTCATATCCAAAAGTAGTCTTTTCCAATACAATATATAATGCAATTGCTAGCAATATAGCTAATATTATTCCAATACTAACGTTTGATCCAGCTACACCTAATGATGGTAGTTGAGAACTCTCAGGTAAATACCTAGTTCTTGTCATACTTGAATTATACATAGCTGCATTATTTTGAATCTTCATATCTACAAAGTACATCCCTATGTAATTAAACATTATAGAAGTTATAACTTCATTAACATTTAATAAAGCTTTAAACACACCTGGGATAAACCCAAATATCATACCACCTACCATACCAGCAATAATTGATACTATCCAGTGAGCTGGTCCGGAAAGATTCCACATAAAACCAACATAAATAGCAAAAAATAGCCCCATAGTATACTGACCTGAAGCTCCTATATTAAAAAGCCCCATCCTAAAAGCAAATCCTACAGCTAAGCCTGTCATTATGAGAGGTGTTGCAAAATAAAATACATCTCCTATTCTTCTAAGGCCTCCAAACATAATATATCTAAAACCTGAAATAGCATTAGAAGGATTTGCAATAAGCATAATTATAAACCCAAATGCTAAACCTAAGAAAATTGCCATAAGAGCTGCCGTAAAAGAAGAAAATCCTTTTGATTTTGTTATAGCTTTTAAGTTAAATCCATCTTTTCTTTCAACCATTATCTCTCTCCTTTTCCGTATCTCTTTTAGCTCCTGACATATATAAACCTAGCTCTTGAGTAGTAGTTTCCTTAGGATCTAATTCTCCAACTATTTCTCCTTCGTATAAAACTAAAATCCTATCGCTTACATTCATCACTTCATCTAACTCAAGTGATATTAACAAAACTGCCTTTCCAGAATCTCTTCTTTCAACAAGTTGTTCATGTATATATTCTATAGCTCCGACGTCTAGACCTCTTGTCGGTTGTACAGCTACTAAAAGTTCGTGTTTTTTATCTATTTCTCTAGCTATTATAGCTTTTTGTTGATTTCCACCTGACATACTTCTCGCTATTGTCAAAGGACCTTTACCACTTCTTACGTCAAATTTTTCTATTAATTCATTTGCATAATTTCTTATTTCATCAAATTTTATAAATCCATTTTTTTGAAATTTAGCTTCCCAGTACCTCTGTAAAACCATATTTTGCTCTAAAGTATAATCTAGTACAAGTCCGTATTTATGTCTATCTTCCGGAATGTGACTCATTCCTCCTACAGATCTATTCCTTATAGATGCCTTTGTAATATCTTCTCCACACAATGTGATTTTTCCTGAATCAATTTTTTCTAATCCCGTTAAGCCATGAACGAATTCTGTTTGACCATTTCCGTCTATTCCCGCAAGACAAACAATTTCTCCAGCTCTAACATCTAAAGATACATTTTTTACTGCATTATTTTGATGAACTTTAGATTGTACAGTCATATTTTCTATTGATAGAATTACATCTTCAGGTTTACTAATTTCTTTTTCTACATTAAAATTTATATCTCTACCAACCATCATCTTAGAAAGTTCTTCTTTTGATGTTTCTGCAACATCTACTGTTCCTATACCTTTCCCTTTTCTAAGAACTGTACATCTGTCAGCTACTTCCATTATCTCATTTAATTTATGAGTTATGAAAAGTATTGACTTTCCTTCTCCTGCCATATCTTTCATTATTTGAAGGAGCTCTTTTATTTCTTGAGGTGTTAAAACAGCTGTAGGTT
>Ga0209942_1001701_pt1 | contig 11678 bp, 9 predicted proteins | sample SalPonR1_A_D2_MG_FD_185695 | JGI IMG/M metagenome (GOLD analysis project Ga0209942, IMG submission 185695) | Salt pond soil microbial communities from South San Francisco under conditions of wetland restoration - Salt Pond MetaG R1_A_D2_MG... ... | reverse complement strand
CGCCACTCACCGCTTTTCGGGTCTTCCCAGCCGATGGAGGCGGCGTGCAGGAAGAGCCGGTTCAGGCCGAGCCCTTTCATGCGGCGGTTGTAGTCGCGATCACCGTAGCGATCGTCGCCGGCCAGTGGATGACCGGCCTCGGCCGCCTGCACGCGGATCTGGTGCGTGCGGCCGGTCATGATGCGGACTTCCAGCAGGGACGCCGCCGCGCCGATCTCGACCGGCCGGAAGATGCTGGCCGCGGCCTTGCCGCTGTCATCCACCGTGACCATGCGCTCGCCGCCCCGCACGCTCTTGCGCAAGCGGTCCTCGAGCCGCACCTGGCCGAGTTCCCAGCGCCCCTTCACCAGCGCCAGGTAGCGCTTCTCCACTCTGCCCTCGCGCAGCAGCTCGTGCAGCGCCCGCAGCGTACTGCGGCGCTTGGCGATCAGCAGGCAACCGCTGGTCTCCCGGTCCAGCCGGTGCACCAGCTCCAGGTAGGGCGCGTCCGGCCGGGCCGCGCGCAACGCCTCGATCACGCCGCGAGACAGGCCGCTGCCGCCGTGCACCGCGATGCCCGACGGCTTGTCCAGCACGATCACCCGGTCGTCCTCGTGGATGATGTGATCCTCCAGCCGCAGGCCGGCGGAACGGTCGCCGGCCGTGGGCGCGCCTGCTTCCGGACGGCGCACCGGCGGCAGCCGCACCACGTCGCCCCAGGCGAGCCGGTAGTCGGGCCTGGCCCGTCCCTTGTTGACCCGCACCTCGCCCTTGCGCAGCAGCCGATAGACGTGCGACTTGGGCACGCCCTTGAGCTGGGTGAGCAAAAAATTATCCAGGCGCTGGCCCGCCGCCTCCTTCGCGATCTGGAGGTATTGCACGGCAGGGCGCCCGGCGGTTGGTGTCGAAATCAAATTCTCCTCCCGGATTCAGGAGCTTAGCGATTGCTGGCGCGGTGCATAAGTTGCTATAGTACGCCATCGGCCGCGCGCCACGCTTGCCGGAGTCACACTCCGGGCGTGAGCGCGGCTAGTGTTTACGGGCCGGTCGCGATGCTTTCGCTGGCCGGCATCCAATAGCTTTATTTCCATCGCTCGGCCGACGCCCCCGCCTGTCTCCGCACACCGGTTGCACAGCAGCGTCAAGCACACAGCAGGCCGCGAGCGGTGACCGGCACGGACGGCATGACCGGCATATTCCACCTGGTCCTGATGGCTCTGTTTCCGCCCCTTTGCATGGGGGCCGGAGTCCCGTGCCCGCACCCGCCTCGCGTCCCCGCCCCCGGAACCCGGTGGCGAGCGGCCGACCTGAATCAGCGAGTCAAAATTCATGAAAAGAATGCTGGTGAACGCAACCCAACAAGAGGAGTTGCGCGTAGCCGTAGTAGACGGCCAGAAACTCTACGACCTCGACATCGAGATTCCTTCACGCGAACAGCGTAAAGCGAACATCTACAAGGGGCGCATCACGCGCCTCGAGCCCAGCCTGGAAGCCGCCTTCGTCGAATTCGGCGCCGATCGTCACGGCTTCCTGCCGCTGAAGGAAATCTCTCCGGAGTATTTTTCCGGCGACCCCGACCGCAACGGCGGCCGCGCGAACATCCGCGAATTGATGCGCGAGGGCCAGGAAATCGTCGTCCAGGTCGAGAAGGACGAGCGCGGCAACAAGGGCGCCGCGCTGACGACCTTCCTCAGTCTCGCGGGGCGCTTCCTCGTGCTGATGCCGAACAACCCCAAGGCGGGCGGCGTATCGCGCCGCATCCAGGGCGACGACCGCGAGGCGGTGCGCGAAGCCATGGAAGGCCTGGAAGTGCCGGAAGGCATGGGCGCCATCGTGCGCACCGCGGGCGTGGGCCGCAGCCTGGAGGAGTTGCAGTGGGACCTCGACAACCTGCTGCAGGTCTGGGAAGCGATCAAGCGCACCGCGGTTGAACGGCCGGCCCCCTTCCTGATCTACCAGGAAAGCAACGCCATCCTGCGCGCCCTGCGCGACCACTTCTCGGCGGAGATCGGCGAGATCCTGGTGGACGACGCCGACACCTACGAAGAGGCGCGCGTGTTCATGGAGCGCGTCATGCCGCAGAACCTGCGGAAGCTCAAGCATTACGACGACACCGTCCCGCTGTTCACGCGGTTCCAGATCGAGAGCCAGATCGAGAGCGCCTATTCGCACCAGGTCGAGCTGCCTTCCGGCGGCAGCATCGTGATCGACCACACCGAGGCCCTGCTCTCCATCGACATCAACTCGGCCCGCGCCACCAAGGGCGAGGACATCGAGATGACGGCGCTCAACACCAACCTGGAGGCCGCCGACGAGGTCGCGCGCCAGTTGCGCATCCGCGACCTCGGCGGGCTGATCGTGATCGACTTCATCGACATGGGGCCGGCGCGCAATCAGCGCGAGGTCGAGAACCGGCTGCGAGACGCGGTCAAGCTCGACCGCGCGCGCATCCAGATCGGGCGCATCTCGCGCTTCGGCCTGCTGGAGATGTCGCGCCAGCGCCTGCGGCCCTCGCTGGGCGAGTCCAGCCACATGACCTGCCCCCGCTGCCAGGGCTGGGGCTCCGTGCGCAGCGTGGAATCCCTTTCGCTCTCCATCCTGCGGCTGATCGGCGAAGAGGCGCGCAAAGAGCGCAGCTCGCGCATCATCGCCGAAGTGCCGGTGGACGTGGGTACCTACCTGTTGAACGAAAAGCGCGACTGGCTGGGCGAGATCGAGCAGCGCGACGGCGTCCAGCTGGTCATCGTGCCGCGCGAAAACCTCGAGTCGCCCAAGTACGCCATCCGGCGCGTGCGCGACGACGCGATCGCCCTGCCGGAAAACGCCGGCGTGAGCTACCAGCTCCCGCTCGCGGAAGGCGACGCCCCGGCAGAGACCACGCCGGGCCTCCAGCCCAAGCGCGCGCCGGAACAGCCCGCCGTCTCCGGCATCGTGCCGGCAACGCCGGTGCCGACCCCGCCGCCGCCTCCGGAGCCCGCCAGGCCTGCCGCACCCGGTTTCTGGGCGCGCCTGCTGGCGGTGTTCACGGGCGGCCGGCAAGCCGCCGAGCAGGCGGAGACGATCCGCGACAAGCCGCAGAAGAAAAGCGCCGGCGAGCGCAAGCCGCACAACAGGGACGACGAGCGTCGCAAGCGGGGCGATCGCCAGAAGCCGGAGTCTGCTCGCCGTGGACGCGGCAGGGGGCGCGGTGGCGAAAAGAGCGGCGAGAAGAGCGCCGATGCGCGCAAGGACGACGGCCGGCAGCGCCAGCGCGACAAGGACAAGGACAAGGACAAGCAACGCGGCAAGGAAAAGTCCCGCGACCAGGATCGCCAGCGAGACAGCCAGCAGGAACAGGCCGCGCCTCGCGCCGAGAAGGAAAAAGGTACGTCGCAAGCCGCCCCGAAGACGGCCGCCGGCAGCGGCGCCCAGGCCGAAGGCCAGCCGGAAGGCGAACAGCGCAGCAAGCGCCGCCGCAGGCGTCGCGGCGGTCGCGGCAAGTCGCGGCAGGAAAACGCGCAGCAGCAGGGTGGCGCCGACGGCCAGTCCGGCGGCGAGCCCGCCCCCCAGGGAAACCAGGACGCCGGCAAGGTGCCGATGAAAACGGAAGCTTCAGGCGTGCCGGTCGCTGCCACCCCGCCGAAGCCGCCGGCGCCCGGGCCCGAGGCCGGTCCGCCGCAACCGCAGGCTGAATCGAAACCCGCCGAGGCAAAAGCGGAAGCGGCATCGCAGAAACCGCAGTCGCAGCCGAAACCTGCGCCCACGCCCGAGCCTAGGCCCGAGCCCAAACCTCAAGCCCCGGCGCCAAAGCCCGAGCCGAAGCCTGAGCCGAAGCCTCAACCCCCGGCCCCGAAGCCCGAGCCGAAGCCCGAGCCGAAGCCTGAGCCGAAGCCTGGGCCGAAGCCTGAGCCGAAGCCGCAGCCCGCGCCGCCGGCACCCACGGCGGAGCCCAGGCGCCCGGAGCCAAAGCCCGAGCCCGTGCGCTCGGCGCCGAAGCCCCAGCCGAGGCCACAGGAACCGAAAACCGAACCGCCGCGGGACGCCTAGGGCGCCAGGCGCCTCCTAGGTCATCGAATGCCGGGTCACGAGACCCTGCGCCGGAGCGCCTCCAGCAATCCGGCGCAGGCCTCGTCCACCAGGTCGAGCACCTTCTCGAAGCCGTTCTTGCCGCCGTAATAGGGGTCGGGTACCGCGTGCCCGCGCCGGTCGGCGGTGTAGTCCAGCAAAAGTGCAAGCTCGGCGCGCGCCTCCGCGGGCGCGATACTCTGCAATGCCTGCAGATTGTCCTCGTCCATCGCCAGGATCAGGTCGAAGCCGTGGAAGTCCTCTTCGGCCACCTTGCGCGCGCGGATGGCGCCGAGGTCGATACCGCGCGCCCGCGCCGCCGCCATCGCGCGCGCGTCGGGCCGCGCTCCCACGTGATAGCCGCCGGTGCCGGCAGAATCGATGCGGATCCGCTCGGCCAGCCCGGCGTCCTCCAGCCGCTTGCGAAACACGCCTTCCGCGGTCGGTGAGCGGCAAATGTTTCCCAGGCATACGAAGAGCACGGAAAGCTCGGGGGCGTTTTTTTCGGCAGCCATGTCGCTCCACTCGCTGGTGCTTGACCCGCGCGGGGCCGTCGCCGCCATTCTACCTGCTGACCTCGTGGCGGGCCTCGAGGCGCATCCGGCGCGACGACCTCGCGCCCGCCAATGCGCGCCGGCGCCGCCGCGGCTATGATGCGCGGATGGAAGATGCTGCAACGATGCTGGAGCGACTGCGATCCCTGGTCGGCCAGGAGCTGCGTTACCAGGGCATGCGGTGCACGCTGGTGGAAGTGATGGCCGACCCGCCGGTGGCGGTGCTCCGACCGGTGGACGCGGCACCGGTCATCCAGGCCGACAACTTCGGCAAGCCGATGCGACACGCCCCGCCGCTGTTCGAACTGCCGCTGTTCGCCGCCGACGGCGTCTCGCCGTCGCCCGAGCTGCAGCTCGTCACTCTGCCCGGAGAGAGTCGGCCAGCAGGCGGTTGACCCGCTCCAGGTCGGCGGCGGTGTCGATGCCGGGCGGCGGCACCTCCAGCGCGGCATCCACCTGGATACGCATGCCCAGCCACAGCGCGCGCAACTGCTCGAGCCGCTCGATCTCCTCCAGCCGGCACGGCGAGGATGCCGCCAGGCGCCGCAGCGCACCCACCCGATAGCTGTACAGGCCGAGGTGCCGCATCGCGCCCTCGTGCCGTTGCTGTGATCCCAGGCCATGCGGGGCGCCCTCCCGGTGCCACGGGATGGGGGCGCGGCTGAAATAAAGCGCGGCGCCGTCCGCGCGCGCCACCACTTTCACCAGGTTCGGATCGAGATAATCCTCGAGGTCGTGGATGGGCGTGCCCAGCGTGCCCATGTCCGCCTCGGGGTGGATCTGCAGCAGTTCGGCCACCTGGCGGACCAGCGCGGGCGGCAGCAGCGGCTCGTCGCCCTGCACGTTCACCACTACCGCCTGCTCGTCCCAGCCGAGTCGGGCCGCCACTTCCGCGATCCGGTCGGTGCCGCTGGCGTGGTCGGGATCGGTCAGGCACACCTCCGCCCCGCATTCGCGGCAGGCCGCCGCGATGGCCTCGTGGTCCGTGGCGACGGTGACGGACAGCGCGCCGCTCTGTATGGCGCGTTCCCAGACCCACTGGATCATCGGGCGCCCGGCGACGGACAGCAGCGGCTTGCCCGGCAGGCGCGCCGAGGCATGCCGCGCCGGGATCACGACATGGAAGCCGCTCATCGCTTTTGCTCCATGGCCAGCAATTCCGGCTGACTGATTTCGCGCGCGTCAGCCACGCGCAGCATCGGCACGCCCTCCCGGATCGGCCAGGCAAGTCGGTCGCCGCGGCACACGAGTTCCTGCCGTTCCCGCCGGTGCACCAGGGGACCCTTGCAGATCGGGCAGGCGAGTATGTCGAGCAACCGGTGATCCATGCCTCAAGCTTCGCCGATGGCGAGCCGCTGCGCCAGTCGCTCAAGCAGGAGCCTGCCCTCGTCTGCCAGGCGCGCGCTCACCGGCACCTGCCAGGCGCCGGCCGCGGCCGACCGTCCCAGGCAGCGCATGGCGTCTTTCGAGGTCATCAGCACGGGCAGCCCGTCGGGCGGCCGGAGCAGATCTTCCGGCACCTCGCCGTGATCCGGCAGCGGATGACGGATGAGCGCCAGGCCGCGGCTTTCCAGCAGGGCAAAAAAACGTTCCGGGTGGCCGATGCCCGCCACGGCGTGCACCCGCTCGCCGGCAAAGCTCGCCAGCGGGCGGCGCGCCGCGCCGTCCACGCGCACGGCCTCGTCGCCCTCCAGCCGCATATCGAGCGCGCCCCCGGGACACCGCGCGCCGCCGCCGTTGCAGACGACGAAATCCACGCTCTCGAGTCGGCTGGCCGGCTCCCGCAGGGGCCCGGCCGGGAGGCAGCGCCCGTTGCCCAGGCCGCGCGCGCCGTCCACCACCGCGATCTCGAAATCGCGCCGCAGGCGATAATGCTGCAGGCCGTCGTCCGCCACGATCACGCCGGCGCCCGCCGCCACGGCGGCCTCCGCCGCGGCCAGCCGGTCGCGGCAGACCCACACCGGACATGCAGCGATGCGGGCGAGCAAGAGCGGCTCGTCGCCGCTGAACGCCGGATCGTCATTCTCCGACACGCGATGCGGCTCGGCCGGCTCGGCGCCGCCGTAACCGCGGCTGACGATGGCGGGCTGAAGGCCGCGCTGCGCCAGCACCCCGGCGAGCCACGCGGCGAGCGGCGTCTTGCCGGCGCCGCCCGCGGTCAGGTTGCCGATCACGATCACCGGGCGGCCCGGGTGGCCCGAAGCAAGCCAGCCGCGCCGATAAGCCCGCCGGCGCAGGCGCACGACCGCGCGATAAACCGGTTCCAGAACGCGCGTCCACCAGGGCGGCGCCGCGCCTTCGTACCACGCATCGAGCAGCCGGTGACGCAGCCCGCTCACGCGCCCCGACTCGCTGCGCCCGGCTGGCTCAACGGCCCGGCGCGGTCAGCCCGCCGGCAAACTGCATGCGGTGCAGGGCCGCATAGGCCCCGCCCTGCGCCAGCAGCTCCGCATGCGTGCCGACCTCGACGATGCGCCCGTGGTCCATCACCACGATGCGGTCCGCGTTCTCGATGGTCGAAAGCCGGTGCGCGATCACCAGCGTGGTGCGATTCTCCATCAGCGCTTCGAGCGCCTCCTGGATGTGGCGTTCCGACTCCGAGTCCAGCGCGGAGGTGGCCTCGTCGAGGATCAGGATGGGCGAGTTTTTCAACAGGGCCCGGGCGATGGCGACGCGCTGGCGCTGGCCGCCCGACAGGGTGACGCCGCGGTCGCCCACCTGGGTTTCCAGCCCCTCGGGCAGGCGCTCGGTGAACTCGAGCACGTGGGCGGCACGCGCGGCGGCCTCGATCTCCGCGGCGCTGGCGTCGTGCATGCCGCCGTAGGCGATGTTGCTGCGGATGGTGTCGTCGAACAGCTTGACGTCCTGGCTGACCAGGCTGACCTGCCGGCGCAGGTCGGCGCGGTGGTATTCGCGCAGGTCGCGGCCGTCCAGCCGCACCACGCCCGCAGTTGGATCGTAGAAGCGCGGGATCAGGCTCACCAGCGTGCTCTTGCCGCTGCCGGAGCGGCCCACGATGGCCAGCCGCTCGCCCGGCGCGACGCGCAGCTTGATGTCTTCCAGGACCTGGCCCTTTTCCTGCTGGTACAGGAAGCTGACCTGGTCGAATTCGAGCTCCCCCCGGGCCCGCTCCACGCGCACCGGGCCGCCCTCGTCCTCCGCGGGCGCGTCCAGCAGCTCGAAAATGCTCTGGCCCGCCGCAATGCCCTGCTGCAGCGGCCCGTTGATGTTCGTCAGGTGCTTGAGCGGCGCCATGATGAGCAGCATCGCACCGAGGAAAGAGACGAACTCGCCCACCGACAATCCGCCGGCGAGATCCGGGCGCGTGGCGACGAACACCACGCTCGCCAGGCCGACGGCGGCGATCATCTGGATGATGGGCGCGCTGGCCGCCTTGGCGGCGGCGAGCTTCATGTTGAGCCGCCGGTTCTGCTCGTTGACGCGCTCGAAGGCGTCCACCTCCTGCTGTTCTCCGCTGAACACCTTGACCACCTTGTGGGCCTCCAGCACCTGCTCCGCGGACTGCGTCACGTCGCCCATGGAGTTCTGGATGCGCGTGCTGTAGCGCCGGAAATGCTTCGACAGCACGCGGATGATGAGCCCGATCAGCGGGCCGATGATCAGCACGAACAACGACAACTTGGCGTTCACCCAGAACATGTAGCCCACCAGGCCGACGATGGTCAGCAGGTCCTTGAACAGCGTGGTCAGCACCTGGCTGGCGGCCTGCGCCACCTGCTCGATGTTGAAGGTCAGTCGCGACAGCAGCGCGCCTGAAGAGCTCGTGTCGAAAAAGCGCGTCGGCAGCACGAGAAACTTCGCGAACACGTCGCGGCGCATGCGCTTGATCACCTGCCGGCCGACCCAACCCATCGAGTACACGGCAACATAGTCGGCGATGCCGCGCACCACGAAGATGCCCAGGATCAGCAGCGGCACCCAGCGGATGAAGTCGGTGTCCCGCTCGACGAAGCTCTGGTCGGTGACGACCTTGGTGACATAGACGAAACCGGTCTGGCTGGCCGCGTAGATCGCCATGGCGATGATCGCGGCCACGAACATCGGCATGTAGTCCGAGGAATAGCCCAGCAGCCGGCGATAGACCGGGCCGGCCTGGTCCATGAGCTTCGGATCCGGCGCGCTCACTCGGGCTCGCTGACCGTCGCGATGAGCACCTGGCTGAAGCCCAGCCGCCCGACGATGTCCAGCGCCGTGACCACCGACTGGTGCGACGCCCGCCCATCGGCGCGAATCGTGACCGGCACCCCGAGATCGTCACCGGCCACCTGTTGCAGCGCCCGCTGCAGGGTCTCGGGGCGGCGGTTCACCAGTTCCTGTCCGTCCACGAAATAGTCGCCCGAGGCGCTCACCATGACCTCCACCCCGGTGAGCGGTTCGGAGCGCGGCATGGCTTCCGCGCGCGGCAGCTGCAACCGGATCTCGGTGGTCTTCAGGAAGCTGGTCGAGACCATGAAGAACACCAGCAGCAAAAGCACCACGTCGATCAAGGAGGTGAGGTTGATCTCGGGCTCGTCGCGCGGCCGGGTGCGCAGGTTCATGCGGCCTCGACCTCCGCCGGCGGATTGCCGTGCAGCGCGTCGATCAGCTTCATCGCCTCTTTCTCCATCTCGATCACGCGCGCGTCCACCTGGCCGCGCAGGTAGCGGTATGCGATCAGGCTGGGAATCGCGACCGACAGTCCCGCCGCCGTCGTGATGAGCGCCTCGGAGATGCCGCCCGCCAGCACCGTGGGATTGCCCACGCCCGCGGTGGTGATGGCGGTGAATACCTTGACCATGCCGATCACCGTGCCCAGCAGGCCGAGCAGCGGCGTGATGGCGGCGATGGTGCCCAGCGCGTTGAGATAACGCTCCAGCTCGTGCACCACGTGCCGCCCGGTGTCCTGCACGATCTCCTTGAGCACCTCGCGGCTCTGGTGGCGATTGGCCAGCCCGGCGGCCAGCACCCGCCCCATCGGCGAATTGCCCGACAGGATGCCGAGGTGTTTCTGGTCGAGCTGGCGGTCGCGCGCCCACTCCCAGACGCGCATCGCCAGGTCCTTGGGAAGCACGCGCCGCCGCTGCAGGGTCCAGAGCCGCTCGAGGGTGATGGCGACAGCAATGACGGAGCACAGGATGATGGGCAGCATCAGCCACCCGCCGGCGCGGATGATTTCGATCATGGTGTCTCGCGACCTCCAGGGTGCGTCCGATGATACCGGCTCGTTGCGGCGCGGGACACCACTGTCTTTAGCCTGTCGCGCTCAGCGCCGGCAATCCAGCCAGGCGCGGCAGTCCAGCTGCCGCCGCAGCCGCGGCGTACGCGGGCCGCGCGGCTCGAAAGTCGCGATCACCTCGCCATCGCGCTCGGTGGACAGCGGCATGGCGCCAGCGCGCTGCCAGCGCTGCGCCACGGCGGGCGCGGGAAAGCCCCAGCGATTCTTCCAGTTGGTGGAAAAGACCACCCACGCGGGCCGGGTCGCCGCCACCAGCGGCGGTCCGGACGACGTGTTGCTGCCGTGGTGCGGCGCCACCAGCAAATCTACCGGCAAGCGGCCCCGCCCTGCGAGCAGGGCGCGCTCGCCGCGCCGCTCGATGTCCCCGGTGAGCAGCGCCCGGCCGCCGGGCCCCTCGACCAGCAGCACGCAGGAGCCCTCGTTCTGGCCGCCGCGAAAACCCTCTGGCGGATGCAGCAGGCTGAAGCGCACGCCGTCCCAGGTCCATGCGCCGCCCTGGCGGCACAAGCCCCGTCCTTCGCGCTCGGCACCGTAACCGGCCAGCACGGGCGTGCCGGGAAAGCGCGCCAGCAGCGAGTCTGCGCCGCCCGCGTGGTCGGCATGACCGTGGCTCAGCACCAGCGCATCCAGCTGGTCCAGGCCCAGCGCCCGCAGGGCCGGCAGCACCGTCCACGCCGCGGCGTCGCCGCCCGGCCACGACGGTCCGGCGTCATAGAGCACAGCGTGTCCGCGGGTCCGCACCAGCACCGACAGGCCGTGGCCGACGTCGAACACGCGCAGCTCGAAGGCGCCGGGCGGCAGCGGCGTCGCCCCCGCCATGAACAGCGGCGCAAACAGCAGCGGGGCGAGTACCCGGCCGGGTGCGGGCCGCGGCGCCAGGCACCAGCATGCGCCGGCCGACGCCAGCAGCAGGGCCGGCAGCGTGGGCGCGGCCATCGCCCGCGAGGCCAGCGGCAGCGCGGCGACGCGCTCGATGAGCTGCAACGCCAGCCCGGTCGCGCCGGCCGCGAACTGCAGCAGCCAACCGCCGGGCGTCGGCAAGACCCAGGACAGCACCACGCCCGCCAGTGCCGGCGGCACGACCAGGAGACTGAACCAGGGCACCGCCAACAGGTTGGCCGCCGGCGCCACCAGCGAGACGCGCCCGAACCACGCGACGGTGCAGGCCAGCAGCCCCACGGCCAGCGCCGCCTGGATGCGCAGCAGCACAGTGATGCGCCCCGGCGGCGCCTTGCGGCCCGCCACCACGGCGAGGATCGCCGCCACCGCGCCGAAAGACAGCCACAGGCCGGGGTCCAGCACCGCCAGCGGGTCCGCCAGCAACACCAGGACGAGCGCGCCGCCCAGCGCTACGCCCACCGATCCACCGCGCCGCAGCACCAGCGCCGCCAGCGCCGCCGCGGTCATCAGCGTGGCGCGCTGCGCCGAGACCGGCATCCCCGCGAGCACGCAATAGCCCGCCGCGGCCAGCAGCGCGCCCGCCGCCGCCCAGTCGCGCACCGGCCTGCGGCCGCGGCCAAAGCGCCGGCCGAGCGCCCCGCCCAGCAGCCCGCCCGCCGCCGCGACCAGCCCGACATGCAGGCCCGAGATCGCGAGCAAGTGACCGGTGCCGGTGGCCGCCAGGGCCTCGCGGGTCGCCCCGTCCAGCCCGCCCCGGAAGCCCAGCGCGATGGCCGTCAGCACCGCGGCGGCGCGCGGCGAGTCCACGGCGGCGTGCACGTGGCGGGCGCTGGCGCCGCGCAGGCCCAGCACGAACTCGGCCGGTCCGGCAAGGCGCTCGCCGCCGTCGGCGCCGCTGGCATAGCCGGTGGCGCCGATGCCCTGGCGCAGCAGCCAGCCCTCGCGGCTGCGGCTGCCGGTGTTGA
>Ga0209942_1001693_pt1 | contig 11709 bp, 9 predicted proteins | sample SalPonR1_A_D2_MG_FD_185695 | JGI IMG/M metagenome (GOLD analysis project Ga0209942, IMG submission 185695) | Salt pond soil microbial communities from South San Francisco under conditions of wetland restoration - Salt Pond MetaG R1_A_D2_MG... ... | reverse complement strand
GGGTTCTGGGACGAACGCCTCTCGACCGTTGCCGCCGAACGCGCCCTGCTGGAGGCGGATACGACACGAAAGCGTCGCGCAGAGGTGATCGACTCGGTCGCCGCCGCCTATATCCTGCAAGGGGCGCTCGACCGGATGCGCCACATGAGGGCCGAGCAGCATGAGCGATGAGAGCGTCTGGAACCGCGACGAGGTGGAGAGCCCCTGCGTGCGCGTCTGCGTGGTTCACCCCGAGGCGCGCATCTGCACGGGCTGTTTGCGCACGATCGACGAGATCACCCGCTGGTCGAAGCTGAGCACGGACGAGCGCCGCGCCATCATGGCCGCCCTGCCCGACCGCGCCGACCTGCTGAAGACCCGCCGCGGCGGCCGCGCCGCCCGGCTGGCGCGGGGCGGGTAAGGCTTCATCACCAGGCCTGCCCCGGCATCGCATGGTTTGCCCTTCGCAGTGTGGGTTAAGCCACGCGATGGACGCATGTCCCGCATTGACTTGCTGCAACTCTGCCATAAACTGTGGCCTGATGTAGACATGAGAGGGGATGGCCAACAGGCATTGGAGCAGGCCCAATTCACATATCGGCAACAGCGAATGTCTCTGAATCGTTTCCCGGGAACTGCATCGACGTCGGCTATCGGGCCCTGTATGGCTCGGAGGATTGATCAATTTTGTTATCAGCTTCTGACCTTGTCGCTCTGGCTGCGGCGATCACAATAGCCTTCGGGCTCTCGACCCCGGCGGCGGCCCAATCCACGACACTCTCGGCGCAGGATTCCGACCCCAGGGTAATGGGCTGGATGCAGGGCTTTCCCCCCGCCAAGGACAAGCTCATCACGCAGCCGGACAGCAACTATTTCAGCTTCCCTAAGCTGCGTTGGTCGGTCTGCCACCTGCGCGAGTTCCTGCCCACAGAGGAGATAAGCCGCGGTCTCGGTGCGCCCGCTCCGCTAAATTACCCGTCACAAGCTGTGTTCGCGGAGCTACGTGATCAGATCGACGCACTGACCTTCCTGCCGATGAACGGCGCGGAGGAGATGACGTGGGAGGAGTCGCTCTACGCCAACTACACCGACGGCATACTGATCCTGCACCGGGGAGAAGTGGTCTACGAGCGGTATTTCGGCTGCCTCGAAGAGGACGGCAAACACGCCATTATGTCGATGACTAAGTCGATCACCGGCCTGCTGGGCGAAATCCTCGTGGCCGAAGGTGTGCTGGACGACACGCGTCTGGTCCGCGACGTGATTCCCGAGGTCGGCGACAGCGCCTTTTCCACCGCGACTGTGCGCGAGGTCATGGATATGACCACCGGAGTGCAGTATTCCGAGGACTACTCAGATCCCGAAGCCGATATCTGGCTCTATTCCCGTGCAGCGAGCCCGCTGCCCAAGCCCGAGGGGTATGACGGCCCCGATGGCTACTGGGAATACCTCCAACAGATACTGCCCGACCGAGAACATGGCGAGGCATTCCATTACAAGACGATCAATTCCGACATGCTGGGCTGGATCATCAGCCGCGTGACAGGCAAGGCCGTGACCGACCTCGCTTCCGAGCGACTCTGGCGCCGAATGGGTGCCGAGCAGGACGCCTACCAGACCGTCGATGGTAAGGGCGTTCCATTCGCAGGAGGAGGCGTGACGGCAGGTTTGCGCGACCTGGGGCGTCTGGGGCAGTTGATGCTGAATGGCGGCGAGATCAACGGTCAGCGCCTGTTCCCGGAAGAAGTTGTCGCGTCAATCGCCGCGGGTGGTGATCCGTCCAAGTTCAGCGGCTTTCCCACGATCCCAAACGGCAGCTACACTAGCCAATGGTGGGTGTTCCACGACGATCACGGCACCTATGCCGCGCGTGGCGTACACGGCCAGACGATCTACGTCGATCCCACGGCTGAAATGGTCCTGGTGCGGCTGGCGTCCTTTCCGCGTGCGCAGAACGGCTTCATCGACCCGACCTCGCTTCCCGCCTACCAGGCAGTGGCCGAGTTTCTGATGTCGCAGGACTGATCATCCGCCAGTAGCCGCGGCCAAAGGCTGGCGATCCCGCGAGGACTCGAACCCCGAACCTGCTGATTAGAAGTCAGCTGCTCTATCCTGTTGAGCTACGGGACCGCTGGTCGCGTCTTAGCGCGCAGTCTGCAAGAGATCAAAACCTATTCGCCGAACGGATCGCCCGCGTAGATCACCCGCGACAGGTACAGCCCCTCGGGCGGGGCCACGGGGCCGCAGGCGGCGCGGTCGCGCGCATCGCGCGCATCCCGGACCCGGTCGGGCGGCCACGCGCCCGTGCCCACACGCTCCAGCGTGCCCACCATGCTGCGCACCTGGTTGTGCAAAAACGACCGCGCGGCAAAGCGCAGGTGGATCTCCGGCCCGGTCGGCGTCTCCACCTCGTTCACATCGACCGCGTCGAGCGTCTTCACCGGGCTCTTTGCCTGGCAGATCGAGGCGCGGAAGGTGGTGAAATCGTGATGCCCCACAAGGTGCGCCACAGCCGTGCGCATCGCCGACACATCGAGCCGCTGGCGCAGGTGCCACACCCGCCCCCTCTCGATGGCGGGCGGCGCGCGGCGCGCCTTGATGCGGTAGAGATAGCGCCGCCCGGTGGCCGAGAACCGCGCGTGCCAGTCCCCCTCGACGCGCGCGCAGGCAGTGATCGCCACCGGCAGGGGCCGCAGGTGATAGTTGAGTGCCTCCGACAGGCGGAACGGATCCCAGTCGCGGGCGAGATCGCACTGAGCCACCTGTCCCAGCGCGTGCACGCCCGCATCGGTGCGCCCGGCAGCGGCGATGGTGTGAGGCCCCGGCTCCAGCCTTGCCAGGGCGCGCTCGATCTCGCCCTGCACGGTCACCTGGTCGGCCTGCCGCTGCCAGCCGGCGAACATTCCGCCGTGATACTCGACCCTCAGCGCGTAGCGGGGCATCGCCGTTCCCTTCCCCTTTTCCCCAGTCCGGGCGGCATCCTTGGCGCGAAACGACCCGCGGGGGCAAGCCGTTTCTGCGCCTTTCCCCCGCCGCGCGCGCGGTGTAAGCCGGGGCCAGAGCGCATCACCGTACCGGAGCCCGCCCATGTCCGTCGCCCTGCCCGACACCGCCCTGCTGCTGCAAATGCTGGGCCTGCTGACGGTGATCGGTGCCTTCGCGGGGGTGCTGGCGGGTCTGCTGGGCGTGGGCGGCGGCATCGTGCTGGTCCCCGCCTTCTTCTACGCCTTCCAGACGCTGGGCTATGACGGGCCGCAACTCATGCAGATCTGCCTCGCCACGTCGCTGGCCACGATCATCGTGACCTCGGTGCGCTCGGTGCTCAGCCACCACGCCAAGGGCGCGGTGGACTGGGCGATCCTGCGCGGCTGGGCCCCGGGAATCGCCGGCGGCGCGGTGCTGGGCGTGCTGGTGGCGGCTTCGCTGCGCTCGACCACCCTGCAGGGCCTCTTCGGCGCGCTCGGTGTGGTGATCGGGCTCTATCTCGGGCTGGGGCGCGCGCATTGGCGGCTGGGGCCGGCGATGCCCGGCGGGCTGCGGCGGCTGGTGCTGTCGCCGATCATCGGCTTCCTGTCGGTGCTGATGGGGATCGGCGGCGGCAGCTTCGGCGTGCCGCTGATGAGCCTTTACGGGGTGCCCATCCACCGCGCGGTGGCCACGGCGGCGGGCTTCGGCGTGACCATCGCGCTGCCCTCGGTCATCGGGTTCCTGTTCCTGGCGATCGACCCGGCGCACCGCCCGCCGCTCACCTTCGGCGCGGTCAACGTCGTGGCCTTTGCCGTGGTGGTGGCGATGACGCTGGTCACGGCACCGCTCGGTGTGCGGCTGGCCCACGCGATGGACCCCAAGCCGCTCCGGCGGGTCTTTGCCGTTTTCCTGACGTTGGTGGCGCTCAACATGCTGCGCAAGGCGCTGGGATGGTAGAGGCGCTGGCGGATAAGGGCTGGGCGCTCTTCCCGCCGGAGCCGGAGGTCACAGCGTGGGCGGAGGCAGCGCGGCGGGCCGCGCTTGACCGGATGGCCGACCCGGCCCGGAGGCAGGCCGGGCTGGTCTGCGAAGGCACATGGTTCGTCGGGCTCGACTGCCTGCCCAACGACGCGGCGGGCACCGTGGCGGGCGTGACGCTCACGGGCGAGGCGCGCCGCGCCGCCGACAGCATTGCCGCGCCGCTGCCGCTGCACGAGGGGCAGGTGTCGGTGGTCTACCCGGGTTATCCGCGCCCGCGCGGGGCCGAGGGCCCGGCCGCCTTCCGCTACCGGCAGAAGCGCGACGCCGCGCATGTCGACGGCCTCCTGCCCATCGGGCTTGAGCGGCGGCGGATGCTGCGCGAGCGCCACGCCTGGCTTCTTGGACTGCCGCTGACCGCGACGGACGCAGGTGCCAGCCCGCTGGTGGTCTGGGAGGGTAGCCACCATCTGATGCGCCGTGCCTTTGCCGCGGTACTCGACGGTATCGACCCGCGCGACTGGCCGCATGTGGACCTGACCGAGACCTACCAGGCCGCGCGGCGCGAGGCGTTCGAGACCTGCCGCCGGGTGGCCCTCGTGGCCCCGCCCGGGGCCGCCATGCTGGTGCACCGCATGACGCTGCATGGTGTCGCGCCCTGGATCGAGGGGGCCGCCGCCCCGCCCGAGGGCCGCATGGTCGCCTATTTCCGCCCGGAATTCCCAGACGAAGAGCGTGACGACTGGCTTACCGCGCCCTGAGGGCGCGCTGGTGCGGATGGAGGGACTCGAACCCCCACGCCGAAGCGCTTGGACCTAAACCAAGTGTGTCTGCCAATTCCACCACATCCGCACGCGCCGCCGCGTCGGCGGGCATGAAGGCATCTAGCAAAGTCCGGTGGCCGGTTTAAGCCCGAATCGCACAGCGCTCACCCCGCGCGCGAAAAAGAGCACGACAATGCCCGGTTTTTGCCGTATTGTGGATAAAAATAAACGAGGCAGACACAGAGCGAGACACGCCATGAAACCGGATACGGTCGGGCGTCATGACGGCAGCACTGCCGCACGTCCCCAAATGCATATCCCGGGCCTTTGGGCCAAGGGTATTTTACTGACCGCTGTGGGAGAGCGCCGGGTCGGCGATTTGCTGCCCGGCGATCGGATCATCACCCGCGATCGCGGGATGGTCACGCTGCGCGGCCTGACCCGTCGGCGTCTGCGTATGCCGGTGGTGCGCGTAAAAGCGGGCTCGCTGGGTCACAGCCGACCCGAGCGCGACGCGCTCCTGCCCGTGAGCCAGCGGATCCTCCTGCGTGACTGGCGGGCAAGAGCGCTCTTCGACCGCGATCAGGCGCTCGTCGCGGTGTCGCGGCTTGTAGATGGCGAGTTCGTCACGCATGAAGGAACCGTCACGCTCGAGCTGTGCGACCTCGATCTGGGCGGGCCACATATCCTCTATCTCGATGGGCTGGAGGTGGCGAGCCAAACCACCGGCGCACTCGCCGCCTGAGCGCCGCCTGCCCGGTGCCGGCTTCGACCGCGATTACTGCTTCTGATTTAGCTTGCGGATGTACTAAGCCGGATGTGTCCGACAACGATCATATGGCGGAAATCAAGCGCTGCTCCCCCGGACCTGCTCCGCTATTCGGCGCATGTGCCGCATATCTGTGCCACAACATCCACCAAAAACCGTGAAATGCGGAAAACTTTGACGCAATCTGCCTGACAGCCTACCCAGTTCATCCGGATCGCCGTCGTCAAGTTCTACCGCTTCGTCCAACTCCGAATGGCTGCACCGCGAAGCATTGACAACCACGCCCTTCAGCCTCGCAATCCACGGTTCGGCCGTCAGTGCCTTGTCGATGTGATCAGGGTGCGCACAGTTGACGAGGAAGTAGACCGCACCCGAGTTTGTGGCGTTGTCCACGGCCTGAATTGCCTCCGGCAGCGGCAGGCCTGTTGGCAACCGCCCGTCGGTTTCGACCGTGAACGAAATGGCGACGGGCATATCAAAGCGCTGGCCAGCCCGAACCATTCCGATGGCTTCTTCAGGATAGCATAGCGTGAACCCGCCGACGAAATCTGCCTCTGACCTTGCGAGAGTTTGCATCTGTTCGGAGTGATATGCCTCAGCCTCTTCGACTGTCATTCGGTCACCCGCCGCGTATCCATCCCCACGCGGACCCATCTGCGCGCACAAAACCGTCGGCAGATCGCCACCCGCTTCACGCGCCCGGGCGACAAGATCGACCGAAGCGCGGTTCAGGTCCCTCAGTTTTTCCGGATCGAAGCCGATCGCCGCCCCCCTGTCACGATTTGCGACCCAGGAGGACGTATCCAGGATAATCCCGACGCGCGTTTCCCGTCCCAGGTCCAGCAACCGGTCGCAATATCCGCGCAGCAGCGCGCGACCCTTTTCACTCTCGAGCAACGGATAGGATGCGAAACCGGGCAGTTCGATACCGCGGGTAAAGATGAGATCGGTGTCCATACCGACGTAGTGCAGGAACGGACCCTTTTCGATTTGCGGCAAGGCTCCTCGATATCTTGCCATTCCACCCCTCCCAACCATCGCGCCATGCAACCCGTGTCGCAGATTGCTGCGACCAGCTTATATCAGCTCGCGCAGGCTGGCGAGGAACATCGGCCCATTGCGCATGACGCCCGTCGTTCCGGCACCGAGCCGGCCCCGGGTTGCTTGAGGCGGAAGGAACTCATTCCTTGGGTTACTCCCCTAGGAGGTGTTGACAAAAGGGATTCACATGACGGCGCAGGCATGATTCAAGCTGGTATCTGCTATGGAGACCAGCTTGGCACGAGACCTGATGTCGGACGAGGAATGGGCGTTCTTTGAACGGTTTATCCTGGCAGTCCGCGCGCCGAACGGGCGCAAAGCGAGCAACCATCGCGTTGTTCTAGATGGGATTTTCTGGATCGCTCGCACCGGCGCCCCATGGCGGGACCTGCCCGAAGAGTTCGGCAAATGGTCGAGCGTCTACCGGCAGTTTCGACGCTGGACGCTGGCGGGTCTCTGGGAGGACATCATGGACGCTCTGAACCAAAGTGGGGCTGCTCCGGATGCCCTTCAAATGATCGACAGCACCGTGGTTCGCGCCCATCATCAGGCAGCGGGCGCAAAAGGGGGACTCCGCGACAGGGTTTTGGCCGCTCAAGAGGTGGCTTCACGACCAAGATCCACCTCCGCGTCAATGCAGCAGGCCTGCCCATGAGGACCGAGATCACGCCGGGACAGACATCCGATTATCTGGGGTTCGACCTGGTCATGGCCGACAACCTGCCAGAGCCGAGCGTCCTGTTGGCAGACAGGGGCTATGACGCTGACAGAATTCGGAAAAAGATGGAGGAGCGGGATGTGCTCACCCAGATTCCCATGCGCAAATCACGCAAGATGCGCGTCGGTGTGGATCATTCGCTATACTCGTTGCGTAACCTTGTCGAGCGGTGCTTCAACAAGCTGAAAAACGCTCGCCGTATCGCAACCCGCTACGACAAAACCGCCGAGAGTTTCCTTGGCTTCATCGACATCACGTCCATCCGCCTGTGGCTCCGGCTTTTGTCAACATGACCTAGGCTTTTTCCGTTTGATGCCTCGTTCAGGATCAGCGTGTTCAGCATGAGGCCTGGAAACGCGCGCCTGAGGCCCTGGTTTTCTTTCTGGAGATCTTTAAGCTGCTGCAGCGGGCCCCGGCTCATGCAGCCATACAGATTACGCCACCGCTAGAGCGTTTGCCACGAGATTCCGATCTGCCGCGACGCAACCACAATCGCCTTGGCTTGCCCTCGCAGCACCTCGATGTGCCGCAGCTTCGATTTGATGTCTTCCGGCTTCTCTCACTTCCCGGCCATGCTCAGCTCCCAAATTACGGGATAACCCTATCCCAGTTGCTGGACCACTTTAGCGGAGGCACTTCAATGGTCGACGTGTCACCTGCTTGCTACGCTGGTTCGATCGACACAACCCTGCGGATCTCGTCCGACCGAAAGCCGATCATCTGTGGGCGCGACGCGCCAGGAATGACCGCGATGTCGAACAACTCCGTTACAATGCCGGTGAACTTGAGCCAGTGAACTACGTCTCCAGTCGAGGTATCGACAACGAACAACCCGCAGCGCGGCGCAACACCTTCGCGCTCCAGCCGATCCTGCAGGTCTAGCCCACCGAAAGTGCGGTTCTCTCGGGGCTCAGATGCCCCAATTATCGCGAAACGGTCCAGGAAGGTCATGCCGCGCAGGTAGCCAGGGCAAAACGCAACCGGAATGAACGCACCTGTCGCAAGGTCGAGAGTGCCGACCTCGCCCGAGCCGGCGTTCAGGATCCACAGCCGGCCATCGAACCAGCGCGGCGAGTGTGGCATCGACAGCCCCGTTGCGGCGATCTCGCCGGTCGCCACGTCGACGACTATTCCGCCATCGCGCCTGTGCTCGCGCCAGCCTTCCGCCACGTTCGAGCGGGAGACCGCGGTTACAAACGCCGCTGCGCCGCCACGCATGGCAAACCCATTGAGGTGGCAGCGATCCTCGGCTGCAAGACGACTGATAAAGGGCGGCTGCCAGATTGGCCGGAACGAGTGGCTGCCGCTTACGGTCGCGAGGCACGAGAAAAGGGTATTGGCGAAGATCAGTCCGCCGGAATCATCGAACACCAGGTCATGCACGTCGAGGTCCCCTGTAAAATGCGCGATCTGTGGAACATAGATCGGATCGGAACCCTCAGACGCCGTGCCGTGGTGCCCATCGACGAAGGTGGTGATCTGCGTCAACCCCGCCACTGCGAGACGCTCCCGATCACAGGCGACGCCCATGGGTCGAGCGAGGTGGCGGTTGAAAATCCATAGCTTTCCGGTCTCCGGATTGGTGCCGATCAGCAACACCATGCCCGCCTGATAGGTAGTGATGGCGAGCGCGGTGCCTGTCTCGCCCAGAAAGCTTTCGAACTGGCGTGACGTAGTAATCTCGAAGGTTTTGTCCGTGACAGCTTCATCATTGGCATCGGCGTCGGGTATGTCCGTGGGCTTGCTATCCTGCATGTCGGGGCTCTTCTTAGAGGAGGCCGGGGAGCGGGCCGTGTAGGGGCGTGATTTACAGGCTAGCCTGCTGCAGAGGGATGCAAAGCCGGATGCGTCGCGGTCACTGTCTCCCAGCAGGCTGGCGCGCATCATTTCCAGCTGTAAATGGCATTATAGTGCAGAGCAGTATGGTCTGTGGCAAGCGCTCTCGCGATTACGATTTGGCCCTCTGCTTAATGTGTGATGCAATTCGCACCTACACGAGCAGTTCCCACGCGGTCGTACTCAGCTTGGCATGGGGGCTCAGCGTTACAAATCATAGCGATGGCTCCGAATGAACGTCAGAGCCTAAATTCCGAATAGACAAATGCAGAAGGCTGCCCGGCAGCCTAGCTACGGTGTGAGTACGACACCCTCGTGTTCCTTTAGCACTAGCTAGCACTAACGCCGAGCAAGATGCAGGCCGACGCGTCGGTGCCCAAGGTGAGCAGTTTTATCTTGAAAACTTCACGGATACCAATTTTACTTATAGTGTTATTTAATTGCTGTACGGCGCGGTGATTTTTGCTCCTCCGTGTTGTTCGTCACATGGTGGGGCTGCTGGAATGTCGACTTCAGTGATTGATTTGTCAGAGCTCGATGGCAGCAACGGCTTTCGGATCGATGGGATTGATGCGGCTGATGAGAGCGGCAGGTCGGTGTCGGGTGCTGGGGATGTCAACGGCGACGGGATCGACGATCTCATCATAAGCGCGCCCTACGCCGATCCGGACGGCAGGTCTACTGCCGGCGAGAGCTACGTGGTGTTTGGGTCCTTGGGGGGCTTCGCGGCGTCGCTCGACTTGGCGTCGCTCGATGGCACCAACGGCTTCCAAATCGATGGTGTCGATGCGGGAGATTACAGCGGTGTTTCGGTTTCGGGCACGGGGGATGTCAACGGCGACGGGATCGACGATATCGTCATCGGAGCGCTCGGTGCCGATCCGGGCGGCAGTTCTGGTGCCGGCGAGACCTACGTGGTGTTTGGGTCCTCGGGGGGCTTCGCTACATCGCTCGACCTGTCGGCGCTCGATGGCAGCGACGGCTTCCGCATCGACGGGATCGACGAAAACGATTCCAGCGGTTATTCGGTGTCAGGCGCGGGCGACATCAACGGCGACGGTTTCGACGACATCATCGTAGGCGCACGCTTCGCCGATCCTGACGGCAAATCAGAGTCTGGTGAGAGCTACGTGGTGTTTGGGTCCTCGGGGGGCTTTGCGGCGTCGCTCGGCCTCTCGACACTTGATGGCAACAACGGCTTCCGAATCGACGGAATTGATGAAAACGATTCCAGCGGCCGGTCGGTGTCAGGCGCGGGCGACATCAACGGCGATGGGTTTGACGATATCATAGTGGGCGCGCGCTTCGCCGATCCCGACGGCAAATCAACTGCTGGCGAGAGCTATGTGGTGTTTGGGTCCTCGGGGGGCTTCGCGGCGTCGCTCGGCCTCTCGGCACTCGATGGCAACAACGGCTTCCGAATCGACGGGATCGATGAAGACGATTCGAGCAGTGTTTCGGTGTCAGGCGCGGGGGATATCAACGGCGACGGGGTCGACGACCTCATCGTCGGAGCACTCGGCGCTGATCCTTACGGCAGGTACTCTGCCGGAGAGAGCTACGTCGTGTTTGGCTCCTCGGGGGGCTTCGGGGCATCGCTCGACCTGTCGGCACTCGATGGTAGCAACGGCTTCCGCATCGACGGGGTCGATGCCGGAGATTCCAGTGGTCTGTCGGTGTCGGGCGCGGGGGACGTCAACGGTGATGGGATCGACGACATTATTATCGGGGCACCCGGCGCCGATCCCGACGGCGAAGTCTCTGCCGGCGAGAGTTACTTGGTGTTCGGGTCCTCGGGGGGCTTCGGGGCGTCGCTCGACCTGTCGGCGCTTAATGGCAGCAACGGCTTTCGGATCAATGGGATCGATGCGCTTGATCAGAGCGGCACGTCGGTGTCGGGCGCGGGGGATGTCAACGGTGACGGTTTCGACGACATCATCGTAGGTGCGCGCTTCGCCGATCCTGACGGCAAATCAAATGCCGGCGAGAGCTACGTAATATTCGGCTCCGGAGACTCAGTGCCGACAATCGAGGCAGGGCAGGCGTTCGAGACGCCGGAGAACCGGGTTGAGGGTGCCGTCATCGGGCGGGTGATGGCGACCGACAATGATGCGATTGCGAGCTACTCACTCTCAGGCGACCCGGACGGTTTCTTCGCCATCGACGAACGCGGTGTCGTCACGCTGACCGCCGCCGGCGCCGCAGGTTCTGCGAATGACTTCGAGACCGGCCCGAACAGCTTTGTCCTTACCGTGACGGTCGAGAACCCCGCGGGCCTGAGGGCGAGCGAGAGCGTGAACGTCACGGTGAGCGATGTTGTCCCCGCAGCCGCCGACGACGCCTTCGCCATCGATGCCGATGACACGCTGATTGGGGATCTTGCCGCCGACAATGGCAGCGGCACGGATCCTGCCAATGCCATTATCCTCGTGCAGGTGAACGGTGCCCCCGGACGTCCGGGCGAGATCATCGCGCTGCCCTCCGGGGCACTTTTGACGGTGAACCCCGATCTCACCTTCAGCTACGACCCGAATGGCGCGTTCGACGCCCTGGCGTTCGGTGCCATGACGAACGACACCTTCACCTACGCCACCTTACTCAACACTGCCTCCCTAGACCTGTCGGCGCTTGATGGCAGCAACGGCTTCCGCATCGAC
>Ga0209942_1001687_pt1 | contig 11733 bp, 10 predicted proteins | sample SalPonR1_A_D2_MG_FD_185695 | JGI IMG/M metagenome (GOLD analysis project Ga0209942, IMG submission 185695) | Salt pond soil microbial communities from South San Francisco under conditions of wetland restoration - Salt Pond MetaG R1_A_D2_MG... ... | reverse complement strand
TAATATGGGCATCCAGGCGGTCCAGCTCCTCCGCCACGTCGCTTTTCTGGGCCAGCATGACCATCTCCTGGGCCACACGATCGGAATCCAGCTCCACCTTTGCTTTCTCGAACCGTTCCCGAAGCGTCTTCTCCTGGGCCTCAAGCAATTCCGGCATACGTTTTCGTACGTCGGCAATGAGATCGCCCATGGTTTTCAGGCGATCCTCGAACAGCGGCCGCAGGCGTTCGCCTTCGCGTTCCCGCACTGAAGCAAGTTCGGTTACGGTCTGCTCGAAAAGGCTGACGGCGGCATCCTTGGCAGGGCCATAGTCCTGCTCGGGCACTGACAGCACTCCCGGCCACCGGAGGACATCCAGGGCATTGATGTGGGCGGGATTGTCCAGAATCCGGTTGATGTGGTTGGCCGCCTCGTTCACCGCCTGCGCAACCTCCTCGCTGATCTCGAAACCCTGAGATCCTTTCTCAGCGGACTGCAGGCGCATGGACACATCCACCTTGCCCCGTTTCAGCTGGTTCCGCAGCTCTTCCCGAAACCGGTTTTCCAGCTCCCGGAACGCCTCTGGCAGACGGAACGACGGCTCCAGGTACCGGTGATTCACGGTCCGGATTTCACAGGTCAGCGTGCCCCAGTCTCCCTGGACATCCTTGCGGGCAAATGCAGTCATACTTCGGATCATGTCGGCTCCGCTTCATGTTTGATGATCAGCTCTTGAGTTTAACAGGCTCTTAACTGCAACAGCGAACCGGACAAAAGCCCAACCCCATCGTGTTACACTGACCGCTCTTTTCGACAAACGTTCGACCGGGCCATGCGCCCGGACATTCAAGACTGACTTCAGGAAACACTATGCGTCCAAGCGGCAGAACGCCCGAACAACCGAGAGATATTCGAATCACCCGCAACTATACCCGTCACGCCGAAGGCTCCGTGCTGGTGGAATTCGGGGACACCAAAGTTATCTGTACCGCCTCGGTTGAGAACAAGGTTCCCCCGTTTCTGAGGGGTGAAGGCAAGGGCTGGATCACCGCCGAATACGGCATGCTGCCACGCTCCACCGGCAGCCGAATGGGCCGGGAAGCTGCCCGTGGCAAACAGGGTGGCCGCACCGTCGAAATCCAGCGCCTGATCGGCCGTTCCCTGCGTGCAGCAGTGGATCTAACCGCCCTCGGTGAACACTCCATCACGATCGATTGCGACGTCATCCAGGCCGATGGCGGCACCCGCACAGCGGCAATTACCGGCGGCTGCGTGGCACTGGTGGACGCCCTGAACCATCTGGTTGCCGACAAGCGCCTGAAGAAATCACCGCTCAAGCAGATGGTCGCTGCACTGTCCGTTGGTGTTTACAAAGGCACCCCGGTGGTTGACCTGGACTACCCGGAAGATTCCGAGGCCGAGACCGACATGAACGTGATCATGACTGACCAGGGTGGTTTCATCGAGATTCAGGGAACGGCGGAAGGTGCGCCGTTTGTTCAGGAGGAACTGGACAGCATGCTGACTCTGGCCAAACAGGGTATTGAGCAGTTGTTTGAGATTCAGAAGGCGGCTCTGGAGGGCTGAATTGGAGTCTGGCGCCCGCGTGTCCGGAGGGGGAAGCCTTTCCGGGACACGCTTCGAGCACATCCATGTGCGCTCGGCTCCGGCCTTCCCTGGCCGGAGACGGTCCCGGAAAGGCTTCCCCCTCCGAACCCGCTACTGTTCAGGTAAGATCTCGCCTCAGAAGCCGATTTCGATGTCGTAATCCATGATCACCGGGGCGTGATCAGAGAAGCGGGTTGAGGCGTCGATCCAGCCATCTTCGATGGTCTTGCGGATTCCCGGTGTCAGCAGCTGGTAATCCACCCGGATACCGGCATTCTTGCGGGAGCCCTCAGCTTGCTCAGGCCACCAGGTGAACTGGTTGCTCTGCTTGTTAATTTCGCGGAAACCGTCGATACAGCCCATTTCATCAAACAGGCGATCCAGCCATGCACGCTCGTGAGGAAGAAAACCTGAGAAATCCAGCTTGTGGTACAGAGGGCTCGCGTCGGTTACGTGATGGGCGGTCTGGAGGTTCGCGCAGAAAATGAATTGCCGGCGTTTGCGCAGTGTCTTCTGCATATGCAGGCCGAAAGACTCCATGAACTCGTCCTTGTGGTCCAGCACTGTCAGATCGTCGTCGCCAACCAGCTCTTCTTCACGACCAAGGGCGCAGGGGGCAAGCACACAGGCGACGGAAACCTTGTCAAAATCGGCCTGGATGAACCGGCCTTCGCGATCCGCCTGCTCATTGGCAAATCCATACATGATGGCTTTCGGAAAATGGCGGGTGTAAATACCAACACCGCCATCCTCGTTTTTCTCGCCATCAATGAAATAGGCTTCGTAACCTTCCGGAATCAGGTTGTAGTCCTCAATCTCGTAGGCCCGCATGCGATGATCCTGGACACAGACCACGTCAGCGTCCTGCTCCGCCAGCCAGTCGAAAAAGCCTTTTTCAACAGCCTGGGCAAGGCCATTGACGCTGATTGATACTACCCGCATACGTGTTCCCTGATTCGGTTTGTGTGTATGATACCGGTTTTACGCGCTAATTAAAGATCAACACCCGCCAGAAGCCTTGTCATGCACGACTATCAGCAGAAATTTATCGAATTTGCCATCCGCCGAAATGTACTACGCTTTGGTGAGTTCACTCTCAAGTCGGGCCGAACCAGCCCCTATTTCTTTAACGCTGGCCTGTTCAATACCGGGGACGACCTGCTTCAGTTAAGCAAGGCCTATGCCGCCGCGATCGCACGCAGCGGGCTGGATTATGACATTATTTTCGGCCCTGCCTATAAGGGCATTCCGTTGGCCACTGTCACAGCAATGGCGCTGGCTACAGACGGTAACAGCAAACCCTTTGCGTTTAACCGCAAGGAAAAGAAAGATCATGGTGAGGGCGGCAACATTGTTGGCGCACCGTTACAGGGCAAAGTGCTGATTGTCGATGATGTGATTACCGCCGGTACCGCGATCCGGGAATCCATCGATATCATCCGGGCTGCCGGGGCCGAACCGGCAGGCGTGCTTATTGCGCTGGATCGTCAGGAAAAGGGCAATGGCGAGCTATCCGCCATCCAGGAAGTGGAGAAGGAATTCGGCATCCCTGTGGTGAGCATCATTCGTCTTGAGCAGGTGCTGGATTACCTGAAAGCCAACCCGGAGTTTGCCGGGCACGCGGAAAAGGTAGCCAGTTATCGGGATCGTTACGGAGTCTGATTGATGACCAATCGTCTGACCGCACTCTCTGTCAAAGCAACGGCATTGGCGCTGGCTCTGGGCTTTTCTGCCCAGGCAGCAGCCAATATGTACCGTTACACGGATGAAAACGGCCAGATCGTGATCAGCAGCACCATCCCCCAGGAGGCCACCAAACGTGGCTATGACATCCTGAACGACAACGGCCGCGTGATTGACACCATTCCGCCAGCACCAACCGAAGAAGAGATTGCTGCCCGGGAAGCGGAAAAACAGCGCCAGAAGGAACTCGCTGAACAGCGCGAGCAAGACCGGGCGCTGCTCAAGCGCTTCAGCCACCCGGATCAGGCCGTGAAAGCCATGCACCGGAAAATCCGCGAGCTTGAGGGTCTTATTCAGCTCAAGCGGGGCAATATATCGGTTATATCCAGCCAACTGGATAATGAACAGAGCCGTGCCGCCAACATGGAGCGGGCCGGTCGCGAAATTCCCGAGGCCATGCTGGAAAAAATTCGGCGACTGGAAGCCCAGATACGCGACATTGAACGGGAAATCACCTCACAAACCCAGGAAATCGAAGAATTGCGCCGGGCCTTCGAGGCCGACATCGAGCGCCTGGAAGAAGTCACGGGCGAGACGCGGACCCTGCCGCTGGATCATACCGAGACAGAAAACTGATTCTTCGCTGAAAATCCCGGGTCCGAAAAAAAGGCCGCCGGTTTTACCCGGCGGCCTTTTCGTTTTACTCACCTGTCGGTGAGACGCTATCCGCGGTTCAAGCGGAAGCAGTGCTCTTCTTGGCAGTAGAAGTGGTCTTGCGCGCAGTGGTCTTGCGTGCAGCCGGCTTCTTCGGCTCAACAGATTTCTTGGCATCCTGAGCTGCGTCAGACACGTCTTCCGCGGCTTCGGCTACCGCATCAGCGCCTTCTGCTGCTTCTTTTTCCAGCTTGGCTACCAGATCGCCAGCAAAGCTGCCGAAACGGGTGTTCAGGCTGCGCAGCTGCTCGAACAGGCTGTCACTGTAACCGTTGTAGCGCTTGCGAAGGGTCTTGACGCTGTATTCGCGCGCTTCAGACTCCAGCTTCTCAGCGTAGTCGAACGGCTTGGAAGCCAGCTTCTTCTGCTGCTCTTCAGCGGCGTTAATGCCCTTGTCTACGATTTCCTGAAGCTGTTGCTGATAGGACTTGAGTTTACCCATGTTGAATCTCCTTGGTTTCCTGAAAGTTCCAAGACCCTGTCGAAACCAGTGCAACGAGGGCCTTTCTTCGATCTCAGGATTCAAGTTACGCCCTAAAATTAGAATGTTCATACTAAAAGCAGGCGTCAAAACACACGGGCGTTACCAGCGGAAAATCACCCAACTGGGCACCAGCATGTCGGACTCGGTTTCCCGGATCCAGCCGCCGCCATCTGCAGGCACCAGGTAATACTCCGGCCCGACCTCCGGCACGACCTTGATTTCCATGAGCTGGCCATTGACCCGGTATTCGTAGAACACTTCCTTCTCGCCCGGGCGAATAACAATCTCGGGGCCCTGGCTCGCAGGCTGGTAATCCGAGATCACCACAGGCTCTTCGGGCGTTTCCACCGGCGTCTCATCCAGAGCGCCCTCGTCCTGAGCCAGGACAGCCAGGGGCAAACAGGCGAGCAGCAAAGCCGGACAGGCGATTCGTTTCATTTTCGTGATACCCTTTCGTCCATCGATTTCAGTACAGAGTTGCATAAGCCAACCCACGCTTCAATCAGATTCCGGACCTGTTTTGACATGACCAGCAAAAACACACCACCCGTGGTTCTTGTGGACGGATCGTCCTATCTTTTCCGTGCATATCATGCACTTCCGCCACTAACCACCAGCAAGGACCATCCCACCGGAGCGATCAAAGGTGTGATCAGTATGATCCGGCGCCTGGAGCAGGATTTCCCCGGCTCGAAGATGGTGGTGGTCTTCGACGCCAAGGGCAAAACCTTCCGGCATGACCTCTATGAAGAGTACAAGGCCAACCGGCCGCCAATGCCTGAAGATCTGGCCTGCCAGATCGAGCCCATTCATGAGATCGTCAAGGCCATGGGCCTGCCGCTACTGACAGTGACGGGCGTCGAAGCCGACGATGTGATTGGCACCCTGGCCAACGAAGCCACCAGCAAGGGCATCGATGTGGTCGTTTCCACCGGGGACAAGGACATGGCGCAGCTGGTCAGCGATCACGTCACCCTGATCAACACCATGACCGAGACCCGGATGGATCGGGACGGTGTGGTGGAAAAATTCGGCGTTACCCCGGAGCAGATCGTGGATTATCTGGCGCTGGTGGGCGACAAGGTGGACAACATCCCCGGCGTGAACAAGTGCGGCCCGAAAACCGCGGTAAAGTGGCTGCAGAGCTACGAAAACCTGGACAATGTCATCGAGCATGCCGATGAAATCAAAGGCAAGATCGGTGAATACCTGCGCGAGGCCACCGAAACCCTGCCCCTGAGTCGGGAACTGGCCACCATTCGCACCGACGTCGAACTGGATTTTGGCCTGGAAGACCTGAAGCTTCGGGAACAGGATGACCCGCAGCTGCTTGAGCTGTTCAAAGAATATGAGTTCCGCACCTGGATTGCCGAACTGGAAGAGGGCGAAACCCCATCTACCGGAACCGCCCAGTCCAGCGATGAAAAGCCCAGCCCGGAGACTGGCAAGAAAGACCACAGCGTCATCACCGACCAGAAAGCACTGGATCAGTGGCTGGAACGCCTGAAATCGGCCGAGCTGTTTGCCTTTGATACTGAAACTACCAGCCTCCGGTACATGGATGCCGAGATCGTCGGCGTGTCTTTCGCCATCGAACCCGGCGAGGCCGCCTATGTCCCCCTGGGGCACGACTATATGGGCGCTCCCGAGCAGCTGGAACGTGACGAAGTCCTGAATCAGCTGAAGCCGCTGCTGGAGGATCCCGGCCTGTCGAAGGTCGGCCAGAACCTGAAGTACGACAAGAACGTGCTGGCCAACCACGGCATTACCCTGGAGGGCATTGCCGAAGACACCATGCTGGAATCCTACGTTCTGAATTCTGTCGCTACCCGGCACGATATGGACAGCCTTGCGATGTATTACCTGGGCGAAAAGACCATCAGCTTCGAATCCATTGCCGGCAAAGGCGCCAAGCAACTCACCTTCAACCAGATCGAACTGGAAAAGGCCGCGCCCTACGCCGCCGAGGATGCGGACATCACCCTGCGCCTGCACCAGACCCTGAGACCAAAGCTGAAGGAAACCGGGAAACTGGCCTCTGTGTACGAAGACATCGATTTACCTCTGGTGCCGGTACTGTCGCGCATGGAGCAGCGCGGCACCCTGATCAGCGCCAGCACCCTGCGAAAACACAGCCAGGAACTGGCAGAACGCATGGCCGAGCTTGAGAAGGAAGCTCACGAGGTCGCTGGCGAGACCTTCAACCTGGGTTCCACCAAGCAGCTGCAGGCAATCTTCTACGACAAGATGGGCCTGCCGGTAGTCAAGAAAACCCCCAAGGGCGCGCCATCTACGGCGGAGCCGGTGCTTCAGGAACTCGCCCACGAACACGAGCTGCCGCGCCTGATTCTTGAACACCGCAGCCTGAGCAAGCTGAAGTCCACATACACCGACACCCTGCCGGAGCTGATTCACCATCGCACCGGCCGGGTACACACGTCATACCATCAAGCCGTCACCGCCACCGGTCGACTGTCGTCCTCCGAGCCCAACCTCCAGAATATCCCCATTCGCAGCGAGCAGGGCCGCCGTATACGGCAGGCGTTTATCGCACCCGAGGGTTACAAGCTGGTGGCTGCGGACTACTCCCAGATCGAGCTGCGGATCATGGCTCACCTCTCCGGGGACAAGGGACTTCTGAAAGCCTTTGAACAGGGCGAAGACATCCACAAGGCCACCGCCTCGGAAGTCTTCGGCGTCAGCCTGGAGGACGTGTCCTCAGACCAGCGCCGCAGCGCCAAGGCCATCAACTTCGGCCTGATCTACGGCATGTCTGCCTTTGGCCTGTCCCGGCAACTGGACGTTGAGCGCAAACTTGCCCAGCAATACATCGACCGTTATTTCGAACGCTACCCCGGCGTTCTGAAGTACATGGACAACATCCGCAAACAGGCCCACGACGATGGTTTCGTCGAAACCCTGTTCGGCCGTCGCCTGTACCTGCCGGAAATCAACGCCCGCAACAAACAGCTACAGCAGGCAGCCGAACGCACCGCGATCAACGCTCCCATGCAAGGCACAGCCGCAGACATCATCAAACGAGCGATGGTGGATGTGGAGAATTGGCTGCTCAAGGAACACGCGGATGAAGCCCGCATGACCATGCAGGTTCACGATGAACTGATTCTGGAAGTGAAGGAATCGGCCCTCGACAAGATCCGGTCAGGGCTGGAAAAGCGCATGTCGGCAGCTGCTGAACTGGATGTTCCACTCCTGGTGGAAGCCGGTGCTGGTGACAACTGGGACGAGGCGCACTGATTCGACCCAGAAAAGGGCATGGATGCCCGGAAACGCACCGAAATTGACCGCAATATCCACCGCCTGGCCTGCCCTCAAGTCCCATGGTTCCAGGGCAGGCCGCGGGCACTACCTCCCGGCGAAATACCACCGTCACGGCACGATATTCGCTACATAATCAGAGTCGGCGCCCTGCCCCACCGCGCACTTCGGGCAGCGCCATGCTGTGACATCCATCTCCGAGGCTCATACCATGACTTCTCTGGCATCTGAACGTAGCTGGCTGCTGGACCCCAGCGTGCTGAAACTGGTTCACCAGTGTCGTCGCCTGATTCACACGGAATTCGGCGTCAAACTGCATCTCACGGAAGAGCATCTGGACCAACAACTGGCCGATTACGTTCGAAAAACCCGCTCCACCCAACTGATCCGCACCTGGGAAACTCTGAAAGAACAGGTTCCACAACTGAATATCGAACCGGAGGAAGAAGACGACGGTTTGAAGCGCAACTATCGAGGACAGGTGATTGCGGATGCACCGACGGCCGCAGCGCAGGACCATGAGGAGGGAGAAATCGACCCGCCACGGAAGAAAAAGGTCATCTACCGTGGCCAGGTGGTTGGCTGACCAGCCTGTTGACTGGACAGCCGAGGTGCGTGAGTAGTTAGAAGGACTTGCTAATCTCTAAGGCTGCACTCCATGCACTCAGATCATAACTACCGCGGTAATTGCTTGGATCATCCAGACCGGGCTGCAGCTCAGCAACCTGGGTCGGATTTTCGTGCTGGTAGTTTCTTTCATTGATTCGCGCATCGCCATCGAAGATCAGCGTGCCAGCAGCCACATCAACGGCCCAACCACTCTGCGCGTCCGCCCACTGGGCTCCCAGGGTCAGCCAATGACGATCATTGGAGGGAATCCTGGCTGTCACAAAGTTTTCGTTAACCGGTGATTCATCAAAGGCATAACCGGTTTTGAAGGCCCATTCAGGCGAGGCTTGCCAGATTGCACCGACATTGAACTGCCAGGTATTTTGCCACTTCTCGGTCACATGACTGAGAACGACACCTTCCTGAGGCGCCCGGGTAATCTCACCACCGGCCTCACGACTGACAATGTCCAGCTCTTCAAAGCGACTCCATTTGGCGTAGGTTGCCCCGGCCAAGAGGGTTACCTGGTCGGTCAGCTTATGCCGTGCACCAAGCGTGATGCTCTCGGGAATCGCAAGCGGCACCTCCACTTTTTCTGAGGCGTTGGTTGGTACAACCACACCATTGGCCGGATCAACAAAGTTGTTCAGCTTGGCATCGCCCTTCAAATTCAGCTCGGTGCCGGTCTGGGCGCTCAGGCCAAATTGCGTCCGGTCTGACAACTCGTAAAGGAAACCAACCCGGAAGGTGACACCAATATCATCGCCCTCAATATCGGCATATCCTTCATCGTAAAATGCCGGATCTGTCCCCCCAGTAACTGCAGCACTCGCCGCTGAGTTATCCAAAAATCTTGTCAGCTTACCTTCCGCATACATCAGATTGATGCCGGCACCCATTGAGAGCCCTTGCCCATTACTGACCGAGATGGAGGGCGTAAAGGCAATGACAGTCAACTCGGTTTCATCAGCAAAGTATCGGCCGGCAAAATCGTCTTCGTAATCTGCTGCCAATCCATAGGGCGCATGGATGCCAAAACCCACGTCGATGGAATCGCTGACTTCATGGGTGAGATAGAAATTTGGCAGGACCGCAGGATCAGCAATATCCCCGCCTCCATTGCCTGGAACAGGCTGGCCAAGCTGGTTTACCGCCTGGGTACTGTCATCGCTGGCCTCGGCATCAATATCCAGAACCGCCGCACCAAAGGAAATATTGGTGCCAGACAGCTGGCTCATCCCGGCAGGGTTGAACAGAACGGTGGTCGCGTTCTCGGGGTTGGCAGCGGCGCCGGCATTGGCGGTACCCATGGCGCTGGCGCTCTGCTCATTGAGGGAAAAGCCGCCAGCCAGCGCGCTGGCTGGTGCGGCGAGCGCCGCGAGGGTGGTAAAACGTACAGCTCGTGTAAGCACTGAAGATCGGTGGTGCATGGTATCTCCTTGTTGAATCGCGCGGAGTATACGCACCACCCCTTACTGGCCTCAAATGCCATTCCTAACGGTTCGGGGCCCTAACTTTCTACGACCAAGGTCTAGGTATGATCCAGCCGTCAGTCATCCTGGATCGAAAGCTTATCAACCGAGGAAGACAGTTTATCGGCCCCCTGGGCATCCGCTCCCAGCTTGATCATCAGACGCAGGTCATTGGCAGAGTCGGCATGAGCCAGGGCGTCTTCATAGGTAATCGACCCCTCTGCATACAGGTGATACAGAGCCTGATCAAAAGTCTGCATACCGGATTCGTTGGATTTGGCCATCAGTTCCTTCAAACGATGCACCTCACCTTTACGAATCAGGTCTGACACCAGAGGGGTATTGATCAGCACCTCGATAACCGCCTTCCGACCCTTGCCGTCCGGCGTCGGCACCAGCTGCTGGGCCACGATGGCCTTGAGGTTCAGGGAGAGATCCATCCAGATCTGGTTATGCTGTTCCGGGGGGAAGAACTGGATAATCCGGTCCAGCGCCTGGTTCGCGTTGTTGGCGTGCAGGGTGGCCAGACACAGGTGACCGGTCTCGGCGAATTGCACGGAATATTCCATGGTCTGCCGGGTTCGCACCTCACCGATCAGGATCACGTCGGGCGCCTGACGCAGCGTGTTCTTCAGCGCCACTTCGAAGCTCTCGGTATCGATGCCCACTTCACGCTGGGTAACGATACAGCCCTGGTGCTGGTGTACGAATTCAATCGGGTCCTCAATGGAAATGATGTGGCCGCGGCTGTTGCGGTTCCGGTGCCCCAGCATCGCCGCCAGCGACGTGGACTTACCGGTACCAGTGGCGCCTACGAACATAATCAGGCCACGCTTGGTCATGGCCAGTTCCTTGATCACCTCCGGCAACGACAGATCGTCGATCTGCGGGATCTTTACCTCGATCCGGCGCAGCACCATGCCACACAGGTTACGCTGGAAGAATGCGGACACCCGGAACCGGCCAATGCCCCGGGCACTGATCGCAAAGTTACACTCGTGGGTTTCCTCAAACTCGGCACGCTGCTTGTCATTCATCGAGCCGTAGACAAATTCCCTCGTCTGCTCCGGCGTCAACGCGTTCTTGGTAACCGGGAGCACTTTCCCGTTCACCTTCATGCTCGGTGGCACACCCGCTGTAATAAACAGGTCTGAACCGCCTTTTTCCACCATCAGCCGTAACAGTTTTTCGAATTCCATTTTTTGTACCCAGCCTTCATCGTTTGGTGCCTGGACTGGGCGGGTACAGCTTCCCGGGACACGCTGTGAATACGTCCATGTACGCTTGACTGCAGCATCCATGCTGCAGACAGTCCCGGGAAGCTGTACCCGCCCAGCCCGTCAAACCATATTCGGGGAGTCTGACTGATTCCCCTTTGCTCCCGGCACCGATATTTCAGCTTCAGGAGCAAACCAGATTAAAAGTTGTCAGGCATCTTGGCCTTGGCCCGCGCTGCTTCGCGGGAAATAAGCCCTTTCTGCAACAGCCGCTCGAGGCACTGATCCAGCGTTTGCATGCCCAGGGAACCACCGGTCTGGATTGATGAGTACATCTGGGCAATCTTGTCTTCCCGGATCAGGTTACGGATGGCCGAGGTGCCGATCATGATCTCGTGAGCCGCAATCCGGCCACCGCCCATTTTCTTCATCAGGGTCTGTGAAATAACCGCCTGCAGGGATTCCGACAGCATCGACCGCACCATGGACTTTTCTTCCGCCGGGAATACATCGACTACACGGTCAATGGTCTTGGCAGCAGAGGTGGTGTGCAGGGTGCCAAATACCAGGTGACCGGTTTCGGCGGCGGTCAGGGCCAGACGGATGGTTTCCAGATCCCGGAGCTCACCGACCAGGATGATGTCCGGGTCTTCCCGCAGGGCCGACCGCAGGGCTTCGTTAAAACCCA
>Ga0209942_1001685_pt1 | contig 11745 bp, 10 predicted proteins | sample SalPonR1_A_D2_MG_FD_185695 | JGI IMG/M metagenome (GOLD analysis project Ga0209942, IMG submission 185695) | Salt pond soil microbial communities from South San Francisco under conditions of wetland restoration - Salt Pond MetaG R1_A_D2_MG... ... | reverse complement strand
TGCCGGATTGGCGATCCACCGTTTAAGAGCTGTTCCTGAGAGAGTCCAGAGCGTTAATGAGGTAAATACCATGGTGGTTAGCATCAAGGTCGAGATAACAAGCAGAAAAGGGTTGGACGCGATGGGCTGGAGAAAAGTGGAAAAGAGAGTGATCCCGAAGACAAGGCCCTTTACATTCACAAGCTGAAGAAAGACCCCGTAGAAAAAGCCGAGTCTTTTGACTTCCCGGCCGTCATCAAAAGCATAACTTGCTTTCAGAGTCTTGTATGCCAGCCATAAAATGTAGAAGCAACCTATCCATCTGAGCCAGTGGGACAGAGATGGCAGTATTCTCAGAATAAGACCGGACATGATCCCGCATGACAGCATTACTGTAGTGAACCCGATCAGGATACCTGCGTGGAAGGGAAGGGTCTTGAAATACCCAAAGACAAGTCCCATGGAAGCACTGGTGACGTTGTTCGGGCCAGGAGTATACAGGGTTACCGCAACAAAAGTAATAAGCGGAACAAGGTCCAGAGATTCCATTATTGTTGCCTCCATTGAAAACAGGATTTAAGATTAACACTGATTCTACATTAGCTTTTGAAAATTTGCACCTTTTAAATACATGTTTCATATAGTAAAAAGGAAGTGTCTTGCATGAGTGAAAAAGACAGGGTTTACGAAGTGCTGAAAAAACTTGAGATACCATATGAAATTACTCCCCACCCTGCAGTTTATACTGCTGCGGAGGCTGAGGAATACAGGGATCTTCTAAAAGGTACCAGGTGCAAGAACCTTTTTCTTAAAAACGGCAGGGGAAGAGTCCATTACCTCGTGATAGTTCCCCACGATAAGATGCTGGATCTCAGGAAGCTGGATGCCCTATTGGATGAAAAAAGACTTGGGTTTGCATCTCCGAGAAGACTTATGAAATACCTTGGGCTCACTCCTGGTTCTGTATCGGTATTCGGCCTCATCAACGATGAAGAGAACCACGTCAGGGTAGTACTTGATGAAGACCTCCAGAAAGATGACAAGATCAATTTCCATCCCAACATTAACACGGAGACCCTGACCATTCTGTATACTGACCTTATTCGTTTTCTGGAATGGACCGGCAATCCTTACATGGTGATAAAGTTTGAATAGTCCTGACAGAAAGGTTATCTTTGCAGACCTTGCCATGGTGATGATAGCAGTGTTCTGGGGGTCCGGTTTCGGAGTCTCCCATTTTCTGCTCAAGTCCATGAGCCCTTTATGGCTTATATCTTTTCGCTTTATGTTAAGTTCTGTCGTGGTTGTGTTGATATTCTGGCGCCGGATTTCAAGGTTATCCAAGGGGCAGATTATTCTGTCGTCCCTGGGAGGACTTAACCTTGCTGCGAGCTTTCTCTTTCAAATACTCGGGCTGATGTTTACTACGCCTGGTAAACAGGGATTTATCCAGAGTACAAATGTGATAATGGTCCCTATCATTTTTGCGTTCTTGTACCGGAGATCTCCCGGTTTTCTGAGCATAGTGGGTGCTCTTGTAACTACTGCGGGACTGCTGGTAATGGCTTTTACTCCCGGAATGGCCTTTAACCTGGGTGATACTCTGTCAATGGGTCTCGCCTTTTCAGTTGCTCTCCACGTTATAATAGTGGGGAATCTAAGCCGCCGAATGGATCCCCTTGCCTATGCAGTAGTTTCTTTTATAAGTGCTGCTTTTATAACTACTTTCTGTGCGATCCTTTTTGAACCGTTTCCAGCGATAACAGGTCTGGGCGGTCACTTCTGGATGACCTTCGTGTATGTTTCCATAATGGTCACGGTGGTCCCATTCCTTATCCAGCCCATGGCCCAGAGATATTCACCTGATACACATGCAGCCATACTCATGTCCACAGAAAGTCTGTGGGGATATGCCATAGCCATATTCATAGGCGAGGAGATACTCAACTTACAGGTTCTTTTCGGGGGCCTCATAATATTCCTTGGGGTAATGGTCACAGAATCAGAACTGTTTTTCTCAAGAGTGGGGAATAAAGGGAAGTCCAGTGGCGGATGAGAAATCACGTTAATTCCCTGGCTTATCCCTCGACTTATTGAGGGGGGAGATATATATCTATAGCACTATTCGCAGGAGAATTCAGGTTTTCTTTGATAAATGTTATTGGTACTTGAGATTTTTCACCCTTATTTCTTATGATTCTGTAAAATACGGGCAAAAAATGAAGGGGAGGCCCGAAATTACCGGGCCTCCTTCTTGTGACAGGTTTTAAGAAAGGGTTTATGAGGTAGTTAAGACCCGAACAGCTTAACTGGAAAAAATGTCCGGGTTTTGAGGCATATCATTCAGACTGCCAGGTGTTAAGTATATCGACATCATCCCTGCTGATCCCCCTGAAGAAAATCTTCAGGGCATGAGAGGCTCTTTCAATGGAATAGCTGGGTCTGTCCAGGATCCAGTCCATGAGTAGCCCCCTCACCAGAGAGGACATGGAATCTGAAACTTTATCAAGGTCAAGATCAGGCCGTAGTTCTCCCTGTATACGAGCCTCTTCCAGAAATTCTCTATCTTTCAGCTTATGTTCATTGAAGATGTCTAATACGGTCTTCTTGAGTTCCGGTTCCTCCAGGAGATGAAGGCTGTAGAAAAGAACCCTTACCAGAAGGCCGAAATTCCTGCATTCTTCAACCTTTTTCAGAAATTCTATGCTTATATTAAAAAGATTCTCCAGCGGAGTCCTTTCTTCGGATACCACCTTATAGACTTCTTCGGAAAGAGTGGAGGAGGTCTCCAGGAGCAATTCAATAAGGATCTCCGTCTTGCTGGAGAAGTGACAATATATAGCTCCTCGAGTATAGCCTGCTTTTCTGGCTATTTCAGAAAGAGTGATCCCCGGAACCCCCTTCTCATAAAAGAGTCTGAGGGATGTTTCAAGGATACAGCGTCTTGTCTGTTCAGCTTCCTCTCTACTGCGTCTTGCCATCACTATGTTCTCCTTTAATGTAACTGCGAATATGAATTAAGGCCCAGGGCGTAGAGAAGGTCTGCCCTCGACTGGTAATTATCATAGATAGAATCTGCAAGTTTGGTTTTTGCGTTGATAAGTGCCACCCTGGAGTCCAGAACATCAAGGTTTGTCCCCACCTGGGCTTTGTATCTCTTCAGGGCTATACGGTAGTCCTCTTCGGCGCTTTTCACCTGATCTTTTGCTACTTCAACCCTCTGGCTGGCAGATCTCAGGTTCAGAGATGCGCTCTTGACCTCGAGCCTGATCTGTTTCTTAAAGTCTTCAATACGGAAGAGTACTTCTTCTGCAGCGGCTTTTGCCTCGGCTTCTTTTGCCTTGCTTTCCCCGCCGTCAAAAAAATTCCAGTTAGCCGCTACGGTGATCTTCCAGTCATCCTGAACATCTGGAAAGAATTCATCTCCCACTTCGTAGGTTTCACCTTTTAGCACCACCTGTGGGCCTCCCGATCCTGCTGCTGATCTGGCAAGCGCCAGTGCTGAAAGTCTTGTTTTTTCCAGTGCTTGAAGCTCCGGCCTGTTATTTATTGAAAGATCCTGAAGGTTATCGGGGACCTCGAACGGATCAATTAGAGTCTTTGTCTCCGGAAGGCTATATTCTTTCTTCAGATCGATACCAACAGTTCTTTCCAGTGCTGACCAGGCTAGATCCACTGCATTGGCTGCCTTTATACGGTTGAGTTCCGAATCGGACACTTCAACCTGGACCCGGAGAACCTGGTTTTTGGCCACCACGCCGTTCTCGTAGAAGAGATTAACCTCCCGCAGGTGTCTTCTGGCCAGTCTCAGGGCTTCGTCCGCTACAACCAGCTTGGCCCGGGCGCGCTGAAGGTTGTAAAAGGCATTGTAAACTCCATTCCCCACAGCCTGGCCTGTTCGAACAGCCTGTGCCTGCACGGAATCCAGAGCCAGCTCCTTCGCCTGAACGTTGTATTTTACTGCTCCTCCTGAATATATGAGCCAGGTTAATTCAATGGCAGCCTTGTATGTTTCCCTGAAGCCGTCCTGGGCGTATCCAATCTGCATCCCCTGTGAATAAACAGGAAGATATGGATCTTCCCCTGTCTGCTGATAGGCCATGCTTGCTGCGAGTTTCGGATATTGGTCAGCCTTTGCCTGGTTCAGCTTTTCTCTGGACTGGACAACCTTCTGACGGGTTGCCGAAATAACCGGGTTATTTTCTGCTGCCAGTTCAAGAGCCTTCTCAACCGTCAGAATGCCCGGATTCTCTGCAGACCATGCCCGGTGTCCCAGGACGATTACCAGCACGCATGCCATAAGAACAAGTATAAAGCGGTGCATCAGTTGCTTTATCATTACCATTTTTTCTGTCATTTCATCATTTTGTTTCATTTATTCCACCTCCGGCGCCTGGCGCCTGAATATCATTTTATAAATCCTTATGTTTATTAGCTGAAAAGGGAAAATAACATACGCCATGTATCTAAACAGCACGATTATAGATTTATGGTGTATCTATGTCAATGGGTTTATCGTTTCAGGTTTCCGGGAAATATGAAAAATAGTGATGGAGCAAAAAAATATATGAGAAAAAATATGGACATTTTCTCTGCCTGAAATACACTGGAAACAGGTAAAAAAGAAGAGAAAAAGGAGGAATTTGTATGGTTTCAAAGAAAATGCTGGCGATATTGATTGCCGTAATGATGATCTTTCTTGCCGGTTCTGCATGGGCAGGAGATATAGTTCTTACTTCCATCGGACAGAGTCCTGATTCCATGATGGTCAAGGTAGTCCTCAAAAAACTCGGGGTAACTCCTTATACGGACAACCTGATAACTGCGGACCAGCTTGAAGGATACAGTATCCTAATTGCCGTTGTCGGTGGAAGTTCCAAGGGTCTTGGAGCTGCAGGGATCGACAAAGACCAGGAGAACGAAAGGTCTAAGGCTCTTCTTGAAACAGCCCGCGAAAAGGGGATAAAGATTCTGATCATGCATATTGGCGGAGAGGGAAGAAGGGGAACCCTTTCTGATTCCTTCATCAATACTGCTGTGCCATTTGCGGATGAACTTATCCTCGTTGAGGGAGCGAACCAGGACGGACTATTCGATACTCTGCTGGAAGGCAAGGATACCCAGATAAGGACAGTCCCGAATGTCAGATCTACTTCTGATCCTGTCAAAGAAGTTCTTTCTGACTGGGGAGTTCCGGTTAAGTAGCTGTTATGGAATGGTTCTGGCCTGAAGGTTTTTATACCATAGCAATGCTGGCAACATTTGCAGTAGGGGCATTCTCTTTTAAACTGCCTATTGCTGTGGCAATGTCAATTGCGGCGATTATGGGCGGTCTGGTTTCCGGAGCAGGGTTCCCTCTTCGGCATCTTGTTGAAGGGACTTTCGGATATCTTGATACAATTCTCATAATAGCGACAGCTATGATATTTATGAAAACAGTCCAGAAGACTGGTCTTCTGGAAGCCATAGCTGCCTGGGTTATTCGCAGATTCAGAAGAGTTCCTCTTCTGTTAAGTCTGGGTGTCATGCTTCTGATAATGATCCCCGGAATGATAACTGGCTCGTCTACCGCAGCAGTTCTTACGACAGGTGCCCTTGTTGCCCCTGTTCTTATAAGGCTTGGTGTTCCTGTGGTGAAGACAGCTGCTGTTATAGCAATGGGTGCTATTTACGGAATGATAGCGCCTCCCATAAATATTCCTGCCATGATAATAGGAGGCGGGATCGACATGCCGTATGTTGGCTTCGGGATCCCCCTTCTTGTATGCACTGTGCCTCTGGCCATATTCTCGGCCCTTATTCTTGTCTATCCTCATTTCCGGGCTGGAAGCAACGACGAAAAAGCCCTTGAGGAAGAGCTTGCAAGAATGGAGACTACAAAACTTTCTTTACGGCTCTTTCTCCCCATCATTGTGTTGACAGTACTGATGACAGGAGAGAGGAGTTTTCCGGAATTCTGGCCTTCTCTCGGGATGCCCCTGGATTTTCTTATAGCATCCCTGAGCGGTCTTCTCTCAGGTGTTAGATGGAATCCTGTTGATGCGGCCACCGAAGCCATAGATGATGCTCTGCCGGTAATGGGGATCCTCATGGGTGTGGGGATGTTCATCCAGATCATGACCCTGATCGGAGTCCGTGGTTTTGTTGTTGTATCAGCACTTGCCCTTCCCGCATGGCTGCTTTATCTGGGTATTGCCACATCGATGCCGCTCTTCGGTGCAGTCTCTGCTTTTGGATCTGCATCGGTACTTGGAGTTCCCTTTCTTCTCGCTTTGCTTGGCAGGAACGAGATCATGGTGGGATCTGCACTCAGCCTTATCGCCGGGCTTGGTGATCTTATGCCGCCTACTGCCCTTGCAGGGATATTTGCCGCCCAGGTGGTGGGTGAGAAGAATTACTTTAAAGTACTTAAACACTGCATGATACCGGGTATTGTTACAGCAGCCTGGGGTATTGCCGTTATCCTGGGAGCCAACTACATTGCTTCCATTCTTCCATATTAGGAGGTCTTGCAGATGATCATGACTCTGATCTACAGAGGGATCGTCCTCTTTGTTCTCGCTCTTGTTATAAGGTGTATTTTCAAGGAGAAGGATCTCTGGAAACAGGTAACTGCTGCTCTTGTCGTTATACCGCTTATTCTGCGGGTTCTGATGATCAAGTGAGGTGTTCTTATGAAAACCAGATTTAAGGGAACCAGGCTGACTGCGCTTCTGCTCCTTGGTCTCTCGTGTATTGTCTGTTATTTTGCAGCGCAAAGCTTCATGTCCATGTGGGAACCCGAAAAGATATATCCGCTTGATGATTTCCGGGAAGCAAAACTTTCGGATTACTTTGATGGGATTGAGGGGACTCCTGCAGATCAGCCGGTTTTCATTCAGGAAGGTGTAGAAGAGGGAGGCACTGCTCTTCTACTTTGCGGTACTCATCCAAATGAACCTGCAAGTAACCTGACGGGAGTTCTTTTTCTGGAAAATGCCAGTGTGGAAAGAGGACGTCTGATAGTGGTCCCGACAGCCAATATTATGGGTTTTACCCATAACGGAGCTCAGGAAGGTCACCCCCAGGGTTATACCCTTGAGACCTCAGAGGGTAACCAGAGGTTTTTTCGCTATGGGAACAGGCTTTCCAATCCAATATATCAGTGGCCCAATCCTGACATCTACATCCATCCAACTTCAGGACAGAATCTTTCGGGCAAAGAAAAAAGCAACCTGAACAGATGTTATCCGGGCAGACCAGACGGTTCTCTTACTGAACAGATGGCATATGCCATCGTAGAACTGATAAGAAAAGAAAAGGTTGACCTGGCTTTTGATCTTCATGAGGCATCTCCCGAGTATCCAGTGGTAAATGCAATTGTAGCTCATGAAAAAAGCATGGAGCTTGCAGCCATGGTGACAATGGAGATCGAATTCGCTGGTATTCCCATTCGGCTTGAGCCATCACCGAAGAACCTTCACGGCTTGAGTCACAGGGAATGGGGAGACTATACGGATACCATGCCGATCCTTATGGAGACAGGTAATCCCAGTCAGGGACGTCTTCGTGGCAGAACCAACGAAGACCTTGTGATCACCGGGGAAGACAAATGCTATTCCAAGGCCTTTGAACTGGGAAAACTTTATATTCCATATGACGGAGATCAGCCTATTTCTCTTCGAGTTGCAAGACATACAGAGGCGATAAGCCTTTTTTTAGAGAACCTTGAATTCATAGACGATTCAAAAGGTGTGACAGTGAGCGGAATACCGGGTTTTGAGGATATTTTGGAAAAGGGAGTAGGTTATTTTCTGGCGGAACCCAATTGAGCCTTTGGTTCAATTGAAATGGGCCTCAGAAAAAACTTATAGAGCGTTTCAGGGGAAATTAAAAATAATACTGAATAAGGGGAGGTAGTGTAATGAAAAGATTTTCAATGTTTGTTCTGGTTTTTGTGCTCGTCCTGTCTCTGGGTACAGCATGTATGGCCAAGGATCATTCTCCTGTTGATGTGACTGCAAAACAGGGTATGGTAGCAGCAGCCAACAGACTGGCTTCAGAAGCAGGTCTGGAGATACTCCAGCAGGGCGGTAATGCAGTGGATGCAGCTGTAGCAACAGCATTTGCCCTCAATGTGGTTGAGGCCAATGCCTCAGGTATAGGCGGCGGCGGTTTCATGCTTGTAAAGATGGCCGATTCCGACGAAGTAGTTGCCATCGATTACAGGGAAAAGGCTCCAGCAGCGGCTACACCGGACATGTTCGCTTCTGAGGAAGCCAAAAAGCAGAACCTCAGAAAATACAGTCCTTTCGCTATCGGTGTTCCCGGAACCGTGGCAGGTATGGAAGTGGCCCTCGAGAAATACGGTACCATGTCTCTTGAAGAGGTCATGGCTCCGGCCATCCGCCTTGCCAGAGAGGGATTCCCTCTTGCCCAGGTGACCAGCGAGGCTGCGGAAAGTCATTTTGACACCCTTTCCAAGTACAATGACCTTTCAAAAAGCGCTTTCTTCAGGGATGGTCTTCCTGCCGAGCCTGGAACGATCATCAAGCAGCCTGGTCTCGCAGAAGCCTTCGGTCTTATTGCCAGAGACGGCCAGAAAGCATTCTACGATGGTCCCATAGGTGAGGCCATGGTGGATCGCATCCAGGAGCTTGGCGGAAAGATGACAATGGAAGACCTTGCAGATTACGAAGTAGTCCTTCGCGAGCCTGCAGAGGGAACCTACAGGGATTACAAGATCTACTCCATGTCTCCTCCTTCCTCTGGCGGAGTTACCCTTGTGGAGATCCTCAACATACTCGAGAACTTCCCCCTTTCCGACTGGGGACATAACAGTGCAAGATCTATCCACTATATGGCTGAAGCCTACAAAATGGCCTTTGCTGACAGAAGCATGTTCCTTGGAGATCCAGACTACCTCGATATCCCGCTGGAGGGAATGACCTCAAAGGAATATGGCAAGATGCTGGCCAAGAAGATACATCCTTTTGAAGCCATGCAGGATGTCAAAACGGGAGATCCTTCCATGTATGAGCATCATTCCACCACCCATACCTCCGTGGCTGATGCACAGGGCAACCTTGTGGCTTTTACCCAGACAGTTAATTACTTCTTCGGTTCAAGCATCATCGAGCCGAAATATGGTTTTGTCCTGAATAACGAGATGGCCGATTTTTCCACAAACCCCGAGAGCGTAAATGCTCCTGAACCGGGGAAACGTCCTCTTTCATCCATGTCTCCTACCATGGTACTTGATCCTGACGGAGAACCGTACCTGATCGCTGGTACTCCCGGAGCCTGGAGGATAATCACCTCAATGGCAGAGATCGTAACAAATCTTGTAGATTATGGCATGTCCATGGATGAAGCCATAGAGGCTCCCAGGTTCACCTGCCGTGCAATAGGCGGCAAGCCTGATGCCCTCCAGGTGGAGTCAAGGATCCCTGAACAGACCCTTAAATTCCTTGAACTGCGTGGCCACGAGATCAAGGTCCGCAACGATTACGATCTTTACTTCGGAGGAGCCCAGGGTATACTTTTCGACAAAGTTAATGGGCTTCTTATAGGAGGGGCAGACTCCAGACGTGACGGAGCAGCGGTAGGTTATTAATCTATTCTTTTTAAAAGTAATACAGATCAAAAGGGGGGCGGCTTAAGGCCGCCCCCCTATATTGCAGGGAACACAGGGCAAAATGTTAAAATCATTCTGAAACAGGATATTATACTTATCCTAAAGGTATCGCGATTCTTTCGAATATACAGAAAGGGTGACCATAAAGATGAGAGCTGACCCCGTGTCTTTTCAAAAAAAGATCCCTTTTCATTACGTTGTTTCCGGCACAGGGTTTCTCATACTTTGGGTGATCTCCCAGTGGTTACCCGCAGAGAAGGTTTTCTATTTCATGGATCTGGCAGTGGATAACTGGGACAGCGGATATCTTCTGGCTTCAGGTGTTGCACTGGTTATAATCAATTCCATAAGGGCTATTCCTCTTTACCTTGGATGGTTTCTCCTTGGAGAAGGGGTAACCCAGTATATTCCAGGAAAGTCAATTCCATCCTGGCTGATACCAATAATAGCCATTCCCCTGTCCTACAGTTTAATATCGACTCTGGGAAAGGGTATCGTCCCTCATTTTGGTATCCCTGCAGTCCTTAGTGTTACCAGTGTCCTTATACTTCATTTCATGACCAGGGAGGTCTCTGGCTGGTTCAACAAGGCTCTCGCCCTCGCTCTTTTCATTTTTTCCTTTCAGTGGTTTGATATCATTCCTTTTTTGACACCCTACGGTGCGGGATGGGGAGAGCTTTCCATGTCTATAAAGGATATTGCCAGACTGATGGAGAAAGAAATGGTACTTAATATCTCAGGATTTATCCTCTTCTGCAGTCTCTTTCTGGGAGGTATCATAACTTCGGAACTCCTCGTAGCATATAGTTCGCAAATAAACAGCCTTTCTCTTCTGAGGGAAAATGAAAAGAAAATGGCACTTCTACGAGAGGAAAATATACGCAACAGGGGAGCAGTGGAGCTCCAGCAGCTTGTGCATGACCTCAAAAGGCCCCTGACAACCATTACAGGACTTACTGATGTGATACTGTCTCTGGACGATACAGATGCCATGAAGACCCACACCTCTGTTATTGCCAAGGCTGCAGGGAACATGAACGGAATGGTGTCTGAAATCCTCCATGCCCATGCCAGAAGAAGGATAGTGGTTTCAGATCTCCTGAGCTATACCCGCAACCAGATAAGCCCTTTCCATTGGAAGGACCTGGTTCGGATAAAGGCAGATGAAAAAACTATGGAGACCGAGATCTCTGTCAATCTCATAAGGCTCTCAAGGGCCCTGGTAAACCTTCTGGATAATTCCCACAGGGCAGTGAAAGAAAAACCTGATCCCTTCATAGAGATCTATGCCTCCCTGGAAGGTGATGAAGTCTCCATAAAAGTCACAGATAATGGTCCCGGATTCGGGACTGATGTCGTGCCCGAGAACGTTTCTGGATGGAATTCCACTGGTATAGGGCTTGGCTTTGTGAAGCAGGTAGTGGAAGATAATGGCGGAAGTATGATCATTCCTGACTATACAGGCGGCGGGCAGGTGAAAATAAGGCTTCCGGTACAGATCGGTCTGAGCTGAGAGGAGGAAAGATATGTCCCTTTATATTGGTGCTGTAGATGATGATCCGGATATCCTGTATACCATTGAGGCCATGGCTTCCACACAGGGCTGGCATATGGTAACAAGCGTGGATCCCGAGACTTCACTCGAGTGGATATCCTCCAGGGAAGTTGATATTCTTCTCGTAGATTTTCACATGCCCGGAATGAACGGACTGGAAGTTGTAAAAAAGGCAAGGCAATTGTCCGATGAAGTTGTGATAATAGCCCTGACCATTGAAGATGATGAAAACATAGCATCAGAACTTTTGCTGGCCGGTGCCGATGACTTTATCACCAAGCCTCTGCATCTTGCAGATTTTAAATCCCGGATCAGGCTTCACGGCAAGCTCGTCCACCAGAGAAGGTCCCTCAACTGGGACGAGCGACAGAAGGGAATTAACAAGGACACCCTTCGTATGATCATGGCTTTTTTGAAAGAAAAAAAGGAAGAAGTAACCTGGAAGGAAATTTCCTGTCACTGCGAGATATCTCATGCCACTGCCCACAGGTACCTTGAGTACCTGGCCAACCGCGGCACTGTGCTGAAGGTTAGCATATACAGGGACGGCAAACCGGGCCGTCCAATGTCAGCCTACCGATGGAGTAACGACGGA
>Ga0209942_1001684_pt1 | contig 11752 bp, 10 predicted proteins | sample SalPonR1_A_D2_MG_FD_185695 | JGI IMG/M metagenome (GOLD analysis project Ga0209942, IMG submission 185695) | Salt pond soil microbial communities from South San Francisco under conditions of wetland restoration - Salt Pond MetaG R1_A_D2_MG... ... | reverse complement strand
TATACATGTAATATATTTGGGAGTTTTAAGTTCTGCTGCTGCATATCTTCTTTTTATTTATTCTTTAGAAACTTTAGAAGCAACAGTCTGTAATATATTTATAAATCTCATACCTGTTGTAACTGTAAGTGCGGGTATATTTTTTTTAGATGAGAAAATCACTTTAATTCAGGGACTTGGTGCAGGAATTATTATTTTTTCTATCTTACTTCTTACATATAAAAGGAAAGAACCACCTATTCGAGAATTTTAGAAATTTTTGTAACGATTGTTACATACTATCTGTGTGGCAAGTGTTATCATATAGCCATAATATAAAAAGGAGTTACTATTATGGCAAATAAATATTTTGATATGAAAGATACTGTTTACCATGTTACAGAGAAATATAATGAAGCTAAAGATTTATTAATATCTTTGGGCTTTACTACTATAGAAGATGAAAGCAAACGAAAAAACATTGGTAAAGAGATAAATTTAGAAACAGCATTAAAATCTAAAAAAATTAATCCTGAAACCTTTGAAGAAAGATTGCTTGACCTAATTGAAAACAACATGGAAGAAGATGTAAGCTCGGGTATTAAAGAAAATGAAGAAAAAGCAGACATTAAAATTCTTGGAATTTTACCTTGCCCTGTAAAGAATCCTCTATTAGAAGCGCTTAATAAATGGTACGAAAATAAAGAAGACAATACTGTAATAGATTATGAATTAAAACCTGCATCAATGGGTGTAGACTGGTTAAAAGAAGATATTCAAAAGGGAAAAACTTCCGATGACTTACCTGATATATTTATGTCAGCAGGCTTCGATTTGTTTTTTGACAAAGAATTAATGGGAAAATTTAAGAAGCAGCATTTTTTTGAAGATTATTCTGGATATACTGAATATAATAAAGATTTCAATAATAATTATATTAATCTAAAGGATCCAGACAATGAATATTCTATGCTTGGTGTAGTCCCGGCTGTATTTTTAATAAATAAAGAAGAACTTGGTCATCGAGATATGCCTCAAAGTTGGAAAGATATATTAGATGGAGATTTTGAAAATAGTGTTAGTCTCCCAATTGGTGATTTTGATCTATTTAATGCAATTTTATTAAACATCTACAAAAACTACGGTGAAGAAGGGGTCAAGAAATTAGGAAAAACATTAAAGAAAAGTATGCATCCTTCTGAAATGGTTAAGTCACATGCTAAAAGAATTGGAAAACCTGTAGTTACTATCATGCCTTTCTTTTTTACTAAACTAGCTAAGAGAAACAGTCCTATGACACCAGTATGGCCTGAGGACGGTGCAATAATTAGTCCTATATTTATGCTTACAAAAAAAGATAAGAAAGAAAAAGTAAAACCTATAGTAGACTTTTTAGCCTCTAAAGAAGTTGGAGAAATACTTTCCCACAATGGAAAGTTTCCAAGTGTCAATCCAAATGTTGATAATAGAATACCATCTGAAAATAAATATATGTGGTTAGGTTGGAATTATATAAATAATAACGATATAGGCATCTTGATTAAAAAATGCGAAGATATATTTAATGAAAGTGTAAAGGAGTTTATAAAATGAATTTAGTTACAGTATCTGGCCCTCCCTCCTCAGGGAAAACATCTGTTATAATAAAAGCTATAGGAGCTTTAAAGGAGAGAAATTTGGAAGTAGGGGTTGTTAAATTTGACTGCTTATATACAGATGATGATAAACTTTACGAAAAAATAAATGTACCGGTTAAAAAGGGGCTTTCGGGTTCTTTATGTCCAGACCATTACTTCGTAAGCAATATTGAAGAAGTAGTACAATGGGGAAAGGAAAACAAGTTAGATGTTTTAATTACAGAGAGTGCCGGTTTATGTAATAGATGTTCCCCTTATATTAAAGATGTAAAGGCAGTGTGTGTAATCGATAATTTAAGCGGTACAAATACACCAAAGAAAATAGGTCCAATGCTTAAATCAGCAGATATAGTTGTAATAACGAAAGGAGATATAGTCTCCCAAGCTGAAAGAGAAGTTTTCGCATCTAAGGTTCATTCAGTAAACCCTAAAGCTGTTACTATGCATATCAACGGTCTTACAGGACAAGGGGCTTTTGAACTAAGCACTCTTCTATATGACGCAGAGTCTCATGTTGATAGTGTTAAAGGAAAAAAATTAAGATTTTCCATGCCTTCTGCTTTATGTTCCTACTGCTTAGGAGAAACGCGTATAGGAGATAATTACCAGATGGGTAATGTTAAAAAAATAGATTTGGGTGATAAGCAATGATAAAATATACAGAAATCAAAAATAAAACTATTAATGAAATAGAAAACAAATATCCCTTTGTAATTTCTTTTTTCGAAAATAATCAATTAAAAGTAGAAGACAAGAAAAACAAAACCATTGAAGAAATTTTGTATGCTTTTACAGAAGAGGAAATCGAAGAGTGGGCTATAGATTCTAATAAAATAAAATCCGACTTGGAATCTTATATAAATGAAATGATAGAATTTCTAGGTATTGAAGAAGATGACAATGTCAATTCTCTTACAATTTTACCAGGAACTGATAAAAACGGAAATCCTGAAGGGTTTAAGGAATTGAAGATTAATAAAAGCGAAATAATTTCAATAGTTGGTCCTACCGGCTCGGGAAAAAGCAGACTTCTAGCAGATATCGAATGGACTGCCAATAAAGACACTCCGACAAAGAGAGCTATACTTATAAATGATGAAGAAGCAGACAAAAAATGGAGATTTTCTTCCTCGAATAAATTAGTTGCTCAACTTTCACAAAATATGAATTTTGTAATGGATTTAACCGTTGAAGAATTTATAGAACTTCACGCAAAAAGCAGAATGATAGAAAATGAAAAACAAATAATAAATAAAATAATAGAGGGTGCGAATCATTTAGCTGGAGAAAAGTTCGACTTATCAACTCCTATTACAAGCTTAAGCGGAGGTCAATCCAGAGCCTTGATGATAGCTGATACAGCAATATTGAGCACTTCTCCTATTGTACTTATAGATGAAATAGAAAATGCTGGAATCGATAAAAAAAGAGCTTTAAACCTTTTAGTAAACGAAGAGAAGATAGTAGTTATGGCTACCCACGACCCAAGTCTTGCTTTAATGGGTGACAAAAGAATTATAATAAAAAACGGCGGAATTCATAAGGTTATTAAAACCAGTGAAGACGAAAGGAAAATTCTTGTAAAATTAGAGAAAATCAATAAAATAACTGAAAATTTTAGAACTGATTTGAGACAAGGTAAAATCCTTCAGGATATAGTAGAATTTTAATAATGGTGAAGCATAAAATTGCTTCACCATTATTTCTTATATGTATCTACAAATGATATCTCCTATTTCTTCAGTACCGTAGGTCTTTTCTCCCTTTTTAGCTATATCTTTACTTCTCACTCCTTTTGCCAGTACTTTTTTTACAGCTTCTTCCACTGCTTCACTTTCTTTTATTAAAGCAAAAGAGTATTTAAGCATCATAGCTGCTGAAAGTATGGTAGCAATGGGATTAGCTATATTTTGGCCTGCTATATCCGGTGCTGAACCATGTACAGGTTCATACATTCCTAAATCTCCTTCTCCTAAGGAAGCCGATGGAAGCATTCCTAGAGATCCTGTAATTATACTTCCTTCGTCTGAAAGTATATCTCCAAACATATTCCCTGTTAGTATTACATCAAACTGCTTTGGATTGACAACCATCTGCATTGCTCCGTTATCTACATACATATGGTTTAAATCAATATCTTTATATTCTTCATTTAACTCTTCTACTGTTTTTCTCCAAAGTCTTGAGGAGTCTAGAACATTTGATTTATCTATACTAGTAACTTTTTTGTTTCTTTTTTGTGCAATTTCGAAAGCTTTTCGACCAATTCGCTGGATTTCTTTATTGCTGTACTCCATTTTATCCCAGGCATAGTCTTCAGTGTAGTTTCTTTCACCAAAATATATACCTCCGGTAAGCTCTCTAACTATTACGATGTCAAGACCTCCTTTTACTATTTCATCTTTTAAAGGGCATGCATCTTTTAATTCATCAAACATTATTACCGGTCTTATATTTGCAAAGAGTCCCAGTTCTTTTCTAAGTTTTAGTAAGGCTTTTTCAGGTCTTTCTTCCCCTTTTAACTCATCCCATTTAGGTCCTCCTACCGCTCCTAAATATACGGCATCACTACTTTTACATATTTCAAGAGTTTCTTTTGGAAGGCACTCTCCAATCTCATCAATAGCTGATCCTCCTGCTAAAACTTCCTGGAAGTTAAAGTCTATATTGTATTTTTTACCTACTGTTTTTAAAACCTTTATCCCTTGATCTATTATTTCAGGACCTATGCCATCTCCTTTTACTACTGCTATATTATATGTCATTTTTTACTCCTTGATTAAGTTTGTTTTTTACGTATCCTACTAGTCCATGGTGTTTTATGATGTTCTGTATAAATTCGGGGAATTTATCCGCTTTGTATTCTTCTTTCTTTGTAATGTTTTTTATAATTCCTTCTGAAAAATCAACCTCTATTTCATCACCTTGACTTATACTTTCTGAAGCTTCTTCCGATTCTAGTATAGGAAGCCCTATATTGAAAGAATTTCTGTAAAATATTCTTGCATAGCTTTTTGCTATGACACAGGATATTCCGGCACCTTTAATAGCTATAGGTGCATGTTCTCTTGAAGAACCACATCCAAAGTTATTGCCCCCTACTATTATATCTCCCTCATTTATTTTTTCTGTAAAATCTTCGTCTAAATCCTGCATACAGTATTTAGCTAGTTCTTTAGCTTCTGTTGTATTTAAATATCTTGCTGGGATTATTAAATCAGTATCGATATTATCTCCAAACTTAAATGCTTTTCCTATTGTATTCATATATTCCTCCTATATGTTATTTGGGTTTTGTATTTTTCCAGTAACTGCAGATGCTGCTGCTACAGCTGGACTGGCAAGGTATACCTCTGATTCTTTATGACCCATTCTACCTACAAAGTTTCTATTAGTAGTGGTTATTGCCTTTTCTCCAGAAGCTAAAATTCCCATATGTCCTCCTAGACATGGACCACAAGTTGGAGTACTTACAACTGCTCCAGCATCTATAAATATTTCCAGTATTCCTTCCTTTATACACTGCTTGTACACTTCCTGAGTAGCAGGAATTATTATAGTTCTTACTCCATCAGCTACTTTTCTTCCTTTTAGTATTTGTCCAGCAATTCTCATATCTTCAATTCTTCCATTAGTACAGGAACCTATCATCACCTGGTCTATTTTAATTTCTCCAATTTCTTCTATATCTTTTGTGTTTTCCGGTGAACTTGGAAAGGCTACAGTGGGATTTAGTTCATCTAAATTTATTGTAATTTCTTCATCATATTGGGCATCATTATCAGCTTCAAATATTTTCCAATCTTTGATTTTTCTTTCTTTCATGTACTTTAAAGTTTTTTCATCTACCGGGAATATCCCATTCTTTCCTCCAGCTTCAACGGCCATATTAGAAATAGAAAATCTATCGTCCATTGAAAGTTCCTTAAGGGCTTCTCCTGTGAATTCTATGGATTTGTAAGTTGCTCCGTCTACTCCAATTTTACCTATTAGATTTAGTATAAGGTCTTTACCACTTACGAAAGGTTTTTTCTTTCCAATAACATTTACCTTTATAGCTTCCGGTACTTTTATCCAAGTAGTTCCTAGTGCCATGCCTCCTGCCATATCAGTGCTTCCAACTCCTGTAGAAAGGGCCCCTAAGGCTCCGTAAGTGCAAGTGTGAGAATCTGCACCTATGACTGTATCTCCAGCAACTACTAAGCCTTTTTCCGGAAGTAGTGCATGTTCGATGCCCATTTGTCCTACATCAAAAAAGTTTACTATTTCTTTTTCTTTTGCAAATTCTCTTGATATTTTGCACTGTTCTGCAGATTTTATATCTTTATTGGGAGTGAAGTGATCTAGTACTATTACTATCTTTTCTTTATCAAAAACTTCCTTTGCCCCCATTTTTTTAAATTCATTAATAGCCACCGGTGTAGTTATGTCATTTCCCAGTACTACATCTAGATTCATCTCTACAAATTCTCCAGATTCTACACTGTTTTTACCACAGTGGTCTGCTATTATTTTCTGAGTCATAGTCATTCCCATTATACTACCTCCAAATTTTTAATATTTTTTTCACTGTGCATTTTGTTCAATGCGTTTATATATGCTTTAACACTTGATTCAACAACATCTGTGCTTAATCCTCTTCCAACAAAAGTTTTTCCATTTTCTCTTAATTTTACAACTGCATCACCTAATGCATCTTTTCCTTCAGTTACTGAACTTAGGGAATAATCTTCTAATTTGAGTTTTGAACCAGAAATTTTTTCTATTGCATTGAAAGCTGCGTCTATAGGTCCATCTCCAATATCCACAATTTCAATAGCCTCACCTTCTTTTTCGATTATAACCGCTGCTGTTGAAGTAATGCTGTTTCCACTATTAATAACAAATCTTTTCAACTTATATTTTTCTTCTACTCCAGTAGTTTGTCTTGATATAATTGCATCTATATCTCTGTCGAATACTTCTTTCTTCTTATCTGCTAAGTCTTTAAACCGAATAAATGCTGTATTAATTTCTTCTGAATTTAATTTATATCCCATAGAATCTAATTTGTCTTTAAAAGCATGTCTTCCAGAATGCTTTCCTAATACAAGTTTGTTTTTATTTAATCCTATAGATTCAGGAGTCATTATTTCATAGGTTTCTTTGTTCTTTAAAACTCCGTGTTGATGTATTCCAGCTTCATGAGCAAATGCATTTGCTCCTACTATTGCTTTATTAGGTTGTACTTTTACACCTGTAATTCTTGTAAGCAGCTGACTGCTTCTGTATAACTGTGTAGTTTCTATATTAGTTAATATTTTATAAAAATCTTTTCTAGTTTCTAAAGCCATTACTATTTCTTCTAAAGCTGCGTTCCCAGCTCTTTCTCCTATTCCATTTATAGTACACTCTATTTGTGTGGCTCCTGCATTAATAGCTGCTATAGAATTAGCAACTCCTAATCCTAAATCGTTGTGGCAGTGCACTGAAATATCTACTTTATCCAATTCTGGACAATTGTTTTTAATTTCCATTATAAAATCATAAAATTCATTTGGTGTAGTGTAACCTACAGTATCAGGAATATTTATAGTTGTAGCTCCTGCATTAATTACCTCTTTGAAGAGTTTTGCTAAAAAATCAGGATTACTTCGAGTAGCGTCTTCTGCTGAAAATTCTATGTCATCGCAGTAAGTCTTTGCATATGCAACCATTTCTCCAGCTTTCTTAAGGACCTCTTCTTCTTTCATTTTAAGCTTGTAGGTCATATGAATAGGTGAGCTAGCTATAAATGTGTGAATTCTAGGTTTTAATGCTTGTGAAACCCCTTCCCAAGCTTTATCTATGTCTTCTTTTTTCGCTCTAGCTAAGCTTGCTACAGTAGAATTTTTTACTGATTTTGATATTTCTTTTATAGCTTTTAAATCTCCTTCTGAAGCAGCAGCGAATCCTGCTTCTATCACATCTACTTTTAAACTTTCAAGTTGCTTAGCCATCTGCACTTTTTCTTTCAAATTCATTGAACATCCTGGAGATTGTTCTCCATCTCTTAATGTGGTATCAAATATTTTTACTACTCTTTCCATTTTTATCCTCCTTGATTTTTAAAATAAAAAAACCCGTCTCTAACATATAGTCAGAGACGGGTATACTTATCCCGCGGTACCACTCTAGTTGTAATTCAAAATTACCACCTTATTCAGATTCTATCAAATCCTAGCTTTTTAACGTAAGCTCACGGGCTTTCTTACTATTCTTCTGAAAACCAGCTCTGGAGTGAGTTCGCTTTTACCTTAGTATCAATTTCCACCACCATTGACTCTCTGTAACTGTAAGAGTAAAAACTTTTTTCTCCGTCATAACTTTTTTAAATTTTTATTTATACTAGCATTTTATCACAAGAGTGTCAATAGTTTTTTAATTATTTATAGTTATTTATGAATTATACAAATAAATATATATTTCTTCAATGCTATCAATATTAGGATGTTTAAGCTTTAATTCATTAAAGCTTCCATCAAAAATAATATTTTTATCCTTTAGTAATATTATTTTATCACAGAGATTTTTCATTTCATTTACATAGTGACTGGTAAAAACAACTGTTTTACCTTCTTCATTCAGTTTTTTTACTAAGTTTAATATGCTTTTCCTAGTTACTATATCTAGACCTGCCGTAGGCTCATCCATTATCAATATATCCGGATCATTTAAAAGTGAAGCCCCAATATCAAGTTTTCTTTTCATTCCTCCGGAATATTTAGAAACCTTTTTATCTAGTTGATTTTCTAAATTCAAATATCTTCCTATTTCTTCTATTTTTTTTATTTTTTCTTCTTTACTACCTTTAATTCCTAAAATATCGTAATAAAAGGATAAATTATCAAAGCCTGATAAATTTTCATATAGTGCATTCTTTTGAGGAACGTATCCTATTTTCCTTCGAAAATTTTTTTTATCATAGTAGCTAATTTCACCCTTAGTAAGCTTTAATAATCCTGTAAGTAAGCCTAATGTTGTAGATTTGCCTATACCATTTGGTCCTACTATTCCAACTACCTGTCCTTTTTCGATGGAGAAATTTATATCTTCTAATATGCTCTCATTTTTATATTTTTTATATACTTCTTTAAATTCAACTAGCAACATTTTTAAACTCCTTGTATTCCAAAGATATAAGCAGTAAAGCCATAGTTATAATCATAGCAAATTCTTTGATGATTTCACCTTTTATGTCTATATCTGTACCCAGCATTAAACTTATTATTACTTCTTTAATTCCGGCTCCTGGTATCATACTACCCTGAAAATTAAAAAAGGAAAAAAATTCTAAGTTAAGTAATATATCCCCAAATATCCATATAATTATTATGTAGTATGGTATCATTAGATAAATATTTTCATTTTTTTTGAATATTTTAACAATTAAATTAGATAAAAGACCAATTGATAATGAAAACACTAATATGTATATAGCTGTAGGAAAGCCAAATACTGCTCCCGTAAATATACTTAATGATATAAGCTGTATTGTTAAATTGATAAATATAGGTATAACTGAACCTAACAAATTTCCTATTGTATAATTTAGAAAGTTTATTTTTGATAATGTTATTCTTTCTATCGTCCCCTGTTTTTTTATGTTTGTTTCAACATTTTGTATTAAAATCAAAATATACGCTAAGAGAAATACTACTCCAAAGATATATCTGTACAAGAGTATATTTTCACCTGTAAGTATATTGGCCTTTTCTTTAGTTCTTATTTCTGTAGTAGCAAATTCAAATTGGTATAAATCTTCTTTTTCTAACTCTATATATTTATTTGTATACTCTTCTACATATTTATTTTCATCTATTATGTCATAGTTTCTAATAACATAATTAATATTTCTATATTTAGCTAATTCTCCAAAATAATGCTGAACAAATATGTCAGTTAGTGACTTAAAATAGTAATCATCCTTTGAATATATTAGTTCTATTAAATCCTTGTTTTTCCCGCTTTTTATTTTTTGAGAAAAGCCTTCTTTTATTATCAACATACCGGATATATTGTTTTTTTCTATTTCTTTTATCCCTTCCTCATATGATAACTCATAAGATATTATTCTCTTATCTTTTTCAATTCTATTTTTATAGTTTTGAGATGATTGAGTTTGATCTTCATCAATTATATTTATGGTAATTTCAGGCTTCTTATCTTCTATCAAAGAAGGGGCAATCACAGTTATAATAAGTATAGGTACTAATAAAAACAAGGATACTAACATCTTATCACTGTAAAATATTTTCATTTTCCACTTTAATATTTTAAGCATCTAATGCATCTCCCCTCATTGAAATTAGAAAAAAAACTATAGGTACAATAAGAAAAGTTACTAAAATATACATATTGGTATTTCCAGTAATTATATGAAGAAACTCAATACCAAACCAGTAATTTAATGTAAATTGAGATAGTATTTTAAGCTTATAGGTCATTAATTGAAGGGGAAAAAGTGTTCCTCCTAACAAGTTATTGAAAACAATTATTAGGGTACTTATTAATATGAATTTCTCTGGTTTTTGTGTAAAGCTACTTAAGAAAAACCAAAGGCTAAATAGAAAAAGAGAAATAATATTCAAATACAATATATTTTTAAATAGTATATTTCCAGATAAAAAATAATAAATGGGATTGAATATTGTCAGTATTTGTATGTTTATGAGGATTAAGTAGGAAATTATCTTAATTACTTTTATTTCTCCCCTTTTAAACCCTAATGTTTGAATTTTTCTATTAATATCCTTCTCTTTCATAAATTTATATGTGAAATAAAGGCTAACATAGCTCAGTATTAGAATCTCTACCATAACTAGAAAATAAATTCCAGAAGATGTAGTTGGAATGTTTTGCAACTCATTTTTTATAATTCCCATTTTTCTATTGAATACTTCACTGATCATTATTAGAGAAATATTGTTGTTAATCTTTTGAGTATCTTCTTTCAACTCGTCAATTTTAGAAGTAGTATAGTAGTTAGCTGATATGCTTTTTTGCACTTCTTCTATATATAAAGAAAAACTGTCAGCGACAGTATTTAATGCATAGGATATCAATACGTCGTTTTCGTTGTATATTATTTCAATAGGCGTATTTTTCATATTAATTAAGCTATCAGTAAAATCTTTAGGGATTTTTAAAACTCCGTTTAATTCTCCTTTTTTTACTTTAGAAATACTATTTTTATCATCTACTTTTTTAAAACTAATTAAAGAAGTAATATCTTGATCTTTCAATAACTCTTCTATTAAATAGTTGCTTGTAGCTGAATTTTCATTGTCAACTATGCCTAATTTTAAAATAGGCTCTTTTGATACAAAATCTTTAAAAGCAAAGTTAAATAGTACTACCACCAATAGTGGTAATACTATTACTATGGTTAGAACTTTTATATTAAATATACTATTTTTAAGTTCAAATCCTATTAACTTTAACTTTCTTATCATTTTTTAATAAACTCCAGCCTCTTCTGCTATTCTTTGAAATAATGGGTTAGATCCGACTTCCTGCATTAGTTTTCCATAAATCTGCATCATTAATGCCTGTGATTCTTGGCTTTCAAAATTGTTTATAATTGGACTTAAGTTTTCTCCTTCTTCTGCTATTTTAGAATAATCTCTAAATTGCACATCTTCATTAACAGAATTTACTACTGTTTCCATATTAAAAGTTATTTTTGCTATATCAACACCATATTGGTCTTCTGGGATTTTTTCAGGATATAATGTAAGGTCCATATTCCAGTATCTCATCATACCGTTTTTATCTATCCCTATTTTATTTATAGTTGTAAAATACTGGTGTTCTTCTGCTTTTATTTTTTCAAGTTCTACAATTGCATCTTCTATACCCTGACTGTAATTGGTTTCAATATCACTAATTGCTTCATCAAATTCAGCATAAGGATTTTCTATTCCAGCAGTCTCATAAAAATCGTCACTGTAAAAAGATTTCATAAAATCTACATATATCTCCGCCTTAGCAATAATTAGGTTTTTCATAGCTTCATCATCTTTTGCCTCTTTAAACAAAGGAATAAGAAAATCTAGTGCTTGTTTATCATTAAATGTTAGCAATAATTCCTGACATTCAATTGTATCTTCTTCATT
>Ga0209942_1001681_pt1 | contig 11770 bp, 8 predicted proteins | sample SalPonR1_A_D2_MG_FD_185695 | JGI IMG/M metagenome (GOLD analysis project Ga0209942, IMG submission 185695) | Salt pond soil microbial communities from South San Francisco under conditions of wetland restoration - Salt Pond MetaG R1_A_D2_MG... ... | reverse complement strand
TAATAAAATAAAAGGCAGCTCCGAAACGAATCGAAGCTGCCTTAAGAATGATAATCTGCTGCTTGTTTGTGCAGCATGAGAAATGCTGAATCTACTTCAGATCAAAACGATCTAAGTTCATCACTTTGTCCCACGCTTTTACAAAATCGCTGAGAAATTTCTCCTCAGAATCTGCACTTCCATACACTTCGGCCAGTGCCCTGAGTTCAGAGTTGGATCCGAAGATGAGGTCAGAACGGGTAGCTGTCCATTTCACCTCTTTGGTATCCCGGTCGAGCCCTTCAAATATCCGGCGGTCTTCTGAGACGGCCTTCCATTCGTTGCTCAGGTCGAGAAGGTTCAGGAAGAAATCGTTGGTGAGTGTTCCCGGCCTATCGGTGAATACACCGTGGCTGGAACCATCCCAGTTGGTGTCAAGCACACGCATTCCGCCGACTAGCACGGTCATTTCAGGAGCCGTAAGGGTCATCAGCTGTGATCTGTCTATTAGCATCTCCTCTTCCATAGCATCCCTTATGGTGTTGAAGTAGTTACGGAATCCATCGGCATGAGGCTTAAGCCATCCAAACGATTCTTCGTCGGTTTGATCGTCAGAAGCATCTGTACGGCCCGGTGTAAACGGAACGGTGATATCATGGCCGGCCTTTTTAGTCGCTTTTTCAACTGCTGCACATCCACCCAAAACGATCATGTCGGCGATCGAAACTTTTTTATCACCAGACTGTGCATCATTGAAATCTGACTGAATTTTTTCAAGCGTATTTAAAACTTTCGAAAGCTGATCGGGATTGTTCACTTCCCAGTCTTTCTGCGGGGCGAGCCGGATACGGGCGCCGTTGGCACCGCCGCGTTTGTCGGTTCCGCGGAATGTTGAAGCAGAAGCCCAGGCAGTGGAAACCAATTCTGAAACTGTAAGTCCCGAATCAAGAATTCTGGCTTTCAGGACGTCAATATCCTCGTCGTCAATCAGCTCATTTTCCACTTCAGGTATCGGGTCTTGCCAAAGAAGTTCTTCTTCGGGCACTTCAGGCCCCAGAAGCAGATTTTTGGGTCCCATATCACGGTGGGTTAGCTTATACCATGCGCGTGCAAAAGCATCTGCAAATTCGTCCGGGTTTTCAAGAAACCTGCGCGAAATCTTCTCATAGGCCGGATCTTCTTTAAGGGCCAGGTCTGTGGTAAGCATGAAAGGAGTTGTTTTCTTCTCCGGATCATGGGCATCTGGTATGGTGTTTTGAGCCTCTTCATTTGTTGCTTTCCACTGCCACTTACCGCCGGGACCTTTTTCAAGCTCCCAGTCGTAATTAAACAGATTCTCAAGATAAAGCATGCTCCATTCGGTAGGCTTCTGGGTCCATGTGCCTTCCAGGCCGCTGGTAATGGTATCCGCTCCTTTACCTGAACGGAAGCTATTCTGCCACCCAAAGCCCTGCATTTCAATCGGAGCTTTTTCAGGATCATCGGCAAGATGTTCTTCAGGGGCTGCACCGTGAACTTTTCCGAATGTGTGTCCGCCGGCAATCAGAGCAACGGTTTCCTCGTCGTTCATTGCCATTCGTTTAAACGATTGTCGAATATATTTGGCTGATTTTTTCGGGTCGGGCACTCCGTTCGGGCCTTCGGGATTCACGTAGATCAGACCCATGTGATCGGCTGCAAGCCGTCCCTGGAGATTTCCGTCGTCGCTGTGCCGCTCATCTCCCAGCCATTCATGTTCCGGGCCCCAGTTGATATCCACTTCCGGCTGCCATACATCTTTGCGGCCGCCGCCAAAACCAAAGGTTTCAAAACCCATCGATTCGAGCGCTACATTGCCCGCCAAAATCATGAGGTCTGCCCAGGAAATTTTCTTTCCATATTTCTGCTTGATCGGCCAGAGCAACCGGCGCGCCTTGTCAAGACTAACATTGTCGGGCCAGCTGTTAAGAGGTGCATACCGCTGATTGCCGGTAGAGCCGCCGCCACGGCCGTCAGCAACGCGATAGGTCCCTGCACTGTGCCATGCCATCCGGATAAAGAGCGGCCCGTAATGGCCCCAGTCTGCCGGCCACCAGTCCTGTGAGTCGGTCATCAGGTCAGTAAGGTCTTTTTTAACAGAATCCAAATCCAGAGAATTGAATTCTTTAGCATAGTCAAAATCCTCATCCATCGGGTTGGACAGTTCGGAGTGTTGCCTGAGAATATCCAGAGATAATTTGTTCGGCCACCAGTCACGATTTTGGGTTCCGCTGCCGGCTGTATCAATTGAAGCTCCATTATGAAATGGACACTTGCTTTCGTTGGTGTAACCACTGTTTGAATGTTGGGTGTCTTTCTTATCCATCCTAATTTGTTTATTGAGATTCGTTAGGTTAACAAGAGAAAATACTAAAATGGCAGCCTGATAATCACATAGATAATCACTATGATATTTATTTTACAAGGCGATGATGAGAGTACCTGCTATTTACTCAGGTACGTTTCGTGCGGGTAAAAAAGGCAACAATTGCAGAAGTGATGATTCCCATCCCCAACGCTCCGATCATGCTCTGAACGATGTAGCCGGATAAAGAAAAGTATCCTTCTGCTTCTTCCTGTGTCATCATGCCTTGCTCAACCGAATAAGCTCTGATGTTTTCAAAGAAATCAGGTGTAATGATCGTATGGGTTATCCACTGAACAAGAGGAGTAAGCAATGCGACAATAATCGTGATGATGAGGCCGGTCATAAACCCTTGATTCCATGTCATTTCACCCCCATAATGGGTCTTTTTTTTGTCTCGCAGCGCAAACACATACACGGCAATGGCAAAGATCGCAAAGAAATTTGTGTATATCGCATGATTGGCAATATGTTCATCATGCAGTCCAATTAGTCGTTCAAACCCCATCCAGAGAAGCATTACAACCACAAAAATGATGCTCCATTTAACCTCAGTTTTATATCGGTTCATAACAGTTTCGATTCGTGAAAGGGTATAAGAGCAAGGGCTCTTCCATTTCAGGAATATTGTTAAAAAAAACGATAGTTAAAACTGCTAATAAATGGAGCACATATCATTACATGGCTCCGACAAGCATTACTGCGTTGATTAAAAGACGTTCGGGGCCTCTCCAGAACATTCGGTACTGGGTATTGTCTGTAATCAGAACCACGTTTCCGCGTCCCATCGGCGCAACAGCTGCAAATGCGTTCCCGGCCGCCTTTTGCAGGTTTTCTTGTGATGCATACCCAGATGCAAGAAGCCCGGAGGCATCATCGTCGTAGTAACCCACAACCTGATAGCTGCTCGAGGGTTTGAGCTGATCTGTGGTGTAGGTGAGGCTGTAGAGCTGCTCTTTGAGGCCGAAAGCGAGCGGATTGCTGATGTCCAGATGTGAATGAAACGCCGCGCCGGGAATTCTGCGAAGTCCGGAGCTGTCAGTACGGGATTCATAGGGAGTGAATGCCGCTGGGTCCATTGACTCTTCAGCCGAATCCCTCTCAGCCTGAACCATTTCCACATTTGTAAACTTTGTGTTGTCTTTGGTCATGGCGAATGCAGACTGTTCCGTTGCCACCAGGGTTCCGCCGGCCTCAACCCAGTTTTTCAGGATTTCCTGTTCCCTTTCATTCAGTGGGGAAGAACCGCCATAAAAACCGGGAAGTATCAGTACATCGTATTCACTGAGGTCGAGTGAAGCAAGTCTCCATGATCGTAACCGTGAAATGCCAAACTCAACGTTTTGGTCGAATTGAAACCAGATCTGTCCGGCAGTGTAAGAGTTAAACGGACGGTCAACAATCAGGGCAGTTTTGGGTTGATGCAAAACGTTGCTGCTTCGGGATGCAAGATCCATTCCCGAATCCATCCGGCCGGTGTTAAAACCGTGGACAACCACACCGGCCATCTCTGCAATTTCTTTCATATCGTCGCTTAGCTGAGAGCGCTTTTCAAGGTTTCTGCCTGCCAGAACTATCAGGGTTCCCCGGGAAAATGAGAGTGCACCTTTTGAGAATATTTTTTCGGCAGATCGTACATTGTAGTCCTTCTCCCAGAGTTTTGCCAGAGCTCTCGGTGCTCCGGGCTGAGCCCAGTCTATCACAAACGCATAGGTTGCTGAAGAATTCACTACGCCGGATCTCCTTTCAGGAGCCTCTTCAAGTAGAGTTGCTGATACGGAGGGTGCCTCCTCGGAATAGTAAGCATTCAGGTTGTATGCCATTGGTACCGACCATACAGACATATCGTACATCACAGAGTCTTCGATTGCCATTTCGGGCTCAAAAAGGGTAGAAATAAAGAGATGTTTGGGCTGATCCTTTTTGATAATAAAATCACCGGCGCTTAGTGACCGGTTTGATGTGGATCTTGTGCGGTAGTCGGTGCCGTTTCTGAGCGTGAAATTTTCATCGGCGCGCTCCACGGCAATATCATGTTTCAGTAATAGATCAATGACTTCGTAGGTGTGATCGGTTTGGTTGTTGGGCAGAACATACACCTCTGTATCCACTTTTGAGTTATCGGGATCTAGCGCTTCTGCAAAGTAGCTCAACAGTTCCTGACGATTGGCAACAGCGGTGCGTACGGTGGAAATACTGTTTTTATAGTGATCAAAAATACGCTGTTGCAGTGTCAATATGTAACCATCTTCAGTTTTAACAGCTCTTCCGCCGCGGCTGTGTCCGCCCTGCTCAGCTAGCATGCCAATGGCTCCCATCAGGCTTGGGTATGAGGATCCATAACCCGGGTAGAAAAAGTCGAACGCTTCGGTAGTGGCATAGTTAATATTGTGTTTGTCAAATTCTTCGATAACTCCCAGGCCAAATTGGTTGCTCCACTCTTCGTAATCATCAGGCAGCTGCAGGTTTCGTGGAGTGGTGCCCGGCATGGTAAAGTAATTTTCGTTAAAACCCTGCTCATGGAGGTCAAGGTGAACCTGTGGTAACCATTGATTGTATTGGGATATACGTCCGCGCGATTCAGGATGTACAAGCCAGGTCCAGTCGCGATTCAGGTCAAACCAATAGTGATTGGTACGTCCGCCAGGCCAGATTTCGTCGTGCTCAAGATCGCTGGCATCGGTATTCAAGACGTTTGCCTGCGATGATTTGTACCAGGTTACATAGCGTTCCCGCCCGTCGGGGTTTAACACAGGATCAATAATGGTAACGGCTTCGCTACGCATTAGTGCCGTCTCTTCGTCTTCTCCGGCAGCGAGGCGGTAGGCTGTTTGCAGAGCCGATTCGGCGCTGGATGCTTCATTGCCGTGAACACCATAACTTAGCCAGACAATGGCCGGATTATTTTCGATGATTGCAGCATGATCGGCATCCGAGTCAGATAAAAGCAGGTTATTTTCTCGAATCTCATCAAGGCGGGCATGGTTCTCTTCACTTGTAATGAAGGCGAGCCATAAATCCCGTCCCTCATATGTCTCTCCATAGGTAATAACGGTTACGCGTTCGCTCTCTTCAGCCAGGTTTTTCAAATACGCTCCCAGCTGGTAGTGGTGGGAATACTCCTCACCAAGCGGGTAGCCAAGAAAATCTTCGGGCGAGGTAATGGCTTCGTTGTATTCAATATCCGAATCAAAGTCGAATCGATCATTCAGCAGCTGTGCATCAGCATGTTTTAGCGGAATTAGAAAAAGAAGTGTGAGCAATATTGTTAAAGTTCGAAGCATCAGAGAAACATTTGGTTTAGTTGTTAAGCCAACAGAATAGCAAAAAATAGCACCTAAATCTAAACCTGAGCAATCAAATCGTTATCTTTTTTGTACAATTGTGATAAACATAATTTCATACATTCAATTGTGGAACATCTGCCGCATTTGAGAATGAAACAGTGAGCAATCATAAACAAAAGTTTATAGAAAAATGTTTTTTCCATGAATCAGCAAGTTGTATTAGTTGCGTTTGGTGGCGCTTCGCCCGAGCACGAAGTGTCTGTCATAACCGCCCATCAGGCAATAGCGGCACTGCAGGAAGAGTCAACTCATGTAAAACCTCTCTACGTATCGAAAAGCGGGGAGTGGTTTACGGGAGATGTTTTACTGGACCTTAAAAACTTTGAAAACCTGAAGACTCTTGAGCAGAAAGCAGTGCCGTGCAGTTTTTCGTTCAACAGAGTGGGGCAAGGCGTGCTGAAGGAAGATGGGAAAAAGATGGGTTTTCTTCCGGATGTAAAAGAGACCACCGTACGGGCTGTTCTTACTGCCTTTCATGGGGCAGCCGGCGAAAACGGATCGTTTCAGGGAGTGTGTGAAATGTACAACCTGCCCTATACCGGCAGCGGTGTTTCCGGATCTTCTGTGGGAATGGATAAAGTTCTCACTAAATCGCTATGTAAGAGTCAAAACCTGCCTGTGGTTCCTGGAATTGACTTTTCAGAAGAAGAGTGGGTTGAAGCCAAGAGGGATATCCTGGAGAAGGCTTCCTCACTGGGCTTCCCGCTGATTGTAAAGCCTGTAAGACTTGGCAGCAGTATTGGCGTTGTGAAAGCAGCAGATCAATCGTCATTATCCGAAGCCGTTGAAGGGTCATTCAGGTACGACTATCGCCTGTTGGTTGAAAAAGTAGTGCAGCCACTGATGGAGATCAATTGCTCGGTGCTTGGCCATGGAAGTGACCTGCAGGCGAGCGTTTGTGAAAGGCCAGTTGGAAAAGAGGAGCTGCTATCGTTTTCGGATAAGTATATGAGCGATGACGCTAATAAAGGAATGGCTTCTGCCGATCGTATTATTCCGGCGGATATCAGTGAAGAGCTATCGGATAAAGTTCAGGAGCTGTCAAAAACGGTATTTCGTACATTGGGATGCAGCGGATTAGCCAGACTCGATTTTTTGGTAAATTCAGAAACAAACGATATCTATTTCAATGAGATCAACACCATTCCGGGTTCCTTTTCGTTCTATCTCTGGAAAGAGAGCGGCCTCTCCTTCAGTGCTTTATTACATAGACTGATCGATCTGGCTCAACTCAAACATCATCAAAAAAACAGGCTTGTTCAGACCTATGAAACAAACTTACTGAGCACAAAAGCTGTTAAAGGCATCAAAGGACTTAAAAATAAAAATAAATGATCCGTCAATTCCTACACCCGCGATTTGTAATAATTCTACTTGCTGTTTTTCTGGCATCCTGTGGCTCATCCGACGAAATAATTGTCGTAGAGCAAGGCCCAACAATTGAACCTTCACAAACAGAGGAGTCCGCTGCTGAAAATGAAGAGGAGGATCCATATAGGGAAATAACCATCGGGCTTGTTGATCCGGTGTTGAATTTTGATCCGCTCTTTGCGCGAAATTTAAGCTCACAGCGAGTGATCACACTGATCTATGAAACGTTGCTCACTCTCGATAAAAACGGTGAGCCTGTGCCTGAACTCGCAAAAGAGGTGAATATATCTGAGGAAGGAACGGTATATACAATTACCCTAGACCGCGATCGGTTTTATCACGACAGTGGGGTATTCCCTGCCGGTGTGGGGAGGAGAATTCATGCAAGGGATGTAAAGTGGGCTTTTGAACGCTCAGCACGAACGGGAGTTCCCGAATCGGCGTCAGACCTTCTCATGAATGTAAACGGATATGAAAACTATTTTCTGGAACAGAGGACGCTCTACGACGATACCCGCAGAGTGCTTGATGGAGTTAACGGTATACAGATAGCGGATGCCGCAACTGTTCTGATTGAATTAAATGAGCCTGATTCGCTTTTCCTGCAAAAACTTGCATCACCCTACCTTTCTGTTTATCCGGAGGAAAGTGTAGTAAATAATGAGGAAGGACTCGCGAAGAATCCTGTGGGGTCGGGGCCGTACGAAATTGCACGTGCGGAAGATGGCGTGCGAATTGTCTTAACAGCCTATGAAAGTTCAGATGAGCAGAGTGAACGGGAAGTTGCAAAAATTGACCGGTTGGAATTTGTTTATCTCGAATCGGAAGCAGAGATGTTTCAGCAGTTTGCCAATAGCGAAATAGACTGGATACCGGAAGTCAGCCCGGGAGTTCAGCGACAGGTTCTCACCGAAACAAATGAATTAAACCCGGTCTATGCAGAAGACTTTACTGCTGTTCGGATGAACGCAGAGCGAATTACGGCTTTTTATCTGAATAAACGGGCTAGAGTGAGTCAAGAGTGGTTACGCAGCAGGCTTGCTATGCTAACAGCAGAGGATTTTTATTCCCAAAGAGAGGTTACCCTGCAAACGGATGGCTTTGCGATGAGTGAAACTGCCGAACCGGAGGAGCAGTATTACGTTATGCTTACCGATAATATGTTTGCAAAAAATGCGCTAAACGAGCTGCATAACCTTGTTTTTAGGCCTGAGTCTGCTCTGGTGTTTATAGATATTCGAGTTCCTACCAGAGTTACATCTATTTATACCCGGGTTAACGATTCATTGCACAGCAGCTGGAACCCGATCGAAACGGGGTATTGGTTGCGTATGGACTCGAAAATTGTGAGCTTACATGGTTCGAGGGTATCAAATATTGAACCGTCAGTTGTGCCCTGGCTTTTGCATCTGGATGATGTGGAAGTAAATGTAAATGAATAATCCCAACGGCGGATGAAATTCTGCATCATTGCAAACCCTGAAAAATACACCATTCAAGAGCCTTTAAAACAGGTAGTTCAATGGTGTGAAAAGCATAATAAACAACTTCTTGTTGCTGAAGAGCTGTACAGACACTATTCTGATCAGATTGATGGAAGGGTTCTTATCGTTGAGAAAACAGAACAGGAAGCCATTGGCAGTGCAGATGTTGTAATTGCCCTGGGCGGTGACGGAACCATGCTCTATGCCGCACATCTTGTTAAAGGCACGGATACACCCATGCTGGGAATTAATTCCGGAAAACTGGGTTTTATGGCCAATGTACAGCCAAAGCAGATTGAGCGGGCGCTTACGGGAATACTAAAAAACGACTATACCATTGATAAGCGCTATATGCTGCAGGCGCGATCTTCTGATGGAAACTCTCACTTCGCTCTCAACGAGTTTCTGTTTTCGAAAAAAGATACGTCGTCTATGATTCGACTGGAGGCTGAATACGACGGGCAATACCTGAATCACTACTGGGCAGACGGATTGATTATTTCCTCACCGACGGGATCAACGGCTTATAATTTATCAGCTGGCGGCCCTATCATCATGCCCGGCACGGAAGTAATGGTTTTAACACCTATCAACCCGCATACATTAACCACACGCCCGATGGTGCTCCCAAGCAATAAATCCCTGAAAATCAAAGCTTCAGATACAGAGGGACATATCCTTTTTTCGAACGACGGAAGAATGATTCCCTATCATCAAAAACTTGACATCGATATCAGACAGAGCGATTTTACTATAAGCTTGATACAGTTTCCGGAATACACATATTTCGAAACATTGAGAAACAAATTAATGTGGGGTCTGGACAAGAGAAAAGTGTAATAAAAATGAAAATAACAGCTGTGAATATTCACAGCGAACATTCATACAAATCAAAAAATAAAATATAAATAATCATGAAGATAACAGTTGTAGGAGCAGGCGGTAACGTTGGATCGACCGTAGCGTTTGCCGTAGCTCAAAGAGATTTTGCCAAAGAAGTTGTAATGGTAGACATTGAAAAAAAAGATGGAGATAAAACTTTTTACCCTTCAAAAGGACGGGCTCTCGACCAATGGGAAACCTCCCCGATTGCCGGTTTCGATACCAAATTGAATGGAACCGTTGACTATGCCGATACAAAAGGATCGGATGTTTGCGTAATTACCGCTGGTGTTCCGCGAAAGCCCGGCATGAGCCGCGACGATCTGCTCGAAATTAACAGCAATATTGTTGAGGAAGTCAGCAAAAAGTTGGTTGAGTACTCCCCTGATACGATCATCATTGTGGTGTCGAACCCTCTTGATGTTATGACCTACGTGGCCCATGCAGCCAGCAACCTCGATTCGAAAAAAGTAATGGGTATGGCCGGTATTCTGGACACAGCCCGATATCGTGCTTTCCTGGCCGAAGAGCTGAACGTATCACCTAAAGATATCCAGGCACTGCTGATGGGCGGCCATGGAGATACCATGGTTCCGTTGCCCCGCTATACAACAGTAGCTGGAATTCCCGTTACACAGCTTATTGACGAAGATAAACTGAACGCAATCGTAGACCGCACCAAAAAAGGCGGCGGAGAAATCGTTGGCCTGATGGGAACGTCCGCCTGGTACGCTCCGGGCGCTGCTGCAGCACAAATGGTAGAAGCTATTATGCTCGATCAAAACCGCATTTTTCCGTGTGCCGTGCAGCTTAATGGCGAGTACGGAATTGAGGACCTGTTTTTAGGTGTTCCCGTAAAACTGGGCCATGGTGGAATCAAAGAGATAATCGAGGTTGATTTAAACGACGAAGAACGAGAACTTCTAGATGCCTCAGAAAAAGCAGTCCGTTCTACAATGGATGCTTTTAAAGAACTGATGGCAAATAAATAAACCGCAAAAAAACGAAGACATAAGGCTCTTCACTACTTGCACTTTAAACCCCGTTTCGGTTTCCGATTCGGGGTTTTTTATTATAAAGCTGAATTCGTTTTGACTATTGAGCATCGAAAGTCTCCCCTGGAGGGGAGTACGGCGGAGCCGGGAGGGGTGTAAGATCCCCGGTTTTGCCAACAGCATTCTGGATCACTCTGGCACATTAACATTAAAGGTGATCTACTTTTTTGAATTTTACGGATGGGTTCAAAAAATCATTCCCTTGGCAGGAAGGTTCTTTCATGTTTTACTAATCGAGATAAGGGTGACACCACTTTCCATGATGGGATCAGGAATCCAGCCACGACTTAAAATCAGCAGATCGGGATGTGCTCACCAGCGTGTCGATATCTCTGTCTGTGCCGGGCTGCAGCTCAAGCTTAACACGGCTTCGCGACCAGGCCGTCATCTCATCAATTGAGCCCATATTTACAATCAGGCTTCGGTTAATCCTGAAAAACTGATCGGGATTTAACTGTTGCTCCAGCGAATCAAGTGAATCATCAATGGGAAGCTTTTTGCCATCGAACGAAACCAGGTAGACGGCTTTATCTTTCGCAAAAAAGTAGGCACAGTCAGCCGATTCAACTTTCTTCAGAACGTCGCCAATACGAATTAAAAAACGCTCTTTGTAGGAGGGAGATTCGTGCGAAAAAGCAGCCATCAATCTGTCGATATCAACAGTAAAGGCAGATTTCAGATTATGAAATTTTTGAAGACTCTTTTCAAGATCAGTTGTTTTAACCGGTTTCAGCAGATAGGCAATACTGTTCACCTTAAACGCCTCGATGGCATATTGATCATATGCCGTGGTAAAAATGATTGGAGTACTGACCTGGATTCGGTCAAAAATGGAAAAGCATAACCCGTCGGAGAGCTGTATATCCATAAAAATAAGGTCGGGCTGATGTGCAGAAAGCCAGCGAACGGTCTCTTTAACAGATGCCGTAACCGCAAGAATACGACACTCCAAGTTAACTTTACTTAGCTGTCCTGAAAGACGATTTGCGGCCAGCTTTTCATCTTCAACGATGAGTATGTTCAGCATGCTCCTCCCTGATTAACGGTAATGTAACAATATACCGGTTGGTCTCCAGCCTGAATTCGGGTTCACGATCTGAAATCATTTCATAGCGTTTTTTTAGGTTCCTTTGACCAACCCCTGTTGATTTTTTGAACGAAATTTTTGGTTTTAACGGATTCACAATCACCAAACGCTCGTCTGCAGCCGAGATCGTTATGTGAAATGGATTCCCCTTTTCAATTTTATTATGTTTGATGGCGTTTTCA